>Ga0209013_10003423_pt1 | contig 14108 bp, 9 predicted proteins | sample Cruoilmetagenom2_FD_187291 | JGI IMG/M metagenome (GOLD analysis project Ga0209013, IMG submission 187291) | Oil polluted marine microbial communities from Coal Oil Point, Santa Barbara, California, USA - Sample 2 (SPAdes) (version 2) | ecosystem: Environmental > Aquatic > Marine > Oil seeps ... | reverse complement strand
CGGTTTATGGTGGGCGTAGCTCAGTTGGTAGAGCTCCGGATTGTGATTCCGGCGGTCGTGGGTTCAAGCCCCATCGTCCACCCCAATTCCTTTATTAGTATCCTATTTAATAAAGCTTCTCTCTTTTTTTTAAACCTTCATAAATTTAATTACTCGCCTATTGCTTACTGGCCTAAGAGTGCCTACTACCTATTGTTGGTACATGTCTTTTGCACGTCCAACCGCATTTTCTAGGTTGAAACAGCTGTAACATTGTGGCAAAATTTCGCCCCTTGCTTTGCAATCAAATTTCGTAACCTATTGTAATTTAAGTAAATATTAATTTAGCTAATTGCTGGCCTTCAGTAATTGCCAATACATTGCCTGAATATCGAGGAAAACTATGGAAGTCTCAGTTGAAACCCTATCTGGTCTTGAGCGTCGTTTAACAGTGGCTGTACCTGCAGATACCATTGAAGATGACATCAATCGTAAATTACAAGAGCTTTCCAAAACAGCCAAAATCAATGGTTTTCGCCCAGGAAAAGTACCCGTTCGTGAAATTAAAAGACGTTACGGTAAGCAGTTACGTCAAGACGTGCTGACCGATGTAGTGCGTGACAGTTTTGTCAAAGCAGTTGACCAGGAACAATTACACCCAGCGGGCCAACCGAATATTGAAACTAAAAATGACAAAGCTGGCGAGCAATTTGAATACACAGCCACCTTTGAAATTTTCCCGGAGATTGAACTCAATGGGATTGAAGGCGTCAAAGTAGAAAAGCTGGTTGCTGAAATTACGGATGAAGATCGTCAAATGATGATTTCCAATATCCTTGAGCAGCACAAAACCTATGAAGAGACTGATAACGCTGCAAAACTTGATGACCAGGTCATCATCGATTTTGAAGGCACCAAAGACGGCGAAGCTTTTGAAGGTGGTAAAGGTGACGATACGCCTTTAATTCTGGGTTCAAACTCCATGATTCCAGGCTTTGAAGATGGTTTGACAGGCCTTAAAGCCGGTGAAGAAAAAACTTTGAGTCTAAGCTTCCCGGAAGAATACCATGCAGAAGAACTGGCAGGTCAGGCGGTAGAATTCAAAGTTACAGTTAAGACAGTGAATGAGCCTGTTGTACCAGTTCTGGACGATGAATTTGCAACTAAAATGGGTATAGAGGGTGGCACCGAAGCATTCAAGGCAGAAGTTTCCAAAAATATGTCTCGTGAATTGGAAGAGGGTATTAAAACAAAACTTAAAAGCCAGTTGATGGACAAACTTCTCGAAAAAAATAGCTCGGTTGAAGTGCCTAATGCACTGATTCAAAACGAAGTTCAGCGAATGCAGCAACAAATGTTTCAGCAAATTGGTGGAGGAGCGAATATTGACCCATCAATGCTTCCCCCGGACATGTTCACAGAACAGGCTACACGCTCGGTGACATTGAGTTTACTGGTTGGCGAAATTATTAAAGAGCAGGACATAAAGGCAGATGCTGACCAGGTTCGTACCACTATTGAAGAAATTGCCCAGCATTATGATGCAGAGCCAGAGATGGTTGTTAACTGGTATTACAGTAATCAGGAAAAACTGGCTGAAGTTGAAAGTCAGGTATTGGAAGAGCAAATGGTGGATTATCTTTTAAATACAGTTGAGGTCGAGGAAGTGGCTTCAAGTTACGAAGACGTATTGAAACCACCTGCGCCTGAAAAAGAGGAAGAAGAAACCGTATAAGAGCAAACCTGAATCGGCTCAGATTTTGGTTATAAAATTACCATTACGCTAAGGATTTTGAAAATTTGTTAAAACCCCGTTAACAACACCACGAAATTTGAAACAAGTAGTTGCTTTTTCTTCAGTACTTTTAGAGGATTCAAGTTAGGGATATGTAATGCTTATCCTGATTTGGAAGTAAAGTTGTAAAAAAGTTGTAAAATGTTGTTATAGTTAGCTAGAAATTTAGATATTGTAATTGTCTGATATTTAAGCTAATTGCGTATTGAAAAATAAATTCAACGGCGTGAAATGGGTGACCAGATTAACGAGTCGAATAATTAACGAGCCGAACAAAAGGGTAAGCAGATGAGTAACTGGAATTATAACGATAAGTCAGATGGAGTTAAATTGGGTCTTGATGCCGAAATGGCACTGGTTCCAATGGTGGTTGAACAATCAGCTCGTGGTGAAAGGTCCTATGATATTTATTCCAGATTATTAAAAGAACGGGTTATTTTTCTCGTTGGTGAAGTTGAAGACCATATGGCCAACCTGATCGTTGCTCAAATGCTTTTTCTTGAATCAGAAAATCCGGATAAAGATATTAATCTTTATATCAATTCTCCGGGTGGTTCGGTAACAGCGGGCATGGCTATTTATGACACCATGCAGTTTTTAAATTGTAATGTAAGCACAACCTGTATTGGACAAGCAGCCAGTATGGGTGCTTTCCTGCTTTGCGCGGGGGCTCACGGGAAGCGTTTTTGCTTACCACACTCCCGAGTGATGATTCATCAACCATTAGGTGGTTTTCGTGGGCAGGCATCAGATATTGAAATTCATGCCAAAGAAATTGTGAGTATCAAAGGGCAGTTAAATGCAATTATGGCGAAACACTCTGGTCAACCCCTTGATTCTGTTGTATCTGCAACTGATCGTGATAACTTCCTAAGTGCTCAGGAAGCCAAGGATTTTGGACTGGTTGACGAGATACTGGAAAGACGGCCTGCCATCGGCTAAGCCATTGAAATGGTAAGAAACTTAAAAAGTTTACTTGCGTGATTTGAGTTTATAGGTCTTAATATAAGGGAATTTTGTAATTCCACTTGAATTAATGACTTGATAGTCGCATCTTACTAAATTGAGAATTTGTTACTGAGGTTAATACATGACTGACAGCATTGGCGGAAAAGGTGGCGATGACAATGGCAAGCTACTTTACTGCTCATTTTGTGGTAAAAGCCAACATGAGGTTCGCAAATTAATTGCAGGGCCTTCTGTGTTCGTGTGTGATGAATGTGTTGACCTGTGTAACGATATTATTCGTGAGGAAGTACAGGAAGAGACCGGCGACACCAATAACGAAAAACTCCCCACGCCTGAAGAAATTAAACACATTCTTGGTGAATATGTTATTGGTCAGGATCGAGCCAAAAAAGTTCTGGCCGTGGCTGTATACAATCACTACAAACGCTTATATACCAACGATTCAAAAAAATATGATGAATCTGTGGAACTTGGTAAAAGTAATATCCTTCTTATTGGCCCTACGGGAAGCGGCAAAACCTTATTGGCAGAAACTCTTGCTCGTTTACTGAATGTTCCTTTTACCATTGCTGACGCAACCACGCTCACTGAAGCGGGTTATGTGGGTGAAGATGTAGAAAACATCATTCAGAAGCTGTTACAGAAATGTGACTATGATGTAGAACAGGCTCAAATGGGCATTGTTTATATCGATGAAATCGACAAAATATCCCGTAAATCCGATAATCCATCCATCACTCGTGATGTGTCTGGTGAAGGCGTACAACAGGCTCTGTTGAAGTTGATCGAAGGCACGGTAGCCTCTGTTCCACCCCAGGGTGGAAGAAAACATCCTCAACAGGAATTTTTGCAAGTAGATACTTCTAATATTCTGTTTATTTGTGGGGGTGCGTTTTCAGGTCTGGACAAGGTTATACAGGAACGGTCAGATAAAAGCGGTATAGGCTTTGCTGCAACCATAAAAAGCAAAGAAAATGAAAAGAATATTGGTGAAGCCATTAAAGAAGTTGAGCCAGAAGATTTGGTTAAATATGGTTTGATTCCTGAATTTGTTGGTCGTCTACCGGTTATCGCAACTCTTGAAGAGCTAGACGAATCAGCATTAATCCAAATATTGACAGAACCCAAAAACTCCCTGATCAAACAGTATTCACGACTCTTTGAAATGGAAGATGTAGAGCTGGATTTTCGTGACGATGCACTTCAAGCTATAGCCAAAAGAGCTATGGTGCGTAAAACCGGTGCTCGTGGTTTGCGATCTATTCTTGAAACAGCCTTGCTTGATACCATGTATGAAATCCCTTCTAAAGAGAATTTGTCCAAAGTGGTTATTGACGAAGGCGCTATCAGCGGTGAGTCAGAACCTTTGTTGATTTATGAAAACAAGAGCGATGAAGTATCACAATCTGCTGCTTCAGATTAACTTATTTCGGTTTCGGCATACGCCGGACTATTTGAGAAACATTTCTTCCCCTTCTTCATGAGGCTTTGCAACCTCTTCAAGTTGTGTCTTTTGACCAAAATTTAAGGCTTCTTTATCTAGAAAAGAAGCCTTATTTTTTATCTATTTTTCAATTCGGTATTTTAATTTTTTAACTTGGAAAGTATCTGGCCTGCCCTATGAGTGCAGCGAGTGCTTTGCTTGCTGCCGCCTAAGGGCGTCGGCTATAGGTGATACGTGATCCAGTGCGTTTTTTTGGTTTATTGTGAGTCATCTAAGCATTTGATCTTGATTATCTGCAAAAAAACCCTCATATATACTTTAAGCATTTTATGGTTCATACGAGAACCTGCCAGTCTTTCTTCAGCAGAGATTGACGCGGGTAATTAATTTGGAGAAACACCCTGATGAGTGATCAAGACGATACCGAAATAAAATCAAGTGAATCAAGTGAATCAAGTGAATCAATGAATACTTTGCCACTGTTACCCCTACGGGACGTGGTTGTTTATCCTCATATGGTGGTTCCACTTTTTGTTGGGCGTGAGAAATCCATTAAAGCCCTTGAAAACGCCATGATGCAGGATAAAAAAATACTCCTGGTAGCTCAGGAGAATGCATCCGACGATGATCCGGTTTTAGATGCTTTGTATACGGTTGGTACCGTAGCCACTGTGTTGCAATTATTGAAATTGCCAGATGGCACAGTAAAAGTTTTGGTTGAAGGTTTATTTCGTGCCGAAATAACTTCGATTGAAGAAGATAACGGATCTTACACTGCTGATTTTGAGGAAATTGAGGGAGAACCATTTACAGAATCCGATGTTGACCCATTGGTTCGTTCCTTGATGTCTCAATTTGAACAATATGTAAAACTGAGTAAAAAAATTCCTGCAGAAATTCTTACTTCTGTATCAAGTATCGATGAGCCCAGTCGCCTGGTTGATACTATCGCAGCTCACTTGTCCATGAAGATTGAAGATAAGCAAAAAATGCTTGAGTTTGCTGATCTGAAGGCGCGGCTGGAATTCCTGATGAATATGCTTGAGTCAGAAATTGATTTGTTTCAGGTTGAAAAACGCATTCGTGGTCGTGTTAAGAAGCAAATGGAAAAAAGTCAGCGCGAGTATTATTTGAATGAGCAGATGAAAGCCATTCAAAAAGAACTCGGCGATATGGATGAGGGCGGGAACGAAATTGATGAGCTTGAAAAGAAAGTTAAAGAAGCCGGGATGCCAAAAGAAGCCCTTGAAAAAACCGGTGCAGAGTTAAACAAGTTGCGAATGATGTCGCCAATGTCAGCAGAGGCGACGGTAGTTCGTGGTTATATTGAATGGATGATTAATACCCCCTGGAAGAAAAAAAGTAAGGTGCGTCATGATATAGCCAAAGCCAAGGACATTCTTGATGAGGATCATTATGGTCTTGAAGATGTTAAAGAACGCATTCTTGAATATTTGGCGGTTCATTCTCGGGTTAAAAAACTTAAAGGTCCCGTACTGTGTCTGGTGGGGCCTCCAGGTGTTGGTAAAACATCATTAGGGCAGTCTATAGCCAAAGCAACAAACCGTAAGTTTGTTCGTATGGCTCTTGGGGGTGTTCGGGATGAGGCTGAAATAAGAGGCCATAGACGTACCTATATTGGATCGATGCCAGGCAAGCTAGTACAAAAAATGTCTAAAGTTGGAGTAAAAAACCCTTTATTCCTATTGGATGAAATTGACAAGATGGGTGCTGACCACCGAGGTGATCCCGCATCGGCTCTACTTGAGGTGCTGGATCCTGAGCAAAACCATACCTTTAACGATCATTATCTTGAAGTGGACTATGACCTTTCAGACGTTATGTTTATTTGTACTTCAAATTCCATGAATATACCTGCACCTTTAATGGACCGCATGGAAATAATTAATCTGCCAGGCTATACCGAAGACGAAAAAGTCAATATTGCCCAAAAATACCTCTTACCCAAGCAAATGAAAAACAATGGTTTGAAAGAAGGTGAGCTGACTGTTTCGGAAGGCGCTATTAGGGATCTGGTTCGTTATTACACCAGAGAAGCGGGTGTGCGAAGCCTTGAAAGAGAGTTATCCAAGATATGCAGGAAGGTTATTAAGGAGCACTTGTTAAGCAAAACAGATATTAAACTCGAAATTACACCAGAATTACTTGAAGAATATAACGGTGTAAGGAAAACCAATTATGGTAAAGCCGAAGAAGATGATCGTATTGGTCAGGTAACTGGTTTGGCCTGGACTTCTGTGGGAGGCGAATTGCTGACTATTGAGGCGGCGTCAGTGCTTGGCAAAGGACAGCAAATTAGGACCGGCTCTTTGGGTGAGGTGATGCAGGAATCTATACAGGCTGCCTTCACAGTTGTGAGAAGTCGTAGTAATGTTCTGGGTATTATGCCTGATTATCTTGCTAAGCATGATGTTCATATCCATATCCCTGAAGGCGCTACTCCAAAAGATGGCCCTAGCGCTGGCATCGGCATGTGTACCGCTTTGGTGTCGATTTTTACCGGTATCCCGGTGAAATCTACGGTCGCCATGACGGGTGAAATTACCTTACGTGGCGAAGTGCTGCCCATTGGTGGTTTGAAAGAAAAACTATTGGCTGCCCATAGAGGGGGCATTAAAACAGTTATTATCCCCAGTGAAAATGAGCGTGATTTAAAAGAAGTACCAGACAATATAAAACAGGACCTTGATATTCGCCCTGTAAAATGGATAGATAACGTTCTGGAAATAGCGTTGCAGCATATGCCTGATCCATTAACTGAAAAAGAGTTATCAGACTTTGCTGAAAAAAATGAAAAAAAGGATGATAGTGATCGTATAAGTGCACACTGAGATAACGGTCTGCGCTAAGAGAACAGCGTAGGCCGTAGACAAAGAGTAGGCCAAAGCCCGGTGAGATATTCATCTGGGGTGGGTTTTCATTTTAATAATCAATTTTCAATTTCGATTTAATGCGTCTTTATAACTTGGCATTTTCTATGACCTGATAATATTTAGGGTATTCGCGCCAGCGCGGGGTCATCGATATGTCTTGCATGACTTTTAAGATTGATTCAAGCCATTCGTTATTTTTATTCTTTATTTTGTGACCATGAATAGAAAAGCTGCATTTTTTAATTAATTTTATTGCCTTCAATTTTAGGGTGGTGTTATATTGGCGTTGTGTAAAAACTAGCTATAGACGTACTCTGACAATAAAATAAATTGATAATAAGACTGGGTTGTAAAGGGTTGTCTGATTAAATGTATTCTTGACATTTAAAAAAATATCACCCAAAAGCTCTCCTTTATATCGGTAATACTCATATTGTTTATTTTCGTGTGAAGCATTTTTAGTGTCCATTAGAATATTGGTGCTGAAATTGTTTATGTAGAACGGCTATATGTTGTTTTTTGAAGTTTAATTTGGATTTATAGTTGTAAGAAGGGGAGATAACTGTGAATAAGTCTGAACTTGTTGATGCCATAGCCGATGCATCGGACTTACCTAAAGCTGCTGCTGGTCGAGCGCTTGATGCTGTACTGGATACAATTTCTGGAACTTTACAAAAGGGCGAGCCAGTAGTGCTTGTTGGTTTTGGAACATTTAGCACCAAGGATCGTGCGGCTAGAACAGGAAGGAACCCAAGGACAGGTGAACCTATAGAAATCAAAGCAGCGAAAGTTCCAGGTTTTAAAGCAGGAAAAGCTTTAAAAGAAGCTATCAATGATTAAGCCTTTTTTAGATATAAAATATTGATTGATTATTTATTAGTAATTAAACATTTTATTATGCTTTGAGAAGATTTATTTAAGGCGCATTCTTAATAAGAGTGCGCCTTTTTTGATATTGTAAATATTAATTCTAGTGAATAACACTTTTTAAAGAAGCAATAGTAATTGCAGTGATCAAAATGTATATTAAATTAATCAAAAGTTTTCAGGAGACAACTTGAAATGTTGGAAAATTTTCGTCGGATGATTCGCGGTTGGTTAGGTAAAGCTTTGATTTTTCTATTTGCCCTGCCATTTGCTTTATTTGGGGTTTCGTCCATATTTCAAAGTACTGGCAATAGTGATTCTGTTGCTTCAGTAAATGGAGTGGAAATCGATCAATATCAGTTGCAAAAAGGGATTGAGTTACGACGCCAATCCATGATGCAGCGCTTTGGTGAAAATATACCTGAATCTATGCTGGATCCTGATTTCTTAAAGCCGTCGGTAATCGAAGGGCTAATAGAGCGGGAATTAGTCAGCCAATCTGCCAGTGACAACAACCTGCAGTATAGTATGGAAGAAATTAAGTTGTTGATAGCTAAAGAAACAGCCTTCCATGAGGGCGGTAAGTTTTCTAGTACACGTTATAAAGAAGTACTTCGTAGGGCAGGAATTTTGCCCCATTCTTATCCCGAAGAATTACGAAAAGATTTGTTAGCTGATCAAATTCGTAATGGATATTCTTTAACTTCATTTGTGACTGAGAAAGAATTATTGGCTATTAAAAGACTCAGTGATCAGTTTCGTGATTTTAAATACGTCACTCTTGACCCTTCATTGCTGAAAGATAAAATTGTTCTTGATGATGGTGATATAGAGAATTACTACAATTCTCATGCATCTGATTTTGAAATAGCAGAAAAAGTATCGATTGAATATGTTGAAATTTTAAGAGATCAGTTCGTTAAGACTGAAGGTATTACCCAATCTGAAATTGATAAGCGTTTTGCGGAAAAAATTTCATTTTTGAAAGATGAGCAAGAAAGACAGGCTTCCCATATCCTTATTGAAGTTAATGACGACCGCAGTAAGGAAGATGCAAAACAAAAAGTTTACGAATTGTATGACCAAATTATTAGTGGCGGTGATTTTGCAGAGCTGGCCAAAGAAAACTCTGACGACAAGGGCTCGGCCAAAAAAGGGGGAGACCTGGGGTTTGCGGGGAAAGGGATTTTTGTGGCTGAATTTGAAGAAGCTTTATATGGTTTAAATAAGGGCGATGTTTCAAGTCCAGTTTTAACAGAATTTGGTTATCATATTATCAAATTGGTGGATATTGGTCCGGAATTACCTGAGTTGGCAGCTATAAAAGATGACATTATTAATGAAATTGCCCTTGATAAAGCCGAGCAACCTTACATGGATGCGCTTGAGGAATTAAGAAATATTGCCTACGAATCTGCCGATTTGCTGGAGCCTTCTTCAATGTTGAAATTAGAGCTGAAAACATCAGGTCTTTTCAGTAGAGCCGGGGGCAAGGGACTTGCTGAAAATAAAGATATTCTCAAGCTTGCTTTTTCTGAGGAGGTGCTTGTCGAGAACCGCAATAGCGACGTAATTGAGCTTGATAGTGGTCGTGCTGTGGTGTTACGGATTAAAGAGCATCAACTGTCCAGTGTGAAGCCTCTTGATGATGTTAGGGATATTGTTAAAGAAAACGTACTGGTTGAAAAATCCAAACAAAAGGTAAAAGCTTTAGGTTCAGAATTAGTGGCTGCTCAAAAATCGGGTTCTGATGTTGCTGATCAGTTTGAAAGATATGAATTGGAATGGGCTGTGGTTGAAAAAACTAAAAGAAATTCGACCGATATTCCGAAAGAAATCATCACCGAGGTTTTTAAAATGGCAAAACCAGCTGATGATGGCAAGGCTATTGTTAGTGGTTTTCAATTATTAACGGGTAGCTATGTGGTCGTAGAGTTGCAAAGTGTAAATTACGATGAAGAAGGAATGAAACCGGAAGTTCGTGCGCAACTCAAGGCCGCCCTGGCCAACCAGAAAGGTGTTAATGAATTTCAAAATTATACGGCCTGGCTAAGAGATAGCGCTGATGTTGAAATCAGGTAAGCAAACCCTAAAACGGATTTGGTTTTAGTAAAGAAACCTGCATTCCCCACCTTCCCATGTGGGGAATGCCTGTTGAGGTTCTCTATATTTTTCTATGCTTGAGTTTCTATTCCAGGGTTTCCAGTTCTGGTTCTTGCTGCTTCCACGAAACATCATCCATTGCACTAACAACCTCAAAATGTAGTTCCGCATCCCCTATGGACATCTCTGCAACACGGAGTATCCCATTACATGCCTGTTTGCTTCGCGCTTTACCCTTAATAGTCAGGACGTTGTTTTCTACAGTAAGTGTCAATTGGCTGGTAAAAGAATCTCCACTTTTTGCCAGTGCGGCGCTCACCCTTGAAACCAGAGCTGCATTGACCAATTCCTGCTGATTGTCTTCGGTCTGGGAAAATGGGGGTAAGCTGGACATTTGAACCACCAGCTGGGATGCAGTATCTTCGTCGATTTTTTCAAGGTTGATGCAGAGGTCGTACAGGGAAGGGTCAAGCCAGTTAACACCATACAAAAGTTGTCCCCACTTTGCACGCCATTTGTCGATATTTTTTATGTATTTCTTCGCAGCTCCGCTACCAATATTTTGCTCTTTCATAACAGCATCAATGCGGTACGCCATAGGCGCCACAACGCTTACCCGTAGCAAACTGGAAATATCCGCCAGTAGCAAATGCCCTCCATGTCCGTGATATACGAAACTGCCTTCGCATGCGCGTTGGCATAATGCCGAACGAATATACCAAACGTATATATCGCGTTCTTTCGAGTAGTTATTAAAAAGCGAGGTCGGCGGGCGGTCAATTTGTTCAGTTAGTACTTTTTCAGACACTCCGCCTTCCCGTGCTGCATCAACAATAATCTCTCGGCTAACGCAGGGGATTTGCAAGTTAGATGCTACCTTCTCGGCAACTGATGCGGCTCCCGCCAAAGAGCCTCTGGATATAGATATAATAGACATGGCACCCTCCTTATTTTAACCAGGTTTATTCAATACCGATCCGAGCGACTACAATAAATATTAACTTCTAAATACTAGCGCTCGTAATCCCTGTTGAACAGCTAAATATCTTCTTTATTTCAGGGTAAAAGAGTGGTGGTTCTTTGTAATGACCTGAATCAATAAAGTTGGATAATAGTTGTTCTGACTGTGGGGGGAGATACTACGTTTTCAGGAGAGTTCTTCTAAGGAGTCCGAGAGATATTCATTATTGGAATTAATACAAATGGACACGGCAAAAGGAAAAAATGATGCCCAGCCACCATGATCAATGGCAAATGATATTTTTATAATGTCATCGGGATTTTTGTTCCAGGTTGCTGATATAAAAATCTGACATATTGTGCCATTACGTGATATATACTCAATTTTTTCCGAATCCTGACCAATTCTTTCTTTCCATTCATTATACGAACGGGTTTTATAAACTGGCATTATTTTCCTTAGCTCTCTAATGTAATCCTTTTTCTTCATTCCCTATATAGCCTTCTATCCGCAGTTATTAGAAATTGTTATATTCTGCAGCAACTGATTATCCATTTTAGTGTTTTTATCCTTAATAAATTCCAGAAACAACAAATCCAATTTTGTTAATACTATGATCGGATGAGGGCAGGTTTAAATTTTTTTATCGGCCTACATTTTTCCGGGAGATTATTTTTATCCTGGTGAATGAATTCTGAAGTTCTTATCTTCAGCGTATAACCCTATGAATTTTAAGTTAATAGTTAAGTTAATAGTTAAATGCATTAAGTAAAGTATATACAAACACTACCCACATTCGCCAACATTTTTTCTTAAACTTTGTAAATTTCAAGGTAGATATTTAATCACGAATAGTAAGTTATAGAAGATGCCCGCAGCTTGTATTTTGTTCAATTTTTTGGAGGTCACAACTTTTCAGGTTCAACACTAGCGAACCGTAGTTTGGGTGTTTCAGGGGGATTAGTTCGGGTTTTCCATGTTAAATGATAGTTTTTAGGATTATAGGTTTATCCATTGATTTTAGCCTATTAAACACCTTAAAATCTGAGCCTCAAAAATTTATATTAACAATAAAGTGGTAATACGATTATGGATCAAAGCGATATCATCCGCCCTATGGATGTTGTAAAGGGCCTTCCAAAAATTATTGAAAGAATTCCTGCAATTTTCCGAGCAATACGCGCTTCGCGAAATGAATCCGACAACGATTCCATGCCAGGTTGTTTTGAAAAAACCGTTGCTCGTTACCCTGGTAATACAGCAATTTATTTTGAAGATCGCACCATTTCTTATCTGGAATTTAATCGCAGGGCTAATAAAATAGCTCATTACCTTCAAAGTCAAGGGGTTGGAAAAGGTGATACCGTCGGTTTGTTCATGCACAATCGACCCGAATTTTTGATTTGTCTGGTGGGCGTTGCCAAAGCTGGAGCCTGTACTGCGCTTATCAATAACGCACAAACGGGTAAGGTGCTGGTTCACAGCCTGAATCTGGTAGATGCAATGATGTGCATAGTGGGCGAGGAGCTAATTGAGCCATTTCTTGAGGTGCAGGATGAGCTCAATATGGCCAAAAATAAGGCATACTGCGTAGCGGACAGGGATGTATTGCTTGATCCCGGTAGCGTACCAGAAGGTTTTATTAATCTTTTTGAAGTCGTTGCAGACATGCCTGAAGCAAACCTTGAAGTGACCAAAACCTTAAGACGCGATGACCATTTTGTGTATATCTATACCTCAGGCACAACGGGAATGCCCAAGGCCGCCATTACGGATCATAATCGTTTTGCAAAAATGTATAACATTATTAATGTTATTAAAAACCTGAATCAAAATGATATTTATTATTTACCACTGCCTCTATTTCATGCCACCGGTTTATTGGCATGCTGGGGTTCGATATTGAGCTCAGGTTGTTCAGTAGTAATTCGGCGGCGTTTCAGCGCCAGTGAATTTTGGGAAGATATTGATAAATATCAGGCCACCATTTTTGGATACGTGGGCGAAATGTGCCGCTATTTACTTAATCAACCCCAGAAACCATCTGATGGTCATCATTCCCTGAAAAAAATGTTTGGTAATGGTTTGCGTCCAGGAATCTGGAAAGAGTTCAAGCAGCGTTTTCAGGTGCCTCATATCATCGAGTTTTACGGTGCAAGTGAAGGCAACACCGGCTTTATGAATATTCTTAATCTGGATAATACCGTTGGTGTTGGTAAGGCTATATTGGTTAAATACGATAAGGAAAAAGAGTGTGTTGAGCGCGATGCAAATGGTTTCCTTATTAAGGTTGAAAAAGGCGAGCCAGGTTTGTTGATAGGCGAAATTACACCAAGTACTCCCTTTATTGGTTATACCCAAAAAGATAAAACTGAAAAGGCTATATTTCGTGATGTGTTCAAAAAAGGTGATGCGTGGTTTGACACCGGGGATATGTTGAGAAATATTGGTTGCTCGCATTATCAGTTTGTCGATCGCCTGGGTGATACGTTCCGCTGGAAGGGTGAAAACGTGTCGACTACCCAGGTAGAGAATTTGTTGGCCAGTCACCCTGGTATTGCGGGTTGTGCTGTTTACGGTGTGGAAATTCCGAATACTAATGGTAAAGCGGGAATGGCTACCATTACTCCAAGTGCTGATCAGGAAACTGATTTTGTAGAGCTACTTAGTTACATGAAGGAAAATCTTCCACCTTATGCGGTGCCAGTGTTTATACGTATTAAAAATGAAATTGATATAACAGGTACGTTTAAATACAAAAAAGCTGATTTGAAAAAAGAAGGCTTTGATACTTCCCTGGTTTCAGAACCCCTGTACGCTTCGTTGCCTGGAGAAAAATCGTATTTGCCTTTAACGACAGAAGTATTCTCAGGTATTAATGATGGTACATACCGTTTTTAAATGATTTGATCAGGGTTTTCCTGTTTGTTAATAAAATGCCATTACTGTCGGTTTAAGGTTAGTCGTGGCATTTATGCTCCGTTCTCTATTTATTGGTTTATAACTAATAACTGCCCCACTGCTTTTCTGGGGGTATCTGTTTCCCATGGGATAAGGCGAGCATTCATTTTCTTTTTGCAACGTTTGGCAAGTTTC
>Ga0209013_10003422_pt1 | contig 14110 bp, 14 predicted proteins | sample Cruoilmetagenom2_FD_187291 | JGI IMG/M metagenome (GOLD analysis project Ga0209013, IMG submission 187291) | Oil polluted marine microbial communities from Coal Oil Point, Santa Barbara, California, USA - Sample 2 (SPAdes) (version 2) | ecosystem: Environmental > Aquatic > Marine > Oil seeps ... | reverse complement strand
ATGGTTATGTTATGCCAATTTTGGACAATTGATGTTTTACGATAATCAAGAACAAAAAGTTTGAAACTGTCCCGCCTTAAGTTGGTAGCCTTATTTTGTAAACGTTCACAGGTTGCATTTATGCCTCTTAGTCCCCGTTTTCATACTTGAAGGATACCTTGACCTTTGCGCGGTAAGCGAGGATCTTTCCGTCCGCCAACTGCATATCCAGCTCGACTACCTCAGCAATGCGAAGATTACGTAATGACTGCGAGGCCTTTTCCACAGCAGCGGCCGCAGCTTTTTCCCACGACTCGGCGCTTGTTCCAACCAGCTCAATTATCTTATATACACTTTCCGCCATTTTACTCTCCTTTCGCCCACACACCCAATGAGTATGCAGGTACTATGTTTGATAATATACAAACCCTGTTAGTGGCGCAAGAGCGCCCGATAGTATTTAACTAAATTGAGCGATTTTTTACTCGACTTGCGCCAATCTTTTACGCATGCTGACTTGCAAAAAATCACTCAACTCAGATATTAGCAAAAGTATTAGCCGAAGGCAAGGGCGGATCGTGATCAGTAATTCTACTTTTGAAGAATAACTATTGCAAAAAAAATTGTTTCAGCTTAAAATCCATTTTAGGAGAAAGTTATTTTAGATATTGAGGTGTTCCATGTATTTTCCTGTTTCAGGTGTTGATATTTTTCCCTTGGTTCCCTTCCTCGTGGCCTTTGTTGTTTCATTTTTTACTTCCATGGGTGGAGTTTCAGGCGCTTTCCTTTTGCTTCCTTTTCAGGTCAGTGTGCTTGGATTCACCAGCCCTTCGGTAAGTCCTACGAATTTGGTATACAATATAGTTGCTATCCCCAGCGGTGTTTACAGATATATCAAAGAAGGCAGAATGGCATGGCCGCTTGCCTGGGTTATTATTGCCGGCACCTTGCCTGGAGTGTTCATAGGTGCATTTTTCAGGATTAAGTATCTTCCGGATCCCAAAAACTTTAAGTTTTTCGTAGGCTGTGTACTCCTTTACATTGGCACCAGGCTTCTTCATGACCTGACAAAAAAGGCAGCCGCAAAAAAGATGAAAACAAAGGTGCTTGAGGAGAAATTCAAAGAAAGATCCAGCTTGACCAGAAAAGGTCAAACGCCGGATTCTGTTCATGAAGCAACTATTAAAACCATCAGGTTTTCATTCACCAACTACACCTATGAATTTTATGGAGAGACTTTTTCCTTTAACACCACAATCCTTTTTATGCTAACTTTTGTTGTAGGAATAATAGGTGGAACTTATGGTATAGGCGGCGGTTCAATTATTGCTCCATTTCTAATGGCTATTTTCGGCCTTCCGGTTTATACCATAGCAGGGGCTGCATTGCTGGGGACATTCTTGACATCTATTGCAGGGGTAATTTTTTACACCATCATAGCGCCGATGTATGCTCATACCGGATTGGCTATTGCTCCTGACTGGATGCTTGGGGCCCTTTTCGGTGCGGGTGGCTTTTTGGGTATGTATTGTGGTGCAAGAGTTCAGAAGTATATGCCTGCAAAAATAATAAAGCTAATACTTGGCATAGTTATTTTTTTGCTTGCTTTAAGATATATCAGTAACATTTTTTGATGCGAATGCTTGTGTCTCGGATGAAGAATTACCTAATGCTTCTATCTCTTTGGGGGATGGCAGATCTTTCAGGTCTTTTAATTCAAAAAGTTCCAGAAATTTTTTTGTGGTCGTATAGATCATCGGACGGCCTGGAATCTCCTTGCGACCTACAACCCGGATTAGCTTTCGCTCAAGCAGCATGCGCAGAATTCCCCCGCAGTCAACACCCCGCAAGTGCTCAATATCGCTACGTATCACAGGTTGTTTGTAGGCAACAATGGCAAGCGTTTCAAGAGCAGCGTTGCTCAGGCGGAGAGGATTTGGTCTTAACAGGCGTCTTATCCACTGGCTGTATTCAGGCCGGGTGCGGATCTGGTATCCTCCTGCGACCTCTCGCAAAAAAAAACCGCCTTTGCGGGCTTCATACTCACTTGAAAGTTCATTCAGAATCTTACGGATCGCATTAGAGTCAGTGGAATCAAGTACTTTTTTAATGCTGTCTATTGTAAGCGAATCTTCGGCAACAAACAACAGGCTTTCAATGATGTTTTTTATATTTTCCACCTTCCACCTTCAGCCTATCCACCTAAATATAAAAGAGTCTGATAACACCTGACTGGGCATGCTGGGCAATCCTGACCAGGCAAAGTTTAACCATCTCCAGTATTGCAAGAAAGGTCAGTATAACATCACTTCTTAACACATCTGCAGAAAATAATTCCTCAAAGGTTATCGAACCTTTATCTTCAAATATATCAACCAGCCTGGAAATCTTGTCTTTTACAGACATCTTGTCGGCAGTGATGTTTATCCTCTGATCTTCGGATATATTTTTAAGTATTTTTTGAAATGCATCAATAAGCTCGAATAGGCCTACACTTATGACTTCATTATCCTGGTCTGATAAAAAATCTTTTATGTCAGGCTGTCTGATAAAAGTACTGTCTCCAAGCAGATTTCTTTCGGCTAACTGCTCGGCAGCGGACTTCATCTCAAGGTATTCAAAAATAGGCCTTGCAATTTCCATGCGGGGATCTTCTTCGTCTTCATCCTCATGCACCGGAAGAAGCATCCTTGACTTTATCTGAGCCAGAATCGCAGCCATCAATATAAAATCGCCGGCAAGATCTATGTTCAAATACTTCATCAATTTCAGATAGCCAAGGTACTGATCTGTGATCAGAGCAATCGGAATGTCGTATATATCCACCTCATTTTTCTTGATAAGATGAATAAGAAGATCCATTGGGCCTTCAAATACATCATCCAGCAATACTTTATAAGGCTCTTCAAACATAAAAAACCAATACAGTTCGGCACGCTTTTAGCTTAAAATATATAACCATCTGGTTTTATTGCGAAGCTTGGGTTTAATACCCCGCCGCTTGCGGCGTGAAAGACAGAAAAAACTTTTGATAGATACCCCGTTTGCTTGCGGCGGGGTAGTTTATTTTTTATAAACACAGGAGCATTTTTATGGCATAGTCTTTTCCATGAGCTTGTTCAAGAAAAAAATCCCGGATTTACCTGAAATCTCTGAAAAGGAGCGAACTCCCTTTGATCTTTGAACAACTCCTGGAGTTCGGCATCGACATTTCTTCCGGTCAAGTTAATCTGACGAGCAGAAATTCCTTTTAAACAAAATAAACCGGAAGAAGGCGTATTGTCAGGCAAGACCATCCCTGGCAGATGCCTGAGCCATTACCACATAGGAACAAAGCAAACACACCAAAGAAAATTACACAAAAAGTTGAAAACTTCTTTCTCTGTTTCATTTAGATCCTCCTTATGTTAGAAACAAACTCGCTGTTAACATCAAAAAAAATAGTAACAATTTAGCCTCTTGAAAAATAATACTTAAAAGCGCTAAAGTGTTACTAACAAATATAATGCTGATGGGTTTGTGTCTATTTTAAAGGGAACAAAATAACCAGTGTTTGCTAATTTTATATATTTTATAATAGTTCTTTTAATATATACCACATATCTGTCACCTGATGAGCTGAACCTTGCCCCGCTTGAAACCTCCATTCTTTTTTTGGGCTTGATTATAGTCTTTGCATGTTTTACCCGGATGCTGTTTCATGGACTTGAAAAACGAATCACAAAATACAACATTTTACGCGTTGACCATAAGATAAATGCAATAATAACTCAGCAGTCTATTATAGCAATAGTACTTTTTGCCATAGATATTTATGGGCTGAGCCTTACTTCTTTTTTTGAAAACATACCTTTATTTACCGTTATTCCCACTTTACAGGCATTGGTTTTTATCGGTCTTTTTGTGTTTTATCTCGCTATTATTTGGGCTTGCGCTTACGGACCATATAAAAGGCTTTACATAACCGACCTGTCAAGACGTTCTTATGTTTTGTCAAATATTTCATTTTCTATTCCCGTTCTTTTTCCATGGTTTCTGCTGTCAGGAATTGCTGACATTATAAATGCACTTCCATTTGAACTGCTAAAACGTTTTCTTTCCACTCCGGAAGGACAGGTAAGCTATTTCCTTTTCTTCCTCTCCACAGTTGTAATAATCGGCCCTGCAATAATTCAGAAGTTCTGGAGGTGCAAACCACTTGAATCCGGTTATGTGAGAAGCAGAATCGAAAAACTTTGCAGAAAGGCCGGAGTAGAATATGCAAATATTCTTTACTGGCCCATATTCGGCGGTAGAATGATTACAGCAGGTATCATGGGTCTGATTAAAAAATTCCGATATATTCTTATTACAAAAGCGCTGGTTCGTAACCTTGAACCAGAGGAAATGGATGCTGTAATTGCGCATGAAATAGGACATGTCAAAAGAAAACATCTGCACTTTTATCTGGTATTTTTTATTGGCTATATCTTCCTTTCGTATACTATATTTGATCTTCTTATATATTTCATTATCTATGCTGATCCGGTGTACAGATTAATAAGCAGAGCAGGTATTAACTACGATACAATAATCTCGGCCATTTTCAGCCTGATTATAATCATTATGTTTTTTATTTACTTCCGCTATATCTTCGGATATTTTATGCGCAACTTTGAACGTCAGGCAGACACATATGTATATGCCCTCTTCACCAGCGCAAAACCGCTGATATCTACATTCAAAAAGATAGTAGCAACGACCGGGCAGTCAGCGGACAGACCGAACTGGCATCATTTCAGCATTAAAGAACGAATTGAATATCTCAATTTGTGTGAAGAAGACAAAGCCTATATAACCAAACATGACCGAAAAATAAAAAAAAGCATTGCCGCATATCTTGCAGCAATAGTCATAATAGGAGGTATTGGATATAACTTAAATTATGGTGAAACCGGAAGAAAGTTAAGCAAACATTTCATCGAAAAAATACTGTTAAGAGAAATTAACAAGACACCAGACAACCCGTACCTTTACACCAATCTGGGAGACCTTTATTACAATATCAATAACTATACTGAAACGATCAGAACATATGAAAAATCAATAGATCTTAAACCAGACAACCCGCATGTTTTAAATAATCTTGCATGGCTTTATGCAACATGTGACGATAAAAACCTGCGGAACCCTATACGCGCATTAAATCTTGCATTGAAGGCTGCGGATCTTGAAAAATCTCCACACATACTGGACACTCTTGCGGAAAGCTATTATATAAATGGACAGTTGGAAAAAGCCATCTCAACTGGATCATATGCTCTTAGGATAGCTAAAAAAGAACGTTCATATTTTGAAAATCAGTTAAAAAAATTTATGGCAGCCGCTAAAAGTGGTCAGTAGTCAGGGGGTTTGAGGGAATATGCACGATCTGTGATGCAGGGACGAGTTGAACTTTTTTTTGCAGTTCGGGAAGTAATTCGCGAAGAATGTTATATGTGATTATATGTGGATGCGCTATGCCAATTGCTTCACCGTGCTTATCGGCAATACGGATAAGCAGTTTTATTTGTTTTCTGATAAAATCAGGTTCCTGAAAATGATCAATAAACACATCTCGTTGAGCGAAAGGAAGCTGCAAAAGGCGGGCGGATGGCTTGCAGAGACTTTTCGAGGTTGTGAGGCTGTCAATGAAAAACAGGTTTCTTTTTTTCAGGATAGAAAATATTTGATAGATTTGAGTTGAGCTGGTGGTCATTTTTGACCCCATGTGGTTGTTGACTCCTTTGATAAAGGGTACGGCATCTATGTTTTTATTGAGCTGTATAATAAGCTCGTCGGGAGACATTGAAGTAAAAAGCGTGCCCGGGCCGGGATCGACCGAGGGGTATTCAAGTGGTTCCAGGGGGAGATGAAGCATGATTTCAAAACCTTTTTCATGGGCTTTCCTGGCAATTTTGTTTTGAAATAAGCTGTGAGGCAGTAAAGAGAAAGTGAGGACAGCATCAAGGTTTAAAAATTTTTCTGCTATTTTTTGATCATATCCTATATCATCAATAATAATTACCACCTTCGGCAATTTTTTCGTTATTGTCGGCTCTGGTTTAGTTATTGATTTTTTATAATGTATTTCCTTTTCCGGATAGATTTCGTAAACAGATGGTTTATGAACCTTCTTTTTGCCGGCCAAAGATTTTACTGAAGGTTCTAAGGATTCTATCGACGACCTGCGTAATATTAATTGATGTGCAAGGAGTCCTGCTAATACAACCAGAACTATTAGAAATAACAGGCCGCTAACAGCTTTTTTAAGTTGTGTCTTTTGAGTTCTGCTTTTTTTGGATGTCTTTTTTTTCTTCCCTGATTTTTTAGTCATATATTACTTAGGTGGATAGGCTGAAGGTGGAAGGGAGCTTCAGCCTTTAATTAATGCTTTTTAAAATTTCATAACCCATAAGGATTTCAAGTGCACGCATAATCTGATTATCTGACTGAAGGTCTTCGATCTTAAGGGGCATGTGTTTTGTTTCAAGAAGATGCATTGAAGGATGCTTTTTTTCATACTTTTGTTCCTCGGATTCTGTTTCTATTTTATCTTTTTTCAACGGCTCTGCTTTTAGATGATTTTTCAAATCTTTTTCTTTCAGCATCAGCATACCCTCGTCAGCATCTTCATTATTAATAATTTTATATTTGACTTCAATATCAGGCACAATACCCTGTGCCTGTATAGAACGTCCGTTGGGTGTGTAATATCTGGCTATTGTGTATTTAAGGCCATAACCATCTCTTAAGGTTTCTACGGTTTGGACTGAGCCTTTTCCAAATGATGTAGTACCCAGGATCAAAGCTTTTTTATGGTCCTGAAGCGCTCCGGCTACTATTTCCGATGCACTGGCGCTTCCCCCGTTAATAAGTATAGCAATGGGATAATTATGTTTTATTTTGTTTTTATGTGCGTTGAAAATTTTTGTATGCGTTTTTAGTCTGCCTTTAATTGAAACGATTTCACCCTTTTGAAGGAACAGGTCTGATACCTCAATAGCCTGATTAAGAAGTCCGCCTGGATTGTTTCGAAGATCAATAACAAGTCCTTTTAAAGGAACATCACCTGATTCAAGTTGTTTTAAAGCCAGCTCAAGGTCTTCTGTTGTGTTGTCTTGAAAATTGGTAATTCTGATGTATCCATAGCCTGGTTTTAAAACTATTGATCTTACACTTTCAATTGGAATAATATCCCTGATAAGTTTGAAATCAACAGGTTCCGATAGTCCTTCCCTTATTATAGTTATAACAACTTCAGCTCCTTTTGGCCCTCTCATAATTCTTACAGCTTCCCAGAGCATCATATCCCTGGTTAATTTTCCGTCAATTTTAATAATTATATCTCCGGCTTTAATACCGGCTTTGCATGCTGGTGTGCCTTCAATAGGTGAAATGACGGTAAGGAGTTTCTTTTGCATGGTTATTACTATCCCTATACCTCCGAACTCACCATGGGTGTCAATCTGCAACTCTTCGAAGGCTTCGGGCGGAAGTAAAGAAGAATGAGGATCAAGGCTGAAAACCATACCCTGAATAGCTTTTTCGATTAATTCTTTTGTTTCAACCGGGTCAACATAATTTTTTTCAACCAACTCAATTACATCTGAAAATAATTTAAGACCCTTGTAGGTTTCATCGTTGCCGGCTGAAAGATTATGGTTAAAGCCGGTTTCAAATGCCCAAAACATAACTGCAATGAATGGCACCAACCACAGTTTAATATATCGTTTTTTCTTTATAGTCATGTAGTTACTCCTTAATTAATAGCGTATTAGGCACCTAATTTCAGCCATTCAAGCGGGTTCATAGGTTTTCCGTGATGACGCAATTCAAAATAAAGCACGGAACCGACCATTGAACCTGTATCTCCCACTGTGGCGACAACTTCATCTTTTTCTACTTTATCGCCTTTTGTCTTAAAGGGTTCTTCAATATGTGCATAAACAGAGTAATAATTTTTCCCATGAGCTATGACAATCATGTTGCCATAACCTTTAAACCAGCTTGAATAAATTATCAGTCCATCACATACGGCATGTATCGGCTCTCCTCTGTCAGCTTTAATATCAATACCGCTCCTGAAATTTTTTACATTGAATTTTGTATTTTTATACGGACCGAAAAACGAAATAATTTTACCTTTGACGGGCATATTAAGCAACCCTTTAAATGAGGTAAAATCTTTTGTTTTTATTTTTTCAACTTGTTTAAACTGCTTAAATTCAATACTTATGGCTTTCATAGTTTGATCAAGCTCATTTGCACTGTTTTTTAAGGATTCAATAGCGGCTATTCCAAGGAATTTTTTATTTCGAATATCAGCAAGGAGCTTAGAGCGTTTTTCTTTTTCAAGAGATATAATATTAATTTGTTTAATTAATTCCTGTTCGAGATTGATCTTTTCCTTTTTTTTGTTATTCATAATGTCCAGCAGATTTTTGATTTTCGCCTTATTTTCAATTAGTTTTTTCTGTTTGTCCTCGTCATGGGCAAGAATTCTCTCCAAAGCATTTTCACGCTGAACAATTTCGGACATTGAGTCTGCCGAGGCGAGAACATGTATCTTGCCAAGCCAGTATAGTTTATAAAGAGCAACCAATCGTTTTGATATATATGCCTCATTAGTTTTAATTTTTTCTACCAAGTCAATATGTAACATAGTGGTTTCTTTTATCTTTTTTTCAATGCCGGCTATTTCTTTTCTTATTGCTGAAACACTTTTTCTTGCCTTGTTCAAAGCAAAATCCGCATCATTCAATCTGAACAAAGTGTTTTTTTCCTTTATAGTAAATGTCTTAAGCTCAGCCTTTTGTTGTTCAATTTTGCTGTTGATATTTGCCGCTTTTTTTTTAAAATCCTTAATGGTTAAATGTTTTGCTTCTTCATTGGGATTTGAACAATAAATTACAGGAGGATAAAAAGCTGTTATGATAAAGATGGCGGCAAGTATTAAGTTTTTAAGAATTGTTTTAGAGAAATATAACATCCCAACCAACCTACAAACATGCTACACAGTATTATTCCACAGTAAAATTCAGGAGATAGAAATTTTATATTAAGAAGTTCATATTTGAAACTATGCTCAAAACTTGAGGATATTAACTTGAAAGTGATAAAAAGAGCCACAATACCTATAATTCCTCCAAGTATTCCCTGTATAATACTTTCAATGTAAAAAGGACCCTTGATAAATTTTTCCGAGGCCCCTACTATCCTCATTATTTCAATTTCTTCGCGTCTTGTGTAGATTACAAGCCGAATAGTGTTGGTCACAATAAATACAGCAGCCATAAAAAATATGCCGCCCATTGCATATCCTGCCAACCTGAAGAGATCAAAAATATTCGTAAATAGCTCTAACCATTTTTGTCCATATTCTACGTCTTCAATTGAGGGCAGTGATTCAATCTTTGTCGCTATTTTATCAACTTTTTCGCCATGTTGTGATGACGCTATCATACTGATTTCAAATGCATCAGGAAGCGGGTTTTTGTTTAAATTCATCAAAATTGAAGATTGCCGTTTCATCTGTTCTTTAAGTTTTTTAAAGGCTTTTTCTTTTGATATAAAGGTTACATCTTGTACTCCGTATATCTCTTGAATTTTGCGTTTTATATCAGGAAAGTTTTTTTGACTTATGCCTGGTTTAAGGTACGCCATTATTTTTACACCCTTTTCCCAACAATTCATTATGTTGTTTGCATTTGTAAAAAAAAGAGCAAAGGCGCTGACGATCAGGATAGACAGGGCTATTGTAATTATAGTAACAGCGCCAAGAAAACCGTTATCCTTAATATCCTGTACAGCTCTATGACAATAAGTGTCCATAGAATTTAACCTGGTGTCGCTCCAAGCAGATGTCCCTGTTTAAGGTATAATATTCGCCCCCCTGCTTTGCGGATAAATTCTTTATCATGGGTTGCAACAATGACGGTGCCTCCATGTGTGTAAAAACCTTTAAGAAGGTTGAGTATGATATCGGCTGAATCCGAATCCAGGCTCCCTGTGGGCTCATCAGCTAATATTATCTTGGGTACCCCCACAACAGCTCTTGCGACTGCCACTCTTTGCTGTTCTCCGCCTGACAAGCTGTGTGGAAGGGCATTAATTCTTTGCTCTATTCCAACAGTTCGCAAAACACTTCTTACTTTTTTTTCAATAAATTTCCTTTTTTCCCTTGATGCCTCAAGAACGAGAGCAATATTATCGAATACAGTCTTTGTGGATATCAGCTTATAATCCTGAAAAATAATACCGAATTTTCTTCTCAGAAAAGGGATCCTTTTCCCGGAGATCCTCGACAGATTCATTCCATCTACCAAAACCTGTCCTTCTGATACCGTTTCTCCGAGGTAAAGAAGTTTTAATAAGGTTGATTTGCCGGCTCCGCTCGGGCCGCTGATAAAAAGAAATTCGTTTTTGGAGATATTAAGGTTAATGTCTATAAGAGCTTTCTTTGAGCCATAATGCTTGTGAACATGAAACATCTGGATTATTGAACTTTTATTTTTACCATCAATCATTCCATAACTTCCTGTCCCATAGCCTTATATAGAGATGCCTTTGCAATTTTAAAGTCGTACAACGCCTTATAGTAATTAGTCGTTGTTCTTGAAAGAAGCGTCTGGGCATCCAGAACATCTGTAGAAGTAGCTATTTGTTCTTTATAGCGTTCTTTGTTTATCCTGAAGTTTTCTTGTGCCTGCTCAATTGCTTGTTTTGCCGTGGTTATATTTTTTTCAGATTCCAGGGTATTAAGGTATGCTTGTTTTATTTCTATGCGAATATTGTCTAAAATTTCAGTTTTTTGATATTGTGCCTGAGAAAGACGGCTTTGTTTTTCTTTAATTTCATAGTTGGACCTGCCCCACTCCAAGAAATCCCACGATGCGACAGCAGTTATGCTCCAGCCTTCGGGGTCGTATATATAATTGCCTCCGTCAACGTCCCAGTCTGTCCCGCGTTTGAAATATCTGCCCTCAAGGCTTATTGATGGATAATAATTTTTTTGCGCAAGCTTTACTTCTTTTTCGGCAATTTCAATTTTTAGGTCAGCAATTTCTAATTCAAGACGGTTTTTTTTTGCCGTTTTAATGCAGTAATCAATATCATTTTCAAAAGTAGTATAGCCAGGAACGTCTTCAAGTTTGACAGATTTATTTATTGGCCTGCGGAGAAGAATGTTAAAATTTGATTTAGCTATTTCCAGCTTGTTTTGAGCAACAATAAGTTCCTGCCTGGCGTTGGCCAGCTCGACCTTCGCCTGCAGTAAATCATTTAGGGGCATCATACCGACTTCGTAAAAGTTTTTTGCGACCTCTTTTTGTGCCGTTATTTGTGTTACTGTATCTTGTGATATTTTTAAAAGCTTTTCCGCCTTTAAAAGGAAAAAAAACATTTTTTTTGCTTCAAATATTGTTTCCAGCCTTTTAAGCTTTTCATTAATCTTTGCAGCATCAAGACCAAGTTTTGCGATTTTATACTGATTCACTAATGAAAATCCTGTAAAAATTGGCTGAGTGACTTTGGAAATAAGGGCATATTCTTCTTGTGAGCCCGTTACTATAGTACTCATAGTTGCTTCTTCGTCTATATATTTGTATTGATATGTTGCATTGAAGGTTGGGAAAAAATTTGTTTTTTGTTTTTTTTCAACGGCAAGGGCTGCATTTGTTTTTTCTTTGCTTATCTTTAGAGCGATATTGGTCTTTAATGCCGTTTCTACGGTATGTTTAAGAGTAAAGGTTCCGGCAGGTTCTTCTACAGCACAGAAAAGGGGGGAAACCAAGAAATGTATAAAAATCAATATAGATAAAGGCAGAATGTATATTCTCATAGTGTTTTTGGATTGACCGCTTTAATTTTTGATGATAATTAAATTTTTGAGTTCAAGGAGTGCCGATCTCCGGTTTTTCTTGCTCTGGGCCTCCACCGATTCCCATTAACAAGCTTCTTCCATTTCGGTGGAGGCTTTTTTACCTGAATATCGCTTTAAAATCAACAAATTCTTTCCGAAGGGGTTTAGTTAATGAAGCAAGAACTGATTAAGATGATTTGCCAAAAATCTTTTAAATATAGTGATGAACCAATTTTCAAGCTTGTTTCGGGTAAAATGAGCCGCTTATATGTTAATTGCAAACCTGTCATATTAAACCCCAGAGGAATGTTTCTTGTTGGTCACCTCGTATATGAAGCTATAAAGGACTCAGATATCAAGGGAATCGGCGGTCTTACATTCGGCGCTGATCCTGTTTCTATTGCAACAGCTTTTACTTCCGGATTAAAAGGGAACCCGATAAATGCTTTTTCAATAAGAAAAACCAGGAAGGACCACGGCATTGTCAGATGGATAGAGGGCGACATAAAGCCGGGAGACCGTGTTGTGATTATAGACGACGTAGCGACAACCGGAGGTTCTACTATTAAAGCTATCAAGAGAACATGTTCAGAAGGGCTGGAAGTAGTAAAGGCTGTAATTCTGGTTGATCGTCAGGAAGGCGGCCTGGAAAATATCCGCAAACAAGTTGATGATGTATCTGCAATTGTTACAAGAGATGAGCTTGTTAAACAATGGAATTCAGGTCAGAGTAAATAGATTTTCAGATAACTGGTTACCCTGAACAGGATTGAATGAAAGGGTCTTGTTTTCCACTTTTTCGCTGTAAAATATTACATGCCATTTCATAATTTGTTTGTTATCATACAAAATAACATTGTCAAAAAAAAATCAGCAATTCTAATTTTGAAAAAACACCCACTGTCCCCCCCAAAGGGGCTGGAATGATCTGAAAAGTTAGAAACTTGGGGCAATTTGCAATCCATCACTAAAGATCAAGGAGCGGTTGGGAGACGAACATGGCGCTGCAATAACATACTGGCAGTTGGGATATCTTGGTATGTTGCAGGGTCGCGTGGAAGATTCGGGCAGATGGTTTGTCAAGAGCATAGCAGCCTTTTCCAGGGCCCACGATCCGGATAGAGCAAATCAGCAGGCTATAAACAACTTTCTTGTTGCCTATCAGCAGGCTTCACAGTCTGAGCAACGCAAGCTTAAACAGTGGTGGGAAAACGCGCGTCTGGGGCCGTTGCCGGATGCCGCTGCCTGGGAATGAGAACGAGATTTATTGGTAACCGTGAACCGCGGATCGGGAGTAAAAATTATTTATGAATAATATTAAAGTTGTCGCTTTTGACTGCGATGGAGTCATGTTTGATACTGTTAAGGCAAACACAGCCTATTATAATAATATTCTAAATCATTTCGGCAAACCCGATATGACTCCCGAACAGTTTGCTTACTCATACATGCATACGGCAGATGAGGCCATCGCCGAACTATTTGAAGATAAAAAAAGTTTTGAAGCAGCACAAGTGTTTCGCAAACATATGAGCTATATTCCATTTTTAAAATATATGGAAATGGAACCGCACCTGAAGCCTTTGCTTAAAAGGCTCAGACCTGAATATAAGACAGCAGTTGCTACAAACCGGGCAGATACAATGAAAAGAGTGCTTATTGAACACGATCTCGAAGAATACTTTGATCTGGTAGTAAGTGCACTTGATGTGGAAAATCCCAAACCCAGCCCGGATCCGCTAATTAAAATCCTGGAGCATTTTAATATAGAACCCGGTCAATTAATTTATATAGGAGACTCAAAGCTGGACGAATTAGCAGCAAATGCAGCAGGCATCCCTCTGATAGCCTATAAAAACAGATCTCTTTCCGCCGACCTGTATATCAATAGCCTGAAAGAGCTCGAAAATATCCTTCTTTAATCCACAGATTACACAAATTACAAAGATCTGACTTTTCCGTTGAAGTGCGTGCGGTATGTCCATAAGTAATGACCGGGGACAAAATTAAGTTAACAAAAGAATCTGAGACACCAGGGGCAGTTCATTCCGTTTGTTGGCTTTACATTTTTTTTACAATTGTTTTACTTTTCGATGACGACAATTATTTTTCATAGTGATTTAATATGGGGCAACTTTAGGAATGTGAACAAATTAACTTCCCCAAGTAGGCGCACAGATTTGGGTCGAATTTGTTCGATCTCATATCACAAAAGTTGAAGGAATAGCGAGCTATTTCAATATTTTTGGG
>Ga0209013_10003420_pt1 | contig 14113 bp, 12 predicted proteins | sample Cruoilmetagenom2_FD_187291 | JGI IMG/M metagenome (GOLD analysis project Ga0209013, IMG submission 187291) | Oil polluted marine microbial communities from Coal Oil Point, Santa Barbara, California, USA - Sample 2 (SPAdes) (version 2) | ecosystem: Environmental > Aquatic > Marine > Oil seeps ... | reverse complement strand
ACTGATATGGGATCAGCCACTGCGCCACGTGACAATCAGGATCGGATGGCGATCGATCAGGATCCATCAATTACCCAAACATCCGATGGGGATATGTGGATAGCCTGGCATTCAAACAAGGAGGATGGTAATGACGAAATTTACTACATCATACACGAGTCTTCCTCATGGGAATGGCTCGCGCCTACAAGGCTAACAGATGACCCGCGTCCGGATAAACATCCCACAATTGGGCAGATGCAGAACGGAGATGTGTGGATCGCCTGGGATCGATCTATATCAGATAATGATTCCGAACTATACTACACGTTCACTTCTGACGGTGGGGCTACCTGGACCGATGAGGTGAACATAACGAACTCTCCGAACGCCATCGATCAAGCTCCCTCGATCACTCAAACCTCTGGCGAAGAAGTCTGGGTGAGCTGGGCCACAGATAGAGATTCCAACCCTGAGATTTACACAATGTATGGGGTGCTACCTTCCACTATAGTCGTTGACGTGAGAATCGACCGAGATGTGTGCATGTTGGGTGAACCAGTAACTGTGAGTATAACAGTAACGAACAACGGGCCCAACACGACATTACTGTTTCCAACTTCACAACTCGCTGATTTTGATATAACTGACGAGATCGGTCAACACATTTACCAGTGGTCGTATGATAAGCTATTTTCGGAGGAAATAACGGAGATAACAATAAATCAGAGAGACACAATAGAATTGCTAAACGATACCTGGAATCAGGTTGATGATGATGGGAATCCCGTTACACCCGGAAAGTATTATATCGATGGGTGGGTGGTTAACGGATTGCACAATTCCCGCCCTGAAATACATGGCGAGCGACTTGAACTTACAGTTCATTCAGGACCAAGAAATATAAAAAGAGACGCTATATGTGGATTAGAGGTTATAACTCCCGCTCGGAAATCTGTTTGGTTTCTCATTAATACTTCAATGTGGTTGATAAACGAATCGCTCGGTGATGCGCTATGGGTGAACGAGACGTATCTGGATCCAAACGATACGCCGATTGGTAGGGTATTTGACGCGGAGATGACAGCAGTCATTCTACTAGGGGGTGTAAAAAGACGGGATCCCACAACAGAAGATGCCGTAAATGATGTGATTAACAAGCTAACCAGAGCAGATGAGCTTATAGCACGGGCTGTAGTGGGTGCGGGCGAGAACGCCATGGCAAAAGAATACATGGACAAAGCCCATGAACACCTATCGAATGGTGAGCCAGTTCATGCAATCGGATATTTCAAGCTTGCGTGGCTACATTCAACTGCGCAAAATGATATGCCATAATATGGCATAGGTGTAAAGATGAAGCAGTTACACGTACAATAATTGAATTAGACAGAGAAGAGCTGTGCATTTGTTTAATAAGTCGTGGTCGCCTTTGCGAATAAACCACAATAAACTATCTGCTTGCATCTACGGTTGCTGACAAGGATTCATCCGAAATTAGCCGTGGATTGACCTCGCCGCCACATCCATAACTCACTCCCGAGCCAGCCTCGCCTTCTCTATGACCAGTTGCCCGCTCATCGTCGGCTCATCCCAGACCTTCCTTGACTCAACGACCACGACCCTCTCCTTGAAAAGCGGACAATTGGTGACGAATGTCTCAAACTCGCCACCTTCGCCGCCGGTGCAGACATAACAGGTGCCATGCAGGTCACATAGTTCATCAAAAACCTCTCTGTCCACTCTGCGCCCGAGCCACTCCTCCGTAAGACCATAAGCGGCAACAGCCGCAATCATCACCTCGAAGCCTGCGTCAAACATCTCATTCCAGAGTTCCTTTGGATTTCTTTTCCAGAGCGGCGCCAGACTCAACAGACCGAGTTCACAACAGATGCGATCTACTCGTTTCTTTTGGTAATTGGAGTATATCGCCCCTGATACCACGCCTTTCACGCCGTACTTGGTTTTTGCCTCCGCCAAAGCGTCTGACAGGTCCGAAAGCTCCTCTTCCTTCTTCCCGATGGTCTCCTTAAAGATTAGGGGGATCCGCATGCTCTCTGCCTGAAGCCGGACAAGGTCGATGTTCGGGACGTGGTACATATAGGACTCGGGGTTGAGCGATTTTATCGCAACAATTGCCGCGACCATATCCCCGCCACTCTTACCGGCGAGATATGCAGCGTACAAGCCGTCTTTGCCGCCCGAAACCAGTGCTGCCAGCTTCATCTATTATATGGAATATCGAATTTTCGGATATGTGTGGTGCGATTGCGTTCTTTTGGAATGCCCGACCTGAACCTACTCGCACACATTAGCCACTGATCAGATCGTGCTTCACATCCACAAACTCGCTTGCGCCTGCGCTCACAGTTCCACTCCTGGCAACATCTTGTGCCTTCTCAACGATCTGCTGAACCGTGGTAACCGGAATGTCACGTCCACCAATTCCGACCACGAACCCGAGCACAGGAACGCGGATATCGGTGTTGTGCATGCACGCTTTAATCTCGGTTGTGACAGCGCCCTCACCAGTTCCAAGCGAGATGTTCTTGTCAAGCACAACAACAACTTTCGCATCTGCGACAACCTTCCGGATCTCATCTGCAGGGAACGGTCTGAACGCGCGAATCTTGAGCAGTCCCACCGAGACCCCCTTGTTTCGCAGAGAATCGACCACATCACGGAGCGTTCCGACAAGGGATCCCATCGCAACCAGAATGATCTCTGCGCCGTCTGTTTCATAGGTGTCGATCAGACCACCGTAGTACCGTCCGAATGCCGATTCGAATTTGCGTGCCGCGTCTTCTATCTTCGGTCGTGACGCATCCATCGCCTGCTCCACCAGATACCGGAACTCCATGTAGTACTCAGGGTCAACAAACATGCCGAATGATTCCGGATTGTTGGGGTCAAGTGCCCGCACCGGCGTAAACCGCGGGAGGAATTTGTCCACCGCCTCCTGGTCGAGCAGGTCAACAGGCTCGAATACGTGCGACAGAATGAATCCGTCCATGCAGACCATCACCGGAAGCGATACGTCCGGGTCCTCTCCGATCATGTACGCCTGCACCGTCGCATCAACGAGCTCCTGAGCATCCTCGATGTAGAGCTGAATCCAGCCTGTGTCTCGCTGCGCCACGCTGTCCTGATGGTCGTTCCAGATGTTGATCGGCGCCGACATCGACCGGTTCACAATCGTCATCACGATCGGAAGCCGCATGCCTGCCGCATTGAAGAGCACCTCGTGCATCAGCGCAAGCCCCTGAGACGTGGTTGCCGAGTATGTCCGTGCGCCTGCCGCGCTCGACCCAACGAGTGCAGAGAGCGCTGAAAACTCACTCTCGACGTTGATGTACTTTGAGTCAATTACGCCATCGGCAACAAACTGCGAGAGATCCTCCACGATATGGGTCTGCGGTGTGATCGGATATGCCGATATCACATCAGGTCTACACATCGCAGCCGCATGCGCAACAGCGTACGAACCTTCGACAACCTTTCTCCCGCTCTCCAGTCTTCCAGTCATTTCTCCTCCAATTCCATTGTGATTGCGTCTCTCGGGCATTCCCTTGCGCATATACCGCAGCCTTTGCAGTAATCGTAATCCGCCGTGAATGTGTCGCCATCCACTCTCTTGTGCACGATGCCCTCCGGACAGAATGTTTCGCAGGTTCCGCACCCGTTGCACAGTTCCGCATGGTACACCGGAATGAAAATCCGCCAGCTCCCGGTCTTGTTTGCAAGGGTGGTTCCTGCCTCTCCGATCGGTGCGTGTGGAATCATGAGCTCACCACCCGATCGTACGCGTCCTGTACAGCGTCAGCGTTCTTCTCTCCGACAGTTCCAGGGAACCTGTTGCGTACAGCGTTTTTGATTGAATTCGCTGTGACCTCCCCGCTTGCGCCTGCGAACGCGCCGAGCATAACAGTGTTCATGATCGGTTTTCCGATGATGTCAAGCGCTATTTTGGTCGCATCAATCGTCCTGACCGCAGCTTCGGTCTCGAGGTTAAGATCCTCTGGTTTGTGCTCGGTGTTGACGATGATCATGCCGTCAGCCTTCAGTCCGCCAGCAACGTCGACCGCTTCGATCAGCGTTGAGTCCTGTACGATCACATAGTCCGGGTCGTATATCTGGCTGCGCAGTCTGATCGTGTGATCTGATAAACGTACAAAAGCCATCACGGGCGCGCCCCTCCGCTCCACGCCGAACGAGGGGAATGCCTGACTGTACAATCCATCCTCAAACGCCGCAATTGCAAGTAATTCGGCAGCAGTGACCGAGCCCTGCCCGCCGCGACCGTGAATCCGAATCTCCTTCATGGTTGTATGTGATCATGGTTTGTGTATAAATTTATCGGATTCGCGGGGCTGTCAACTTGCCCTGATGTCATGTCGAAAATCTCGGTTTATGTCGGAACAATGTCAAGATCCAGTGGCTTTGCGACCCCGGAGTCAGATTACGGTCAGGTGCTATGGTGCACCGGATATAGTTGCATGGAGCGATGCAGTCAGCGAGGTTAGGCGTATGATATCGATGTTAGCTTGCTACAGTGAACCTGCTGAAGCGTAATGACGCGACGAACGGCATGGAGTCGTGATTGCACAAGTCTCGGACTTGAGTGTGAGGTATAGTGGCTGTGGATTTGCTTAAGGGCTTGCCAGAAAATAACCTGTCAACATTCGTATCATTCGTCCATCCATGATACAATCGGCAAAATGGATCGTGAATGGCGCGAATAAGTGAATTGTACGGATGTCACATGGGTGGGGTGCCATCAGATAACTTTGATAGTACTCACTCAAAATTGTGGGAATATCAACATATAAAACCACGAGATTACACAAGATTAACACAGAAATCTTGTGAAAATCTGTGTAATCTTGTGGTTAGCTAAACACGTACCTATGATAGAGTGTTCCAGCCAAACTTGCGCCAGTTTACGCTTGCTTTCCGGAAACAGTGCCCTGAGGATGATTATGTTCCTTAATACATCAGCTACTCGTTTATCACCGGTGTACTTCTCCAGCACCATCTCATGTTGACGGAATTTGCCCTTCTTTTCAAGGATGGTTTCTCCGCGGTAGCTGATCTCCTTTTCGTTGATGAGCGGCTTGATCTGAAGATCGACCAGTATCTTTAAAGCTTCTACAATCGGTACCAGGTATATATAGCTATAGATTACCTTCGTACCGTCCCTCTGATTCTTCTGTAGAGCAGCGTAGGTCTTGGTTTTTCTCCGTATTATGTGCATATTCCAACCCATAGTAAATAGCTGGTATACAAATATAAATACTTTTTAGTTTGACTGATGCTTATTTATCAATGAAACTTGTATACCTACAAGTTTGTGAAATGACAAAATCGGTCATGGAAAAATCGGCAACAGTAGGCATCAACCATATTGACAATCGGTTCAGCCGGTTGCGCAACTATTCCACTCGCACCGTCTCAAGATTTCTCGGCACCTGTGTTTTGATGTGGTACTTGTTATATATCGAGCTTGCGAGGCTCAGACAGTTCCGTTCGTCGCCATGTTCCGTTAAGACCAGTTCCGGCTTCGGACGCATGTTCTTGATGTATTTCATCAACTGATCCCGGTCAGAGTGTCCTGAGAATCCATCCACGGTGCAGACCTCCAGCTTGATCTTGAGCACATCGGATTCGCCTCTTCTCGTTATCGGGATCTCCTTTCGCCCCTTCTGGATTCGCTGTCCGAGCGTGCCCTCTGCCTGATAACCAACAAATATCAACGTGCTCTTCTCATCAGGTGCAAACGCCTTGAGATACTCCATGATCGGACCGCCGTTCATCATTCCCGAGGTCGCGATTATGATTGCGGGGTCGAGATTGCTCATGAGATCTTCCCGCATGTTGTGCGAATCCACCCTGACGAAACACTCAGCAAGGAAGGGGTTCATCCCTTTGTGGAAGATCAGACTGCGTAGATCGCTGTTCAGATACTCCGGATGCGTGGTGTGAATCGCAGTCGCCTCCCAGATCATGCCGTCCAGATAGATCGGAACCTCGGGGAGTTTCTTCTGTCGTATCGCCTCTTCGAGAACCAGCATCACATCCTGACTTCGCCCGACAGCAAAAGCGGGAATCAGCACCTTCCCACCGCGCTCAAGTGTCCTCTTCGCAATCTCGGTAAGGTTCTTCTCTGCGATGTTTCTGTGGGGCTGGAAATCGTTCGATCCACCATAAGTCGCCTCCATAACCACGGTTTCAGCTCTTGGGAAGTTGTTAACGGCGCTATCGAACAGTCTCGTCTTCTCGTACTTGAAATCTCCTGTGAAGACCACGTTGTGCAAGCCATCGCCGACGTGGAAGTGGGCGACCGCCGATCCGAGGATGTGCCCCGCGTTGTGGAATGTCAACTTCATGTCGGGCGCGATATCGGTAACGCTCCCATAATCCAGAACGATCGTGTGTTTGAGCGTCTCCCTAACCATATCTGACCCGTACGGATTCCGTTTTCCCTCTTTATTTGCAACGTCGATGTAATCGAGCTGCAGAAGTGCCATCAGGTCACGTGTGGGTGGAGTTGCGTACACCGGACCCTGATACCCGTATTTGTACAGCAATGGCACAAGCCCGCAGTGGTCGAGATGCGCGTGCGTCAGAACCACGCCATCGAGGTGACTGATCGGGGAGGCTTCCGGGACGTACAGGTATGGTGTACCGCCACCATTGTCCTCGGCGCCAACATTGATTCCACAATCAATTAGTATCCTGGTCTCAGGAGTTGATAGTATGAAACAACTCCTCCCGACCTCTCTGGCTCCGCCAAGTGCGGTTATACGGATCCATCGGTCCGGGGACGTGACACTACGATGTATCTTCTTCCCGAGATCGCAGAGTATATGTTTACGCTCATCAAGGCTCTCGCGCATCAACCGTCTCACATTTCGTATCGTCGAGGACTCAATCGGCGGGGTGCGCACGACCTTCGGGGTCCAGCCGATGTGTTTTGTGATCTCACGAAGCATTGACCCGTGCTGTCCGATCACAAGCCCGGGCTTCTCAGCCTCGATCAACACTTCTCCAGTGTCGCTGTTAAAATAGTGGTTCGTGATACCCGCGTCCTTCGGCGATATCTTCATGATCGCGTCGATCGCCTCATCCTGCGGATACAGCACGCTCTTGTCCGGACGTATCACGACCCGTTTGCGTACCTCTTTTGCAATCGAACGCACAGCTTCACCATTATCTGCCAGTTTCCGCGGCTCCTTTGTATATATGACCAGCTCGGGACCCTCAAACTCCAGATCCGATATCGTTACCCCCGCCGGAAGCTTCTTTCTGATCTGCTGCTTCAGTCCGGACAGTGTGTCTTCTATTCCCATTGGAGCTAATTCCCCAGTTCTGCGATCGCCTTTTTGATCTCGTCATCACTCATCTGCTTATACTTGCCTTGCTTGATGATCACAACATTGATCCCATCTCCCGACGCCACATCCCGTTTCATGACATTATGAAGTGCACGTACTGCAAGTTTGGCGCACTCCTCGGTAGACGTGCCTTCCCGGTACCGATCCTCAAGTATTCCGTAAGCGATCGGTGACCCTGACCCTGTGGAGACTGCCTTTCGCTCCTCGAGTCTTCCTCCAAGTGCGTCCAGCGAGTAGATGCATGGCCCGGTCTTGTCCACGCCTCCAAGCAGAAGCTGGACATAAAACGGAAACATCCGCTGCGCTCCAAGCACGCTGGAGAGCAGGTTCGCCATCGCCCGGATCGTCATCGGCTCATGTGTCCGCATCTTGTGCAAACTCGATTCAACAGAGATGACCCGCACAAGCCGCTGAGCGTCGCCAACTGCGCCTGCTGTTGTCATGGCAGCCGTATCATCGATCTGATAAATCTTCTGTGCATCTTTATTTGCGATGAGATATCCCATCGTCGCCCGTTTCTCGCTTGCGAGGACGACTCCGTCCTTGCAAACCATACCAATAGTGGTTGTACCTTTTAATACATTATCTTCCATCCAAGCACCTCACAAAGTACCTCATCAATGGAAAAATGAGTTTCTCACTTAAGCAATGTACTCTGTCCGGTATATAAGGCTTTCTATGAGTGAGGGCTTCCAGTTCGGGTTATGCCGGATTACAGTCTTCAGAGTAAGGCTACCGCAAAGACGTGTTTGCCACAAATAGGACTCTGTAAAACCGTTAAATGCCGGTCAGCGTAACGGGACCTGGCAGTTCATAAGAGGAGGTCTGCCCACCTCCTGCATGGCGTTACCCTTAAGTACGATGCTACCGATGATGTGCGTGCTTGCCACATGTTGTATGCATGAGGCATAAGCAAAGGTGTTTCCACAGGATGTGATAAAAGAGATGAAGAGTGACTTTTTGGTAGAATTCCCTTTTATCGTCCGAGAAACGTACCTACGACTAATAGGATCTGAGAATTACAAATAGTTAACGAGAGGAGAATCGTATGGAAAACGAAGAACCACGTATCGGTGTCTTTGTCTGCGAATGCGGCGTCAATATCGGGGGGTATCTTGATACCCAGGCGGTAGCTGATTATGCGCTGACCCTTCCGAATGTCGTGCATACGAAGGTCAATAAGTTCACATGCGCAGATTCGGGACAGGCAGAGATACAGGCAGGAATAAAGGAGCATAACCTGAACAGGGTGGTTGTGGCGTCCTGTACGCCGCGGACACATGAGCCCACGTTCAGGGCGTGCTGTAAGGAGGCTGGCGTCAACCCGTACCAGTTCGAGTTCGTGAACATCCGTGACCAGTGCTCATGGATTCACATGTGGGATTGGGAAGGCGCAACAGCCAAGGCAAAGGATCTTGTAAGGATGGGTGTCGCCCGCTCTCGGTTGCTTGAACCACTAGAGGAGTCATCCGTACCGGTTGACCAGAACGTGCTTGTGATCGGTGCAGGTGTCGCAGGAATGCAGGCAGCAATCGACTTTGGCGACATGGGCTACAACGTATATCTTGTCGAGAAGGGACCATCGATTGGTGGCAGGATGGCACGGTTTGACAAGGTATTCCCGACGAACGACTGCTCGATCTGCATCCTCGGACCAAAGATGGTCGAGGTCGCACGAAACAAGAACATCAACATCATGTCGTACTCGGAGGTTACCGATGTGGAGGGTTTTGTCGGCAACTTCGAGGTGACTGTGCTGCACAAGCCGCGTTATCTTGACACAGACATCTGCACAGGCTGCGGCTCATGTCAGGAGGTCTGTCCTGTCGAACTCCCGAGCGAGTTCAACGAGAACTTCGGGACCAGAAAAGCGATCTACATCCCGTTCCCACAGGCTGTTCCGATGCGAGCGGTGCTTGACATGGAGAACTGCATCAGCTGCAAGGCGTGCGAGAAAGCTTGTGAGCCTGGCGCGATCAGGTATGATCAGGAACCGATCTACGAGAAGCTCAAGGTCGGCGTGATCACAGTCGCGGTCGGGATGGATGCGTTTGATCCACTGCCACACAATAACTATGGCTACGGGCTTTATGATAACGTGATAACCACGATGGAGTTTGAACGCTTGCTCAATGCCGCAGGACCTACAGGCGGACATGTGGTGCGACCATCTGATGCGGTTGAGCCGATCACGGTCGGATTCATCAACTGTGTCGGGTCAAGGGATGTGAACGAGAACATCTACTGCTCCGGAGGAGTCTGCTGCATGTTCTCAATCAAGAACGCGCAGCTCTTAAAGGAGAAGCGACCTGAAACGAACCACTTCGTCTTCTACATGGACATACGCTCGACAATGAGGGGCTTTGAGGAGGCATACAACCGTGCACGTGACCTTGGTGTCAAGTTCATCAGGGGCAAGCCTGTCGAGATCACAGAGAAGGAGAACGGAAACCTCGTTGTGAGAGTCGAGGACACCTTGAAAGGCGAGATCGTGAACGTGGAGCTTGATCTTTTAGTACTCGGAACAGGACTTGTCCCGAACGAGGGAATCAACGAGATGGGAAGCATCCTCAAGCTGCCGAGATCGGCAGACGGCTTCTTAACAGAACTGCATCCGAAGCTTGCGCCGGTTGACACGACCACAGACGGCGTATTCGTTGCAGGGTGTGCGGCAGGTCCGAGAGACATCGCTTATGCGACCGCTCACGGCAGCGCAACAGCAGGACGTGCGACGAGACTTCTTTCGGTGGGATCGGCTCCGATCATGGGGATCACCGCAAGAATCGATGAAGACAAGTGCGTGGTCTGCGGTATCTGCGTGGACAAGTGCCCGTATGGTGTCTTTGAGATCGTCGGAACGAACGGCGACCGTCGCATCAATGTTGTCGAGGCTCTCTGCAAGGGGTGCGGTACCTGTGTTACCGCGTGCCCGACAGGTGCGCTCGAACAGAGCCACTTCAAGAACGATCAGGTGCTGGCACAGGTGAGAAACGTCTTCCAGTACGGAGGTGAGTGAAAAATGGCAGAAGCAACAGCGACAGGAACAACCGGCGAGGAATGGCAGCCAAAGATTGTTATGTTCTGCTGTAACTGGTGTTCGTACGGAGGAGCTGACTCCGCAGGAATGGGCAGGTTCCAGCAGCCGCCAACGGTGCGTGTGATACGGGTGATGTGTTCTGGCAGAATGGATCCGATGTTCATCTTAAATGCGTTCCTTGAGGGTGCAGACGGAGTTCTCTTCTCAGGATGCCATATCGGAGACTGTCACTACGTGAACGGCAACTACAAGGCAACAATCAAGTACAAATTCTTAAAAGCGATGGTGAACGAGCTCGGACTCGAGGATGAGCGGCTCAAGCTCGACTGGATATCAGCATCAGAGGGCGAGCGATATGCAGAGGTCGTAACCGAGTTCACAGAGCAGATCAAGAAGGTAGGACCGAGTCCGCTCAAGCCAGAAGGGGTGATCTGAATGGAGATAGGAGACTGTTACGTCGGATGGGCAACAGATGAGGATATTAGAACCCGCGGCGCATCAGGAGGTCTTGTTACCGCAATGCTTGCAGCAGCACTCGAAAAAGGGCTTGTTGAGGCAGTGGTTGTGCTAAAGAAGCTCGGAGAGTTCGAGGCGGTCCCGGTCGTGACATCAGACCCCGAAGAGGTCAAAGCAGCAGCCGGATCTATGCACTCGGTACCAATCGTGTTATCACGCTACCTCGAATACGGAACAAAGGTTGCGCTCCCTGCAAAGCCATGCGACGCAAGAAGCACAATCGAGCAGGCAAAGAGAGGACAGGTGGACATTGACACGACCTACATCGTGGGGCTGAACTGCGGCGGCACGATGCACCCGGCGATGACCCGAAAGATGCTTGATGTGATGTACAAGCTTGACCCGGAGGATATCGAGGGTGAGGAGATCGACAAAGGAAAGCTGATCTTCGAGACAAAGGACGGCGAGGAACACGCAATCAAGATCGACGAGCTCGAAGAAGAGGGTTACGGACGACGTGAATCCTGTCAATACTGTTTCACCAATATTCCGGTGATGGCAGACATCGCCTGCGGAAACTGGGGCGTAATCGGCGACCTTGCAGGAAAAGGGACGTTTGTTGAGATCAACACCGAGAAAGGTATCGAGATACTCCGGAACGCAATCGATTCCGGAGCTGTTGAGGTCACCGAGGCTGATGAGAAGGGCAAAGCGATCAGGGCGAAGGTAGATGGCGCAATGATGAAGGTTGCAGCCGCTGCAAACGAGAAATATCTTGCACCGATTGAGGGAAGTCATCTCGACTACTACATGAATGCACTCAAGGATTGCATCAACTGCGGCGCATGCAAGACGGTCTGCCCGGTATGCGCATGTGGAGAGGGTGCGAAGTGCACCGAGTACAGTTCAGCCGCAGACACATACAAGATGTCACTATTCCACCTTGTGCGGTTCGTGCACCTGATGGACTCATGCATCGGATGCGGACAATGTACCGATGTCTGTCCTGCCGATATTTCGCTGACCCATATCTATCAGAGGTTCGCAAGACCGATGCAGGATGAGTTTGAGTACAAACCAGGTATGGACATGACAACACCGCCATTCTTCGGAGTTGACCTACTAGAGGAGGGGCACTGAGGTGCGAGGTGATTTAAATGAATGAGACTATATTTACCACAGTATGTCCTGGCTGCTCGATTGCGTGCGGGATGTACGTTCGCGAAAAGGACGACGGCACAATCGACATCGACTGGCGCAAGGACGCAGTTGTTAACGCAGGCAAACTCTGTAGATTCGGAGTGAGACTGTCAGCGAATCTCAAGAACGCAACCTCCAGAGTCGATGGAAACGAGGTCGAGTTCTCAGACGCGGTCACAGCAGCAGGAAAAGCGATCGGCGATGGAGCCACTTTCATATCGGTTGGAAACACAACATGCGCAGAACATCTTGCACTCATGAAACTTGCAGAAAGCAAGAGCGCTATTGTTAACACCGGAATGGGTGCGTTCTCATCTATTCCGTCTGAATGCCACCCAACAATGGGTGTTGGCGTCCCGCTCGACGCAATCGAGAATGCGAAGAAGATCGTACTCTTCATCGATCCGTACGAACAGTATCCTCTGCTCGTAAGAAGAATTCTTGCAGCAAAGAAGAACGGAGCAACGGTAACAGCTGTCGGCTGGAAGGCGGTAAGCCTAGCTGATGAGAACAAGACTATTGATCCTGCCAACTACGAGTCTGATCTTGATCTTGACAGTGATTCGGTGATCATCGCAGAGCTAAACCCGAGCACTGATCCTGCACGTGTGATGGTGCTCCTCAACCTTGCGAAAGCATCAGGTGCCGCGATCATGTTCATGAAGCCGTTCGTGAACGCGGTCGGATGCGACATCGCAAGCAAGAAGACCGATCAGAAGAGCCTTGACCAGATCATCGCAGAGATTAACGACGGCACAATCAAGACGCTTGTATGCCTGGACTCTGACTTAATCGAGATCATGCCAGACGAGACCGCTGTACGAGAGGCACTCGGAAAGCTCGACAACCTGATCGTGATAACATCCCGGGCAAGTGCGATCACTGACGTTGCGAAGATCGTTGTTGCAACCGAGCCATTCTACAAGAAGGCGGGAACCGTTGTGAACGCAGAAGGCAGGGCGCTTCATAACAGCGGTGAGAGCACAGACGGCATCGATGCGATCGGAGCGATGATGGGGCAGCCAGTTGGCATGTACGATGAGATACATGCAACTTTGCTTGCGACACTTGGCATCGACGAAGTGGACGAGCGAGTCATCCCTACGTACGAGAAGCCGGAATACGGGGCAATGGACGCAAACCCAACAGCAGAGGCAGTTGAGACTGCGCTAGTGTATGCGGGCGGTCCGTTCTTCTGGAACGGTATCGTCGATGACAACGACTTTGTCGAGATGAACCTCGATATGGTGACCGCAAACTCACTTCTGAAGGGAATTCCTGCGAAGATCACGTCTGACAAGGGCGAGGTTGCTATCAAGTACAAGGTCTCGGATGTTGCTCCGGGCGTCGTGCTCTCGAATATGAAGCTTCCGATGACAACAGGAATGGTAACGAGCGTCACGGTCTCGAGGTGATTGGAAATGGCAGAGAAAGAGAAGTTATCCAAAGAAGAGAAAGCTGCGCAGAACGCTGTAATCAAAGAGATCATGGCTGAATTCGGTCTCGAAGGTGTCACGAAGAAGCGGCTCATCCGGTTCATCGGGAACAACGAGAACTGGGATACCCGGATGATCGGGTACCGACTCAAGCGAGCGCTGATTGCAGAGACATACGCGGCGAAGAATCACTAAGGGCAAAGGGGAGTGTTCTGGCGGGCAGGAGACTGGAGGGATCTTCTGCCTGCCAGAGGGGGTTTTGGGGAGGTTCACTTTCACATCGCCCTTTGGGAGGTCTTATATGGGATGAGTTTTAACGCACACCGCATGGAGCAGAGAGAACTCCACCATGATCGACATACGAATGAAATTTACACATTATTCAGTCAAATAATGTAAACGCTCTAATCACAAGCGTTCTTATCACCTTGATTGTATGGATTATCCGAATGTTCAAATCCAAATCTGTTAGCAAGAACACCAGATAAACCAACAAGAATAGTCGAGGTAACTACCTGGTAAGGCTCAACACATCGCTTACACTTTCTTAAGTGCTCCATAGGCTCAACACATCGTTTACAATTTTGGAGATTTGAGCGTCGGGAAGCCGT
>Ga0209013_10003419_pt1 | contig 14114 bp, 14 predicted proteins | sample Cruoilmetagenom2_FD_187291 | JGI IMG/M metagenome (GOLD analysis project Ga0209013, IMG submission 187291) | Oil polluted marine microbial communities from Coal Oil Point, Santa Barbara, California, USA - Sample 2 (SPAdes) (version 2) | ecosystem: Environmental > Aquatic > Marine > Oil seeps ... | reverse complement strand
TGGGCGGGTAGCGGTGGCCGTGTGTTACCACCCACCACGACGAAATCGCATCGAGGATGCGGCTCCCGCTTGGTGTTTCCAGCCAGGCGCCTTCGCCGCGTGCGATTTTTATCATTTCCGGCTGGAGCGCGTGTTGGGTGAAGGGATGCCAGATCGGTGACGCTTCGTGAGCAGTCATAATGGCATCTCCGCTACAAAATCGGCGCGACAGAAGTTGCTATCGAAAGCCATACGCAACGACGAGGCGTCCAGTAGGTCGAGATGCGGCAGCCGGCCCAAGCGGCGCACCTGACCCATCTCTATGATGGTGCGCTCCGATCCTTCGTTCTCCTCGCCGATAAATGCAATCCCAAGGAAGGGCACCGCGCGGCGCCTCAAGGCCTCAATCGACAGCAGGCTGTGATTGATGGTGCCAAGCTTTGTCGACGCGCATAAGATCACCGGAGCAGCCCAAGATGCGAACAAATCGATTTGCAACACGTGTCGCGTTAAGGGGACCATGAGACCGCCGGCTGCCTCGATGACGAGGGGTAAGTGCGTATCGGGGAGGGCCAGTCTGCCAGTATCGATCTCAAGGCCATCGCGCTTAGCGGCGATGTGCGGCGATGCTGGTGTCGACAGTCTGTATGCTTCAGGCAAAATGCGATTTCCTGCGAGACCTGACAGCCGCTGCACGACCTTTGCATCGGTCTCGCCAGTCAAACCTGCTTGCACCGGCTTCCAATATGCTCCATCGAGCGCACCCACTAGTGCGGCGGCAAATACCGTCTTGCCTATATCGGTATCAGTGCCAGTCACAAGGAAGCATGGCCTCATGGCGCTAGCCTCGCTTGCTCCTCGGCTAACGCCGTTGCCATTGTCGCAACGTGCTCCTTAGTTACGTTGAGTGTTACCGAAACACGCAGGCGCGCGGTGCCCTCGGGTACGCTTGGCGGGCGTATAGCGCGAATGTCAAAACCACGCGCCTGCATCGCGGAAGCGAGACTGGTTGCGCGTTCGTTTGCGCCAACGATCACAGGTTGGATCTGAGAGCCTGACGGCGCAATGCCGCAGCGGGTCGTAAGCTGCTCAGCAGCAAATGCTACGAGTGTCTGCAAACGTTCGCGGCGCCTGCCATCAATATGGCAAATCATGAGGGAGGCGCGCACCAGGGCGGTGACCAGCGGGGACGGTGCGGTGGCATAGATGAAGGGACGGCAGCGATTGATGAGATAGTCGCGTAGCACTTGTGGCCCCATGACCAATGCACCCATCACGCCTAGCGCCTTGCCGCAGGTATGCAGCGCGATCACGTCGGAGCGACCCTCGAGACCGGCTCCAAGTCCGCGCCCTTCCGGACCAAAGACTCCGGTTGCGTGCGCCTCGTCGATGACGAGGATGCCGCCGTGCCGTTCCGCAATTTCTATCAAATGACCGAGTGGCGCGCGGTCACCATCCATGCTGTAAAGGCTCTCAACCGCAATCCACGGCGTACCTGTTCCGCCTGCCGCTCGCCAATCTTCGATAGCATCTTCAAACGAGGCCGCATCGTTGTGGCGCGCCTCGGCACGTTGCGCCTTGCTGGTGCGCATCCCCTCATGAACGCTCGCATGGATCAGCGCATCGTGCACGATAAGATCGCCTCGCTGGGGAAGTGTCGAAAAAAGCGCAACATTGGCCATAAAGCCGCTGCTGAAGAATAGCGCGCTTTCTGACCGAAAAAACGCCGCGGCTTCCCGCTCTAGTGCCTCATGCTCGCGATCATTTCCGCGCAACAGCCGCGAGCCACCGGCGCCTACGCTCACACCTCGCTCGAGGGCCGCTCGTGCTGAATCGATCAATTCCGGTGCGGACGCTAGCGCCAAATAATCATTGGAAGCGAAGTCAATGCCCGCGCGCGGCTGCAGTGCGCGATGACGCCCGCGTTGTGCTAGCGCCTGAAGCGCACGTTCATGACTTTCATGCATAGGTCCGCGCGCCTGAGCGCGGCTTGGCTTCGAGCGGCTTCAAGCCCAGCTTATCGAACAGCCCGGCGTCCGAATCTTCGTCTGGGTTCCCGGCCGTCAATAACGTCTCGCCGGCAAAGATCGAATTGGCTCCGGCAAAGAAGCACAACGCTTGCGTCTCGTCGCTCATCTCCGTTCGGCCGGCTGACAGGCGCACATATGATTTCGGCATCAGGATACGGGCAAGTGCTATCGAGCGGACAAACGAGATGGGGTCGATTGCCTCGGCATCCTGAAGTGGGGTCCCAGAGATGGCGATGAGCATATTGATGGGAACGCTTTCAGGATGCTGCGGCAGGTTGGCCAGCGTCACCAGCATGTCGACACGGTCTTTCGGCGTCTCTCCCATGCCGATTATCCCACCTGCGCAAACGTTGATACCTGCCTCGCGCACACGGGCGATGGTGTCGAGCCGATCGGCAAAAGTCCGCGTCGTAATGATCTCGTTATAGTAGCGCTCGGATGTATCTATGTTGTGGTTGTAGTAGTCGAGCCCAGCAGACTTGAGCATCAGAACGTCTTCATCGGAAAGCATGCCGAGCGTCATGCAGGTTTCCATACCGAGCGCTTTTACCCCTTTGATCATCGCGCATAGGGCGTCCATATCGCGGCCTTTGGGTGAGCGCCAAGCTGCACCCATGCAGTATCGTGTAGCGCCTGCTGCACACGCCTTGCGCGCTTCAGTCAAGACCTGCCCGACTTCCATCAGTTTGGAGGCGACAAGGCCTGTGGGGTGATGTGCCGACTGGTTGCAGTAGCCGCAGTCTTCAGCGCATCCACCGGTCTTGACGCTCAGGAGTTGGCTCTTCTGGATCGTATTAGGCTCGAAGTGACCGCGATGCACGGAATGAGCCATAAACAGAAGATCGTTGAACGGAGCCTCGTACAGGGCCTGCGCCTCAGCGTTTGTCCAATCGTGCCGCACGCTATGATTGGCTTCAGCGCCTGAAGAGCGGGCCTCCGCCGTCCACGAATCCATTGTTGCTCTTTCTCCAGTGACGGGCTGGGTTGCAAGGGTGATCCATACCTTAGATGTTTGCACCGGCAAGGGGAGGTCTCGCAAGGACTATCACCCCAGGTGTGGAACCTGTTCGGCCAAGCGTCCGTTCGGGAGAACCCTGCCGCGGTGGAGGTGGGCTTCCTGGACTGACCCGAGCGAATGGAGCGGTTTATGACGAGTGGCGGTTACATAAGTTGGGAGGCTTCTTCGGCGGGCTTTCTGTGCCGGGTGGAACTATGAGCCGGCTCCTGCCTTAACGTTAGCCTGGCCACTTTCTTTTCCGTCTGCGGTTCCCAAAATTGAAAAACTGATTTCTAATTTCTCTGATAATCAACGCGATACATCTGCACTTATGAGGATAAAATACTGGTGGATAAACGGCCTCGGTCGATCCTTATCATGCTAAAGTTGCAGCTGCTATCACTGGTTAGCGCCCGCAATGATTGACTTCCCCGTTACAAAGTAAGGTGTGTGCTATATAGTATATGCTGCATCATCTGAGAGTCAAAGTAGGGATTGTATTTTGCCTGTTTTCTGACGGATCCGTGTTGGCGCAGTAATTGCGCCAACGCCTGGGGACCACAAAATGACCGCGGTAGGACGTTTTTCAACTCGCCCGCTCTACTTGCAAGTCAAAGATATGTTGGTTCAGAGAATTATTGGCGGTACGTGGAAGCCCGGTGCCGCAATCCCTAACGAGATTGAGCTTTCGCGTGAGCTTGGCATCAGTGTCGGGACTGTGCGCAAAGCCCTGGACGAGATGGAAGGCGAACGGCTCATTTTGCGGCGGCAGGGTCGCGGAACCTTCGTCATCGACCAAACATCTGATGAATGTGCCAATCGCTTTAGCAATATCCGCGATGCCGAAGGGTCGCGCATCAGCGGCGATATACAGCGATGTGAGCTGATCTCAACCTCGGCTAACGAGGACGAGGCCCGAATGTTGAATTTGATCGCTGGCGACCCCGTGTTCCGCATCAACCGAGTTCGAACCAACAAAGGTGCCCCATTCATGGTCGAGCAGTCGACCATGCCCCAGTCTGGATTCGCTGGGTTGACGCAAGAAGCGGCGTTATCGCCGAGTATCGTAGTGCTTGCCCAAAACTATAGGATTTTGCTCACTCGCGCCGAGGAGAAAGTCTCTGTGACAACGGCTTCGATCGACGTCGCCGCGAATCTAAAGGTTGCGGAGGGCACGCCTCTGTTAAAGCTAGACCGCGTTATCTTCGCGATCGATGGGCGTCCGATCGAGTGGCGCATCGGGCGTTGCTATCTGCGTGATAACGCCTACCTGGCTGAAGTTAGCTGAGGTCACACCTCATTTCGCGCGCCAGAATGTTTCCCGTTTCTGCAGCGACTTCTGTTTGTGCGCGACCTGTAATCAGCAAAACATAGGCGTACACCAAATCAGTTTGCGTTCTCCGCTATTTGGGTGCGGCGAAAGGATATCCGTGCCTTGATCGACGGGCACGCTCGCTCTCTCGCCAGATGTTGGGGCACAAATTCCGCGAGCGTTTGCCTTTCAGTAGTGGATTTTGCGGTGATGTTCGACGCTACCTCGACGTCATAGGCTGCGCTCGAATTTAACCGTGCCTTTAGCACGTTAGAGTAGGTGCGCTTGAGGCGATGCTGGTTCACGATTGTGTCTTAGTTGGTGTTGTGTCCGTGGCGTTCATAATCTCAAACGGCCGATCATGCTTAAGTGAGGGGACGCGGCTGCGCACATCCGTCAGAAGTTGCAAGTCAATATCTGCGGTAATAACCGCCGGGTGCACGTCCCCTTCGCCTAAAATTTCACCCCAAGGCGATACGATAAGACTGTGTCCGTATGTTTCGCGCCCATGTTGGTGACTGCCGCCTTGAGCCGCAGCAAAAACATACGCCTGGGCCTCAATTGCCCGAGCACGCAATAGCACGTGCCAATGCGCTGTTCCCGTCGGCACGGTAAAGGCCGCAGGGATCGCCAAGAACTTGGCTCCACCTTTGGCGAGCGCGCGATAAAGATGTGGGAAGCGGAGATCATAACAGATCGTCAGTCCAATTGGACCCCATGGCAGATCCGCGATGACGGCGTGTCGACCGGGCTCGTAGTTGGCGCTTTCTAAATAACTTTCGCCGCCACCAAGATCGACATCGAACATATGGATTTTGTCGTAACGAGCCGTGATGCGCCCCTCAGATGAAATAAGCAGCGATCTGTTTGCAAGCTTTCCGTTGTCGAGCAGAATAGGCATCGAACCGACGTGCAGCCAGACGTTCAGCCCACGCGCAAGATCGCAAAAGTGTCTAAGTGCCGGATGATCTTTTTCAGGTCGTGCGGCGGCAAGAAGTTGCGTGCGATCGATCTCCATGAACGTCGTCATTTCGGGTGTTTGAATGTAATCTGCGCCACGGTGGGCAGCTCTACGAATGAGGTCCGAGGCCGCGGCGACATTTTGCGCAACGTCACGCCCGGAGCACATCTGCACCAGACCAACTCGGAACGAGGGCAGTGTGTGCGGACCTGTCATGGGCAGCTACCTCTTCGCGAGCTGGGATTGCCTGTCAGATGGTGAGCAGTGGATCGAGCATGCCACCTCGATCGAGCGCATTGAGATCATCGCAGCCGCCTATGTGCAACTCGTCGATCCAGATTTGTGGCAGCGTGTGACGTCCGCCCGCCTTTTCGCGTAATTCTACGCGCAATTCCGCGCAGCTGCTGACGTCGATCTCCTCGAATATCCAGCCCTTCTTACGCAGGAGCCGCTTCACCATGTGGCAGTAGGGACATAGTTTAGCGGTATAGACGATGATTTTCTCCATGGGGCTGCATGCAGTTCGTTAACGGGTGGTCGAGTCGGCTGGCTCCAGTTTAAAGGGCCTGCGAAGCGACGCAAAGATGATGAGCGCGGCAACATGACTGAAACCCTCTGAGTGTGGCCCATGTGCTATCAGTGACCCGAGCCACTATCGTGCTTTCGCTACGCACTAGTCTTTCGGGTGGACGGCAAATGCTCCCGGCAGTTTCTGGCGCCGCCGGGCGCGTGTGACGACCGCCTCTGGAGAAGTTTGTAGGAGCGAACCCAATGTTAGCGAGCCCTGTGGGCCCCCAGGACTAAGATCGCGGACTGCGTGAAACGGCGGGGCAAGAAGCGGCAACGGGCCCGGCATGATGAGAGGTATGTGCGCAGCGGCCGTGCGGCGCAGGGTTCCAGCACTTCAATCCGAAATCCCGCAATCATGAAGTAGGTTCCATTTGAGGTGCGCGCACTAATAGCGATTGAAGCGCCGCCCCATGCTAGCGTGCAGGTCAAGCCGCTGCGAGGCCTGACCGCGTTGGACGCTAACCATTGCCACCTGACCAGCCGACCCCGATCTTTGACCGCAAACTGATCGTGCTCCGTCGCAATCGTATTGCGGCAGCTGCGGCGGAGCACGAGTTTCTTCTCAGCCGTGTTGCTGACGATATTGCTGAACGGCTAACGTTCATCCAGCGCAACTTCCCGCTCGTGGTCAACCTTGGCGCATATCACGGGCTCCTGGCACGTAGAATTCGCGGCATCGCTGGCATCGAGAGCATTATCAACGTGGAGCGATCGGAAAGACTTCTGGCATACTGCGATGGCAGGCGCCTCGTCGCTGACGAGGAGGCGCTGCCGTTCGCTACCGGCTCGCTTGATCTTGTTGTGTCGGGCCTTGCGCTACATCTGGTCAATGATCTTCCAGGTGTACTCGTTCAGATACGTCGCGCCTTGAAGCCAGACGGCCTGTTGCTTGCGGCCCTGCTCGGCGGTGAAACTCTGAGAGAACTCCGCGAAGCATGGCTTGCCGCCGAAGCGGAGCTCGCCGGCGGTGTGTCGCCTCGCGTAGCCCCATTTGCGGATGTACGCGATATGGGAGCACTCCTACAACGCGCCGGCTTTGCGCTTCCCGTCGTTGATTCTGAAACTGTCGTGGTCAGCTACGAATCCCCGCTTGCACTGATGCAAGAACTTAGGGCCATGGGCGCGAGCAATGTGCTGAGCCACCGCCGGCGCTCTCCTGTGACCCGTGGATTGCTGAAGCGTGCTGCAGAAGTCTATGCGGAGCGCTTCTCGCAATTAGACGGACGCGTAACCGCCACCTTCGAAATCCTCAATTTAACTGCATGGGCGCCGGACGAAAGCCAGCCCAAGCCATTGCGGCCAGGCTCAGCTAAGACGCGTCTTGCAGATGCGCTAGGCGTTCCAGAGCGCAAGGTCCCTGAGTAGCACCTGCTATCCGAATAAATCACGCAGCGGGGCGATCAGCGGCTCATCTGCCGGTGGCATGGGGTATTGTGTCAGCCGCGCCGCCCGGACCCACGCGATCTCCTGGTTCTCGCGCGCAGTGATCGTCCCGTCCCACTGCCGGCAGAGATAAAGTGGCATCAGAAGGTGAAACGTATCGTAAGCGTGGCTTGCGAACGTAAACGGCGACAGGCAGGTCTCGCATACGTCGATGCCAAGCTCCTCAAACAGTTCACGGCGGAGCGCGGCCTCGGGCGTCTCAGTCGGGTCCACCTTGCCGCCAGGGAACTCCCACAATCCGGCCATGGATTTGCCGTCCGGGCGGCGGGTGATCAATACGCGATTATCGTGATCGACAAGCGCGGCGGCGGCGACAAGAAGGATCTTTCGGTTCATGTGCACGGCTGCCAATTCAATTGAGGATGCGCTTGCCGAACGGACTAAGCTCATCGAGCATGAAAATCCGCGAATCTCACTTCTCCGAGGAGCCCGCTATGCATTCCAGTCGCAGCTTACTGTTCGTGTCCGCGCTCTTTGCGGCATTTTCTATGACGCTTGTGGCATTGCCTCGGGCACAAGGCCTCGACATTGCCGAGGCGAACGTGATCGACCTCACGCATTCGCTCGGTCCCGACACCATCTTTTGGCCTACCGAGACCGACGGATTTAAGCTGACTGAACTGTACAAGGGGCCAACCAAAGGGCCAGAGGGGTTTTTCTATGCAGCGTACAAGTTCTGCGCGGTTGAGCACGGTGGTACGCACCTGGATGCACCCTTTCATTTCGCGGAGCAGGGCTGGAGGACGGATCAGATTCCACTCACGCGGCTCATTGGGCCGGCGGTCGTGATCGACGTTTCGGCCGAGGCGGCGAAGGATCCTGATTATACGCTCAAGGCGGCGGACGTGGTCGCCTGGGAGGCAGCGCACGGTAAGGTTCCTGCCGGTGCCATTGTGCTCTTGCGTACCGGTTGGAGCAGTCGTTGGCCCGATATACATGCCTACCTCGGCAACAATACGCCGGGCGACGCTAGCAACCTTCATTTCCCATCCTTTGGTGCGGAAGCGGCGCAAATGCTCGTCGAACGCGGCGCCACAGTACTCGGCGTCGATACGGCGAGCATCGATAATGGCCCCTCGCGCAAATTTCTTGTGCACCAACTTACAGGGGCAGCCAACGTGGCGGGGCTGGAAAATCTGACAAATCTCGACAAGCTGCCGCCTGCCGGCGCCTGGGTCTTAGCCCTTCCAACAAAGCTGGAGGGGGGCTCCGGCGCCCCCGCACGTGTTGTTGCGTTTGTGCGATAGCGGAGCCAGGAGGTTTCAATAAGAGAAACCCATGCTCGTGGTTGTTGACCTTTCATGCATAGACGTGGTGTTGCTGCACCCATCTCAGACCAGGAAGCATCTAAGAGCATTCCATGAGATCTCTGAGGATTTGGGGCGGACTAAGAATGAAGCGGACTTGGTGGAACCTGCGGCAGTGGCGCAGGAGGGCAGCGACACGGTTCCGGGCCTGGACACCTAGGTTTGCTACGTTCGTTGTTGTCGCCGTTTTGGGTCTTGGGCTCGAACCCTCGGCCGACATCGCGTCGGCTCAGTCTTCCATGATCAATTCGAAACCGCTTAAAGTCGGTTTTTTTGTTAGCTCCGATGGCAACCGCTGTTTCACCCCCGGACTTGTCACGTCAATCAACTATTTTGCTACGAAGCTTGCTGATCAGGTGAATGCGTCCGGCGGAATTGACGGCCGTAAAGTCGTTTTGACGTTTCTTGACGATTTTGAACAGGCCGAGACGACGGTCGCCAACGTCAAGGAGGCCATCAATGATCCGTCGATGATGGCAATGATCGGTGTTCCAAGCTCAACGCGAGGTCGCGCTGTGTTCAAAGCGTTGGGGCCGGAGATCCGAGCTAAGGCGATTCCCTTCATCACCGAAATGTCGCTCGACAACATCTTTAACGATTACCCAAATGTTTTCACAATGGCGAGTTCCGTGCGCAATGAATTAGAAGTCGTGCGGAAAATCATTGCCGCGGGCGGTTACGGCCGACCGGTCTTTGTCGGTCTTGATGACGATCTCTATAGTTTCGCGCTCGGTGACGGTGTGAAGGATATTCCCGGCGGCCCTGCGCTCGCAGGCAGCTATCAGGTTCCGGTCCGCGATTACAAGTTGGATCCCGAGGCTAGCGCTCCTGTCGTCGAACAGATCAAACGTCAGAACCCCGATCTCATTTTATTGTCAATCCATAGCGGGCCGAGCGCAACACTGCTCAACCAGCTCACGGAAGCTGGTGTTGATGCACCTGTGTTTGTGCTGCTAGGACGCATATCGAGCATTGCAAACCGGCTCGGGCCGCAAGGATACGCCGGCACAATGTCGCAAATTGCTCGTGAAGGGGTGCCCAACGTCTACAGTGAGCGCCTCAGGCAGAGAATTTGGCGCTCGCGCCAGGACACCTGGGTGTTCGATGATATCCGAAACAAAGATGCAGCAGGCTGGAGGTCGGGAACGTGCGATGCGCGTCCGGACGCCCCGCCGCGGCAACTATTTGACGGCGCTAACCGTCGCGCCGTCGGCCGGGGCACGCAATACCGCGATATGTTGCAGCTCGTCATCGAAGCCGCACGGTCGGCGCCGGATACTGCTGACACCTCTGAGCTGCGTCGTCACATTGGGACCAGGTTGCGCAACTTTGTCGAGGGCCGTCACGTACTTAAGGGACTATGGCAGGACTGGGCTTTCACAACTGACCGAACGGCTGCAGACGACACGCTGATCTTGAGCAAGGCGATCGGCGATGACGCTCCTATTCTCGCACCCGTACAATACCGCCGCATCAACGGCACGCTTCAGCGCAGCCCGACAGTCTACGCCTCCATCGACCTCATCAACCTGTCCCGGATCGATGCCAACGACCGGAGTTTCGACGCAGAGTTCTATTTATCGATGAAAAGCGCAGATGATCGCATCGGCATCGAAAATATTGAATTCACAAATGCATACCGGTCGCAGGCCGGTGAGGGCCGTCTGGTCAGCGTGCGAGAGATTCACAACGGCCTTGGGGCATCCGACTTCTCCGCCGGTGTCAAGCTCTACAAGATATCGGGCAAGTTTGTGTTCGAGCCCGATCTTGGCAGTTACCCCTTCGATACCCAGCGCCTTTCGGTCTCGTTCCAGCCAACGAGTGCGGAGCAATCGTTCCTCATCCAGCCGTCGGCACAAAACACTCGCCAGTCAGACGTCGCCGCGGACGGTTGGCATCTGGTGGAGCAATATGTGGGATCCGATCAGGACATCATTCCCACAATAGGTGCCACGCTGAGCGAAAGACGCATCGTGCCATTCTATAAGTTCAACGCAACATGGGTCGTCAAGCGCATTGCTGTCGATTACTACTTACGTGTTGTTGTGCCGCTCGCGTTCATTCTGCTCGTCACATATTTCTCGGTTTATCTGCCCCACGAACGCTTTGACTCTATTATGGCGATACAGGTGACGGCGCTGCTGTCGTCAATCGCGCTCTACCTTGCGTTACCTAAGGTTGATTCCGATCAGGCGACATTGTCGGACAAGATCTTCATGATGACCTACGCTGCCGTGAGTCTCATGATCGGACTGTCGATCCTCAAAGATAATTTGTGGCAAAGGAAGAGCAGGGTCTTCAGCCGGTTCGTCGCTCTAATACAGCGTGTTGTATTCCCTGTCGCGACGGTTGCTGTCATTACATTCTTGCTCACGAATACGACCGGTCAGACCGCTATATTCACAGACCGCATCGCCGCCTTCTGGAATAAGATGATTGGTTGAAAAGGAACGCCAAACGATCGACGTGGCCTTGATCGGTTTTGAGCTCACAGCGAGGTCATCACCCCTCGATGAAGCCGTTGACTCGCATCGAGCGATGCGTCCAAGGTCCTCTTAAAGTTGCAGCTGCGGGGTGAGGTCATGGGATCATATTATTGGTCGATCTCACATGCGATTGGCGAAAAAGGGCACGTTCCGGGTGAATCGGATGCGGTTGGGTATGCTGTCGGCCTATTAACGTGGGCGCTTGCGGGAGGCGTCTTCGTCGCTGTCAAATTGGGTGGCGACGAAGTGCCCCCTTGGACGCTCTGTTGTTGGCGTGTTTTTCTTTCGGCAATCGTCCTCTTGCCGTTTGTCATGAGTCACCGTCAGGCGATCATGGACTTTCTTCGTAACCGGTGGCCTGAGGTGCTATTCATCGGTGCGATTGGGCTTGGTCTCACACAGGGAACGATGTTTACGGCGCTGCGTTATACAAGCGCTGTCAACGCCGGAATCATTTTTGCGACAACACCGATCATCACAATGGTGCTCGCCCACTTTGTCATCCACGAGCGAATGAATGGCTGGCAGGCTATCGGGTCCGCCATCGCCTTTTTGGGAATTGTCATAATCGCCGTACATGGAAGCCTTGCTAAATTACTGGGCTTGAAGTTGGGGTACGGCGACTTGCTTGTGATTGTCGGGTCCGTGATGTTCGCCTGCTATACGGTCCTCCTCAAGCGGGCCAAATTCGAACTGGATAGGTTGCCGCTTCTCTTCGTATTGCTCTGCGCTGGAGCCTTATCCACATTGCCATTTTATCTTTGGGAGGTGTGGAACGGCGAGCATGGAAACTTGGCCTTCAAGGGCTACATGGTTCTGCTCTATGCCGCTATCCCCGGCGGTGCCTTGATGTACCTCTGTTTTAATTGGAGTATCGATATCCTTGGTCCTTTACGTGCGGGCACCTTACTCTATACGCAAATGGTGTTCACCGCGATTTTCGCCTGGTTGATCCTCGGAGAGTCCATCGAATGGTACCATTATGTCGGCGCCGGCTTGATCATAGTTGGCGTGGTCTTGGTGACGTTGCTGCAGCCAAAGGCGACTGTCGGCGCAGCGACGTGATGCAAGTGGGTTTGGTCGACTTGGAGAAAGCCAATGAACGGGTTGCAGGCTGGAATTCAACCTGAAGCGCGAATGACCAGTGGTCGAAAAACGGCGATTCTGGGCATTTGGGTATTTCCTTACGTGCTGGCGGCCTGTGCTTATTTCGCGGGTGTATTCTACGAGCCGGCCTTGGTCTTACGGACGTCGGTCCTCACGTGGCCGATCCCGCAAGCCGTATACGGTTGGCTTTTGCTCATGGTGCTTGTGTCTGCACTTTGGCTTGTCGGCGAGTTCTTTTCTGTGACGGGTCGGGAGACCGTAGTTTCAGCACTTCAGTGGGACGCGGTAGTCAGTGCACTAACCGCAATTGTCTTCACGGGCTGGGGCGGATGGTTTATCGGGACCGAAACTTTGGAATGGTGGTTCATAGTCCCCTGGGTCGCGGCGATTGTAGATGCCCTTACGGCAGCGTGGCTCAGCATCAACAATGCGGCCCAGAAGCCGTTCATGGGCAGTAGGGGAACGACTTAAAAGCTCCCATGCGGAATGTTAGCCTATCGTAAGGTCATAGCGGATGTTGTAGGGCGAGCCATCACGACGCGATCCTAGCTACGATAGTCAGAATTTATTTCGATGTAGCCGTGCGTCAGGTCGCAGGTCCACACGGTGGCGCGGCCCCTGCCGATGCCGACATCCACACGCACATTAATCTCCGCTTTCTTCATATACTGGGCCACCGCTTGTTCCACGTAGCTGGGTGCTCGCTCTCCATCCTTGGCGACTAGCGTATCACCGAACCAGATGGCGAGCTTATCGCGGTCTGCCGCTTCGCCCGCCTTGCCTACTGCCATGACAACGCGTCCCCAGTTTGGGTCCTCGCCGGCCATGGCGGTCTTCACCAACGGCGAGTTTCCGATCGACAGCGCGATCTTGCGCGCGGCGCGATCATCCTCAGCCCCTTCCACCTCAATTGTGACGAATTTTGTAAGCCCCTCTCCGTCCTTGGCGACGAGAATCGCTAATTCTTTCAATAGTTCGTGCAATGCGGTGGCAAAACCTTGGAGCCTGGTGTCTTCAGGGTCGGCGATATGCGGACAGCCGCGCTCTGCGGCTACACCAGTAGCAAAGGCAAGGAGGGTATCGCTCGTCGACGTATCGCCATCAACGGTCACACAATTGAATGTGCGATCGGCTGCTTGCCCCACCAGCTTTTGTAATGCGGGCTGCCCAATCGCGGCGTCCGTGAAGACGAAGCACAGCATGGTCGCCATATTAGGTTGGATCATGCCTGCACCTTTAGCGATACCGTTGAGGGTCACATGCGTGTCGCCGATCTTTGCCGTACGTGTCGCGAGCTTGGGAAAAGTGTCCGTCGTCATGATCGCCTGAGCCGCTGCTTGCCACCCGTGAGGTGCGGCGTCCTGTGCAAGCTGCTCAAGAAGGTGCGTGAAACGGCCAGCGTCCATGGGTTCTCCAATGACACCCGTCGAGGCCAGAAAAACTTCGACCTCCGGACAGCCTACAGCTTCCGCGGCGGCCTTGATCGTGATCTCGACCGCCTTGTGCCCCTTCATTCCCGTAAAGGCATTCGCGTTTCCGGCGTTCACGACGAGCGCGCGAGCGCATCCATTTTGCAACTGGGTTGCGCACCATTCGACGGGGGCGGAGCGCGTCTTGGATTGCGTCAAGACGCCGGCCGCCACCGTGCCGTGATCAAGGACCGCCAGCAGCAAATCAGTACGACCCCTATAGCGAATACCGGCCTCGGCTGTTGCTAGGCGGACACCCGGAACCGGCGGAACGTCGGGGATCTTTTCGGGAGCGAAAGGCGAAACAAAGGGGGCCTTGCCCATGGCAGTTCTCCGCAGAGTGGGCGACACGATCTGCCACACGAAACAGATCGCCCCGCTCAGATCAAGCGGCCCTAAGCAAAAGCTGAGATTAACAGAGGCCGCTACGGCTTGGGAGCCACCTCGGGCTTG
>Ga0209013_10003418_pt1 | contig 14114 bp, 11 predicted proteins | sample Cruoilmetagenom2_FD_187291 | JGI IMG/M metagenome (GOLD analysis project Ga0209013, IMG submission 187291) | Oil polluted marine microbial communities from Coal Oil Point, Santa Barbara, California, USA - Sample 2 (SPAdes) (version 2) | ecosystem: Environmental > Aquatic > Marine > Oil seeps ... | reverse complement strand
GGAGTCACCAATTACACCAAAGGTGGCGATTACAGTCGACAGGAATAACAAAACGACGAAGCGTTCAAGATCGACCCGTCGTTTGGCGCCTTCAAAAAAAAGCTTGGATTTAAATGCTGGCAAATCCTCAGGGGTGAATTTATTGTCATCGATAATATTTCTTAAGATACCCATTTTCACCTTCCTTTCATTTTATCCGTCTTACTGGCGGCGGCGTCCATTTGCCCGCCAAAACCTCAGGTTTGGCAGCATACAAGCGCAGGATCAGGTAGAAAGCACCCTCAGGAGCGGGCAGCCAGTTGGACTTGTTCTCCGGTTCGGCGTGCCCGATCGTCAGGGTGAATGAGCCGTCATCACCGAATTGGATGCCCTCTATGCGGTCGCCGATACTATAACGCTCAATCGGATTTGGGTACATGGCGGTGGTCTCGGCATCGTAAAGCGTCAGTGACCAGAACCAGTTCACAGGCGGCAACTCCCCGGCTTCGAAGCGCATTTGACAGACATTTTCACCCATCAAGGGATACCCGTCTAAGTCGTTATTGGCATTGCCATAAATAGCATGATCCGGTGCATTGGGGTAGATCGTTCTGAGTGATATGGCAGACCGTAAGAGGTAATCCCTGCCAAAACGACTGATATCCTTTGTCGACCAGAGCCAATTACCAACAAGCTTGCCGCCCGCTGATTCTTGCGCGGTTTCAGCAATCAATTCTCTGGCTTCGACAACCCCTTCATCCATAGCCTTTACAAGCTCATCCGACAACCCGCTGGTGGCAAAGCGCCGGCCGGGAATCACACCAATTTGGGCGAAGGAAGCCATCGCTTCCATCTCGTGAATGGCCGGGGAATGCCAGGCCAGGGCCATATTGATATAGTCAAAGATGCCCAGGCCTGCGGCGGTCTCATCATCCCAGGGCAGGAATTCCACTGGAGTGGGTTCATCTGGCGGCACTGTACCCAGGACTTCGCTTAATGGACGCATCTGCATACCATCCTGAATGGCATGGGCCGGGGACAGGTCATGGGAGTCAAAAACGACCGTGCGGCCGAGCATTACCACAAACTGGCCGCGGGTGGCAATCACTCCGTCGAACTGCTGCGCGGTCAGATAGCCCTGGAAATCGGGTCCCACGAGGGCGTAATTGCCTGCCTGGTTCCTAGTGGTAATGGTACTGATATAGGGCAGACATTCGGTTGAGGTGTCGCCCATCTGGAGCATGTAGACCTGCCCATTCGGGACTTCCGGCACCGAGATGACCACCGGCTCCCGGCGCAGGTCGATGATTCCGAGAGAAAAAATCGTATCTCGCTGGGTGGTCTCCGGAGTCTGCGGCGGGAAGAGCTGCCGGTTGTGGGCGAACTGGTTAAAGTCTGCACCTTGCATCAAGGGATCATTACGGACCAGGCGGTTGATGAAGATGCGGTAATTGGCAACGAAGGGGAAGCCGAAAATGTAAGCTTCTTTAGCAATTCGTTTGGCTTCTTGGGGGGAGATATTGTTCATTTTTTATATCCTTGAATAATATTATTTGCCACTACTCAGCGTAAAAGTGATAGGGGTGTGGTTATTGGGCCATATTATCCAGTGCGACAGTGACAGCCAGGATCAGCACATCTTCCTGATCAGGAGCAACCTCCACCCCATAGGAGTCCCGCACTCGGAACCATTTCTTGGAGACCTGGGCGACCTTGCGGCGACCTTCTTTGATCTCGTACTCGTGATCCAGGATGTTGCCCTGTACGTCGAGATCAGGTCCATCCTTGATCTTGATCGCCCAGCGATCGCGCAGCGGAGTGATGAGGGCTTTTTTGACCGTGGCCACTGTTTTGCCGTCCGGGCCCTCGATCCCCATTGTATCCTTGACACGCAGCATCCGCTTCTGGATCTGGCATAGCACCTTGCCCTGCATGTCCTTAAAAAGGAGCGTATCCCGCACCCGCAGCACTTTACCATCCACTTTGAAGACATTCTGCCCAGCTTCATTCTTGATGTAGAAATCATCCCCAATTGCGACCAGTTTCTGGCGCATCTGGTAGCGGGTAGCCGTTCCCTTGCGGCCAAAGGTTGCCTTTTCTTCTTTGCGTCTTTCGCGTCTTCTACTCATGATTCATCCCTCCGAATTTAATATCTGTTGGTTGCCTGGAATGATCTCCGCCTAGACGCCGTCCTCGGCGGCGAATCCTGCGCTGAGTACGGATGCAGGGATCGTTTTGCACCAAGAACTAATTAACGTCATCGCCTGGGGCAGGCGGCTCAACCGGCGCAGGTGGTTCCACAGGTGCGGCCTGCTCTGGAGTCTTACCAAAAGCCTTCCTCACATTGGGAGTCAACAAATAGATGAAGATGATGATTGACAGGATACTTCCCCATACAGCAGACCAGAAGGAGGCACCATCGAATATATTGATGATCACACCGATCACGGTGATGCCGGTGGCCACCAGCCCCACATACCAGGCCCAGGAGCGCAATTTAAGGGCACCAAAAGCGAAGACCAGATGCAAAATCGGGCCGACAACGAGAAATATGCCAGCAATTACGCCGACCGTGCCAAAGACAGGCCCCAAAAGTGTACTGCCCATAAAAACCAGGATCGGCCAACATAAACCGAATAAACCACTAAATAAAGCTAGAATTGCGATTACAGTAATGCCAAACGGGCGTTTCATTTTTATAGCTCCTTTAATCCATTCATCAATTTATACTGGGTTTCGTATCACCAAAAGCGATACGAAACCCAGTTTTTATACCTTCGGCGGATGATATAGACCGATTGCCGCCAGGTCATCATCCTTGGGCGGGCCTTTCTTGTCCATGATGCCGTTCAGCAGCAGGTTGACGACCTTGGGACCTTCGGCCGTCATGGTGATCCAAACAACATGGTCCATCGCTCCGGGCCGGACCATATTCATCGCACCGCTAGTGGCTGTGGTGATATAGTCATGGCCGTCGCGCTGATCGTAATCATAGGTATGAGTGTGGGCAGAGAAGAGGGTGTACGGACGGTCCGCCAGCAGAGCCTCGATCTTGGCAAAGTTACCAGGATCCCTTTCGGTGGGTGTCGGCGAGTAATAGGGTGGCGCGTGGGTAAAGCAGAAGGTCCAGCGCACATCAGGGTGATCTTTCAAGACTTTTTTGAAGTAAGCCACCTGATCATCACTGATATGGATCTCTCCAAGCCATCCCTCAATCGGCTCGCCTAACTCGAGTAGTTTCGCCCCATCTTCTGCAGTTTGATTTTCTTTTTTCTGCAACTCATGCATCACCTCGTAGTTAGCGGCAACCTGTGCGAACAGTTCAGGGTTATCGTGTTGTAAAGCGGCCACGGTCTTGGGCGGGTCTTCGGTGTTGATCATCAGGAAGAGCACATCTTTGTAAACAAAGTGATAGTATCCCCGCTTATCACCGTAGCGCTCCCCCCACACCTTAATTGAGGTCTCAGAATAGTGATCGTGATTACCCGGTAGGAAGAAAAACGGCATTTCGAGCGACTTTAAGGTGTCCTCAAGCTCCTGCCACCAGGCGTTGATCTGGTCTTCATCCTCGCTGTAGCCCTCGATCAAATCGCCAGCATTGACCACAAACTCCGGCTGCAACAGGTTGACCATCTCCACCGCTTTTTCAAAGACACCGGGTCGGGCTCCGCCGGAATTATCGGTGATCATCGCAAACTGGAACTCGTCGGGATCATTCTTGAAGTTGAGATGGGTATAGGGCTTCGCTTTCTCGTCGATCTTGAATGCATCTGTTTTTTTGTTCATTTTTATTCTCCTTGTATTACTTATCCTTGAAAATCGTCTTCCAATCATCCTTCATACTGACCATCGTCCAGCCTCCCTGCTCGCCAGCGGCTATCAGATTTTCACAAGCGGATGTGACCAGGTATTCCCGCTCTTCATCATCGTGCACGATGACGAGTCGGAAACGGGCCTCCTGCAGCATTTCGAGGTCCACGTCACCGTTGCCGCTGGCGAAGAGCGCTGTCCGACCGGTGCGGGCGTGGATATGCTCCAGTTTCCCGGGCCCAAGGGAGATATTACCGTGCAACTTGTTTTGGCGGATAAGCTGGCCGTCCTCATAGGCAAACTCCGGCGCAGAGCCGATCACGTTCTCACGGTAAATGCCCAAGGCGTCCTCGGAAAAGACCCGCATAAAGTCGCGCCCGCCCCCCGAACAGACGAAGATCCGCCATTCGTTCTCCCGCAGGAGATCGAACAGTTCAAGCATGGGCTGGTAGACCAGGTCGGTCCAGGGCCGATCGTAGCGCGGGTGCATCGACGCAGCCAGGTAAGCCTGAACCTCAGTTTCGTAGGCCTCAGGTGTGGTGCCCTCCCAGGCTTTGCCCACACCCGACAGGAAGGCAATGACTGCTTCAGGCACTTGCTGGGCCAGCGCCTGCAGGAAGGCTGGGTCCTGGTTGACGATGCCCTTGTATGGATCCTCGGTAGCCAGCGTCGGATCCGCCTTGACCTGTTCTACCAATTTGCCGATGAGCATCCCGGTCTGAGCGGGCGCTGGCTGTTCGACCCACAGCGTCCCGTCATTGTCGAACGCCGCAATCCGCTCGGCGGGTGGTATATAGTCCGGGCTATTTTCATCGCTAGCCTTGGCCACAAAATCCAAAATGGCTTGTTTCGTTTGTGTGTCGTTCCACGATGGTAAAGACATGATTAGCTCCTTATATAGTATGTTTGGGGATATCCGAATATGTCACAAGTTGCTGCTTACATTTCCTTTAATCATCCTGGGTATTTTCATTCTGAACGCCAGGCATGTTCACAATATTGATATCCATGGTATTGAACGGCATATCGATCTCGGCCTCATCCAAGGCTCTCCAAAGGGCGGTGTTGACCCGGTCAAACATGCGACGCGTATCTTCGTAGGATTCGATCCACCAGCGCACCCGGAAGGTCATCGCGGATTCACCTATATCGACATACAGCGCATCCACGGGTTTATCAATCAAAACGCCTTCAACGTGTCTGACAGTATTGATGATGATGTGGCGCACTTCTTCGATATCCTCTCCAAAGCCCACCCCGATCTCAATCTGGATACGGTAGCGCGGATCGGGAAAGGTATAGTTGACAACCTGATCGGTACTGATGCTGTTGTTGGGGATGATCACCAGGCGATTATCAGACGTGCGGATGCGGGTGGAGCGCAGCCCGATATCGACGACATCACCCCAGGTGCCCAATCCCTGGATTTCGATACGGTCGCCAACCCTGAATGGCTGGTCCATCATGATCATGATCCCGCTGATTACATTTGAAAGGGTATCCTGGGCTGCCAGTGAGACCGCCAGACCTCCAACCCCAAGCGCGGCAATGAGGGCATTTACATTGATATTGTAGAGCGAAAGTAGCATAATCATGCTGATCGTGATCAGCAACACTCGGGCGAATCGATGAAATAATAAAAGTAATGTGTCAACCTGGTGCGAGTCGGCTCTTACTGGTTCGATTTCATTTTCATACCATTCGAAGAAGACATCCACCAAGCGCCATATGATCACGGTTGCCGCAACCACATAGATGACAGTATAAATCCGGTTAAACCGTACTTTTACCAACGCTTCGATAAGTGATAAACGCACGGTGCCCACTTGAAAACCGAATGTGATTATGATCAGAAAAATCTGCGAGCGAATCTGCTCGATAAAAATATCATCATATTTGGTTTCGGTTCTGGCAACTGCTTTCGCCAGTCCGTAGTACACCAGGCGCGAAAGCAAGAAACCAAATATGAAAGTCAGGAGGACCGAGACGCCCAGGTCGAGCCAATCTTCTACATTGACCTGAAAAACTGTTACATCCTGTAACCCAGTGGCCTGTGCAAATTCCCCCACCATCTCAGTGAGTGCATCGGGAGTCATAGTAGGTGCGGGTGTCAGGGAGGGAAGTAAAATACGTTCAGCCCCCTGATCAGTTTCTGGTTCCTGTGTCCCGGTGGGTGGCTCGGGTGCCGCCGTCTCGGTTTGTCCACAACTCGCCGCCAGCAGCATCACGAGGATCAGCACCCACATTAAAAGTGACTTGTGATTGAATTGAACATTCATAAATTACTCTATGTATTGTTTTGCGTTTCTGGACTAAATTTAGGTATTAGTGAGCATCCAAGAATTGGTTCCTGCCAGACCTGCCAGGTTTATTGAGGTTGCACTGCAATAGATCGTATCATAATGAAACCTGGCAGGTCATACCCGGGACGAAAATTAGGTACTTAGTGTTGTTCAACACGCAGATCGTTGAAGAGCAAAAGAACCTTATCTACACGCTCATCATCTTCAATTACATAGCGGATAAGTTCGAGTTGTTCATCTTCGTTGATGCGATATTCCTCAATCCTGTCCAACAAAAACAGGATGACTGCTTCCTGATCCATGATCCCCTCGGGCTCATCGCAGAGAAGATGGGTACCCAGAATATCTTTAATAAGAATCTCGACACTATCCGTGACATAACGGGCAGAGAAGGTATTACAACCAGCATTAATATCCAGACTGCCTTCTTCTTTGAAGACCAATTCAACATCTACATCCGGGATTGGCTCAGTCAGTTCTTCATCTTCGATATCCGCAAGAAAACCTTCAAAAATCCAGGTAGTATCGCGCAAATCAGCACCGGGTTCTTCTGTTGGTGTTGGCGTGGGGGGTACTTCAGTGGCTGTTGGCTCTGGAGGCACTTCCGTTGAGGTTGGTGTAGGAGGTACTTCAGTTGCGGTTGGTTCTGGTGGTGGTTCTTCGGTTGGCGTTGGCGTTGTTTCTGGGGTCACCGTTGCCGTCGGGGCCTCGGGATCGGTTTTGCGAACCCTGACCGCCACCCAGATAGTCTGGCCAAAGGCCTTATTTTCAACATTATGCATTTGCCAGTAACCGACGTATTTGCCAGCCGCTTCCGGGGCAACCAGATCAACATATATATCGTAAGTTTCGCCCGGTTCAACGGCACCTTTGACGGCTGTGGGCTGGCCGCCCATCTGTGCTGCAGGATCGCTTCCCTCGACGTACTTGATGAAGTAGGTGCTGTTCCAAATGCAGGTTCCCGCATTCTTGATGCGCCAGCCTTTTTGGAAGGCTTCGCCTGGGTCAACCTTGGGGAAGTTGGTCAGATCTTCATCATCGTAGTTCAGATCTTCGACAAATTCCATGGCATCAACACAGGCTTCGGGCGTCGGTTCCGGTGTGGGTGGCGGGACAATATCTTCGGGTCTAAGCCCCAGGTAGATTTCAGCCAGTTGGTTCACGCGTCCTTCATTTTGTAGTGCCAACAAAGCCTCGTTGATCTTTGCTCGGAGGGCATTGCTCCCTTTAGGCAAGGCGATTGCCAGGCGCTGCTGATCGAGGCCTTGCCCGACCAGTTTCAGATCTCCACCGGATAAGGCCAGCGTGGCAGGTTGCAAGTCCATCATAACAAGATCAAGGCGCTGATGTTTTAGATCATCAATGGCATGTTCCGGTTTGGCATAGGCAAAAAGCTGATCTTGAGAGATGATGCCGCCATCTACCAAAATATCTTGTGCCCAGCTCTCATAAACGCTGAATTTCTGCACGCCAATTCGAGATCCAGCCATCTGGCCGGGATTTGTGATGATATTGATGTCAGAATTTGTCCGGGCCAGAATACCGTCTTGACCGACATAATAGATATTTGAGAAATCGAACTCGTCTTGGCGATCCGGGGTAATCGAGATCGCGGCGATTGATACATCTGCCTGCCCCACTTTCAGCGTGGCCCCTAAACCTTCAAAAGCGTAATCATCAATCTCTACCTGAACACCGAGTTTGGCGCCAATATCCCGGATCAACGCGGGGTCAAAACCATCGACGATATAATCCTGGTTGTGGTATGTAAAGGGCGGGTAATCTGCCGAAGTAGCCACTCTCAAAACACCTGCTTCCTGAACGCTCGCCCAGGAGTCATCCTGAGCCGCTGGTGGTGCATCCTCTTGCAGCCAGTTGTAAAGGAAGATCCCAAAACAGGCCAGGGATACGCATAATACCGAAACCAGCGCAATCACCAAAAGTTTTTTGTTCTTCCCATCGACTGCCTCGCTATTTTGAGTGACCGCTTCTTCTGATGAGCCTTCCTGTATTGGGGTATCGCTCATGATCTATTTCTCCTTTTCGATGGATTTCTTGCCCGATCACATCACCGTTCCGAGGCAATCGGGCCAAGAAAACCCATATCATATGAAACGATTAGATCTCCAGCAATGTAACCAGCGTTCATTTTATGGTGATTTGTATGCTGGCAATAGCAGTTTGGCTGTTGGCATCCGTGATGGTTAAGATGACATCATAGGTTCCTGCTGCTTCAAAACTATGCTCAACCACAGCACCCTCTGCAGGTTCGCTATCATCCCCAAAATCCCACTCGAAAAGAGTTATCTCCGCACCGGAACTGGAGCCCGATCCGTCGAAGGTGATAAGCTCACCCACCAGCCCTTCGCTAGGAGCTTCGATCACCGCCACAATCGGCAGCGGCTGGACCGGTTCAGGACCACTGTCAGAGTAGTACAGCGTTTCCAAATTGGTCGTAATTCTGAGTGTGTCTCCTTCAATCCAGACGCCGTTGGCGTTTTGCAGGACCGCGTAATAAGCAGCTTCCTGTTCCATGACACCTTCGGGGATGTCACACAGAGATTGAGATGCATTGATAGGACCAAGGGCAAAGACACCTGTGATTTCGGCACTGTAGGTATTGCAGCCGCCGGAACCCCCAATTGTGCCAGTTTTTCCATCGGGATTAATCGCAAAATCAATCGTTACTTCACTGCCTGGAGCCACCAAGAAGGTATCGATTGAGTTCAGCCACCAGGATGTTCCATCCAGGATTGTCAAGGGTCCTGTCTCAGCTTCTGGGTAGCTGCCCACGAAGATGAGCACGTACTCGTCATAGAAAACCTGCATCTCGTTTCCCAGGATGCGATAATCTCGGGCGGCATTTAATCCCAGGAAGTAACCTTGTTCGGCTTCCTTTTGAGCATCGGAGCATTCATTCTGGGAAGTTTGCGGTAAATTAACCTTGATCTCATCAGCGGTAGCAAAGTAGGTCGCGCTGTAATCATTGCAGCCCGTTCCACCAGATTTCACACCTGATGGCATCCCTGTCTGGCGGCCAAAGTTAGCGGTGAACAGAGCGCCTTCGATGGGCGGTTGAGGATTGTCCAAGGTCCCGCGGCCCGTTAATACCCATTTGGGGCCTTCCAACGGCATATGGTCAGCATAGAGAAGCAGCGATCTGGTTGCTGTATTGATGATTAACTGGTTGAGCGTGATCTGATAACCCTGGACACTTTCCAAACCAGCCAGGAAGGATTGTTCGACCTGCATAGCCTCCTCTTCGCACATCATCTGTGTCAGCCCGAAGGGACCAGCTACCAGAGTATCGCCTGCAGCGGTATAAGAACCAAAGAAGGTATTGCAGCCTGCGCTACCATTGACGGAGTTTTCTTCTCCCTGGGCCGCAGGACTGTCGGCTGGCGTGAAGAGCACGTTCGCAGAAACATCCTCCGGCAAAGCCTGCCCGTTGATGGACGCCAGCAGCCAGCGCACATTTTCCAATGGGAGATGATTGGCGCTGAAGCGCATGAACTTGGTACCATCGGCGGAAGTGATTTCCAGTGCATTCATCCCGGTGCGGTAGCTATCTGCAGCTTCAAGCAGTGACAAGAAGGCTTGTTCCTGCTCCATTCCCTTTTCACAGGCCATCAGGTTGGTCGTGGGCAGACCAATCGTGATCTGAGTATCCTGGACCTGGTATCCGGCACTGTAATCATTGCAGCCCGCATTCCCGTTGAGGATGCCATCAGTCGAAAACTCAGCCGTGGTCACCACACCTGCTTCAGCGGGGGTCGGGTCGTTGAAGTCGCCATAGGCAGTTAAAACCCAGACTGTATCAACCAGCGGTGTACCCTGGATGAAGACCATCTGTTCAGCATAACCTGCGCCGCTGTCATAATCAAGCAGCAGGCGGCCTTTTTCCGTCACTGTGTAGTTGGTGACAGTTTCCAGCGCGCCCAGGTAAAGTGCCTCTTGCTCCATGCCGGTCTCGCAGGCCATCATTGTTGAACCCACCGGACCATTGATGGTTACGTTGCCGTCATGATCCGCTGTGTATGTAGTGAAGTAGTTGTTGCACCCGGCCGAACCGTTGACTTGGTCGTCCGTTGAGCTGAAGTTGACGGTGACATAAGTGCCCGGCTCCACCACGGTGGTGTTGAGGGCGTCGCCGTAGCCAAGTAGTACCCAATTTCCCTGCTCGCTAACAGCATTCCAACGGGCAATCGGCTGGCTGATTTCGGGGGCTTCAGCTTCGGGTTCTGTTTCCGGTTCAGCAGGTGGTTCTACTTCTGCTTCTGGAGCTGCGGGGGCTTCGGGTTGTTCGGGCGGTGGCTGTTCAGCAACCGGCGTTTCGCTGCTGCAAGCAGCCAGTAATATAGCCAGCGCTACCAGCGCAATCAATATGAAGGACCAGTGTTTGTTCAGGTTTGATATTAATGATTTGTATTCCATAATATATATCTCCTCATGTTTAGGTTTTGGGATGTTTTGTGGTCGTGAATTCCACCCAACTGACAGAAAGCAAAGGCAGGCGCATATTATAGAGCGCGTTAAGCACGCCGAACAAGGCGGCCTGATCGATGATCGATCCTGAAAGGGTGGTTACCGCTGTTTTTCTCTCCTGGCTAGATGATGTGATCTTTAATCCTCCCAAGCGGTCTGACCAGTTTTCATCCAGATAGCCGACCACCCGAATGCAGTACGTGGTGGGTTTATCGACCGTGAGTTCACTTTCGTTTTGGGAGGAATTATTATTAGTGTCCCAATTTGTCACCAGTTGCAGCCCTCCTTTCCTTTGCAGCATTTTTTCTTGATTATTAAGCATTCTTAGAATATCAGATTACATGGAGTGGAGACAGCACCAAAAGGGTATAGAAATGGTATAAGTGCCCATGAATTTCAGGGACTACTACAGTTGGGCATAAGTCCTTTGGCAGTTACAGATGACCCCGCCCAACTGTTTAAAGTACTTTGCGTTATAGTCTTCAACTGCAAAAGGATTTCCACCGCAAAGTACTACCAGTACTCGCTCCCCAAACATTCCTTTCGAGGTCACCCCAGGCCATAATATGTGGTGAACCGCAAAGGACTGGCAGTCCTGAACAAACCGGCCTCGATAATAAGGCCGGTCAGGTATTGTTGATGAATGTCACTGCGAGCGAAGCGGAGCAGTCTCTCCCGTAGGTGGAGATTGCCACGGGCTTCCCCTCCGGGGACGCTGAGCGACGCCCTCGCAATGACGTCATTACTGTAAGAATACTGAATAACCCTTACTTGGGAGGCAGAATCCGCGCTGCGATGGCTCTCTCGACGGCCTGGCGGCGGTCATTGACAGCGAGCTTTTGGTAGATCCGGATGGTGTGTGCCTTGACCGTCCCAGGAGCGATCACCAGTTGGGCGGCGATCTCTTTATTGGTCAAGCGGTCCCCCAGGAGTTCCAGAATCTGTAATTCCCGGTTGGTCAGTGGTTCCAGGAGTTCACCCTGGCCCATTAAAACCCCTGTCTGCTGTAATCCCGTGAAAGCAGATTGGATCTGATCGATGTACGATCCCAGGCTTCTATCCATTCTCAATCGAGACAACAAAACTGCCATCTGCGGACCCAGATCAACAAACAGGCGGATGAAGCCCCCGGGTTGTGCCAGCCTGAGTGCATTCTCCAAAGCAGTCAGGGCAGCAGGTTGGTTTCCGAGGGCCTGTTCCAATAATGCTCGCAAGGCCAGCGTTTCGATCAGGAAGCGGGTATTGTGGATGCCTTCGAGGTATTCCTGCAACTGTCTCAACAACTCAGCTGCTTTACCCCGGCTGGCGGGTGTGTTTTGCTCCAACCAAACCTTGACCAGGGTCAAATGCGGCGCCAAAAACCAGGGCATGGGTGCCAACGGTGGAACCGGGTCGAGTTTTTCAGCCCACTGACTGGCGGCGGAGAGGTGTCCTTGCATCATTTCTATCTCGACCTGCAATGCCAGGATCATTGGCAATTGGGTGGTGTTGCCGGTTTCCAGCAAAAAGGCGATCGCTCCTTCGATTACATCCCTTGTTTCGTCTTCTCTCCTCAAGGCTTGGTAAGTTTTTGCAAGTCCGCAAACACTGTTAGTATAAGAAACGCCATAATTGCTGTAGGGCAGAGCGACAACACGGGCAAATAGTTCTTCAGCCGCAGAAAGGTTATTCTGCTGGTAGCGTACGCAACCAAGATGGTAGTTTGCTTGTCCTATGATTTGTCGATGACCTGATTCCAAACATAACTTAACAGATTGTTTGGCTGCCTGGACCATACTACGTAAGTCAGCGGTGATCCAGTGGAAGTAGCAGGCCGTCATCAACAACGTGGCCTTGAAACGTTTGTTTTGCACCCGCTCTTCTTCAAAGGCGCCGTAATAAGCATGGTAGCCGCCATTTTGGTCACCAGTGAGCAGTAAACTCCCACCCAGATACATCCGCGCCATGACGCGCACGATCCACAATTCAGGATGTAGAAGATCGAGCGCTAGCCGAGCAGAGGAGATAGATCCTTCGGCATCCCCAGTATAATAAGCGATCGCGCTACGCAAGGAGTAGATTTCGCCCGCCAGGCTATTGTCCATCCCCAGGTTTAAACCCTGTGCCATAATCACGTCAAGATGTTCAATTAAGGCAGGAAGCTCAGAATATTGGGCGCGATGATATACCAACCAGGTCTTCAGCATCCATAGTTCTGCCGAAATTTCAACGGTCTCGGTCGAGAACAGGTTAAGCCACCGTTCCAGACGCGCCCATCTTGTATTGTTCATCATCCTGAAACGGTGTTGGGCAACCAGTTCAATAGCTGCGGTCGTATCGTCCCCAGCCAACAGATGATAGAGGGCTTCCTCGATCCAACCGTTTTGAGCGTACCAGTGCCCCGCGGCAACATGCAGATTGGCGATCTCCTCCGGACCAAGTTTGTTGACCAACTCCTGCTGAAGAAACTCCCGAAAGAGATGGTGGTAGCGGAACCATTCGTGGCGGTCGTCCAGGGGAATGATGAACAGATTGGAGTCTTTCAGCCATTCCAGGAATTGCATTCCGCTGAGCTCCGTTTGCGAGGATCCGTTCCCAGTAGATTCTGCACCGTGAACGCAAACAGCCTCACATAAATCAGCACAAAAGCGCTCCAGGATAGAAGTGCTCAACATGCAATCCGTCAGCACAGGGGCTTGTTTTGCGAGGATTTCGGAAACCAGATATTCGGTCACATAGCGATTATGAATGGATAGATCCCCCTAGATAGAGTCCCTCCCGATGCGATGGCGCATCGCCAGGGCCGCTAGGCGCAAGCCGGTCACCCAGCCTTCCGCCTGGGCATCCACATGAACGACAACCGCCGGATCAACCGGGTACCCAACCATCTTCTGAAATAGGAGAGATGTTTCAGCTTGGTTGAACCTTAAGTCCTGGATGCGTATTTCCGACACTTGGCTATTCGCTCGCAGAGTCACTAAAGGTAAAAGGGGATCCATTCGTGTCCCCATCACCAGGTGTAGATTGAGCGGCGGAAAGAGCAGCAATTCATTCAACAGATCGTGGATGGTTTGTGTTTCGATCAGGTGGTAATCGTCCAAAACCAGTATATAGGGGGGCTTTATCTGGTTGAGTTCATTGATCAGGGTATGGGCGATGGCCGCGATGGGAGGCAGCGGTGTGACCAGCAGCAAAGCCTGGGTTTCTGGCACTGCGTTGGGGAAAATCGTTTGAATAGCAGCCAGGAAATAGCTCAGGAAGCCCCCTAATTCGTTATCATGTTCATCCAGAGAAACCCAGGCAGTCGGGCAATCCACAGATTCCAACCAGCAGCTGATTATTGTGCTCTTACCATATCCCGCCGGCGCCGATACAAGCGTCAGCGGTCGTCCGCGACGCTGCTCGAGCCACTCCGTCAAACGCGGCCGTGGCACCAGATCCACCGGTAGGGGTGGCCGGTTCAGTTTGGTTTGGATAATGGGGACCGATTCTACTGAATGGTTTTTCATCCCAGATATCTCACTCTTTTAATGCCCCGGAGTTCATCAAGTAATCATT
>Ga0209013_10003417_pt1 | contig 14116 bp, 12 predicted proteins | sample Cruoilmetagenom2_FD_187291 | JGI IMG/M metagenome (GOLD analysis project Ga0209013, IMG submission 187291) | Oil polluted marine microbial communities from Coal Oil Point, Santa Barbara, California, USA - Sample 2 (SPAdes) (version 2) | ecosystem: Environmental > Aquatic > Marine > Oil seeps ... | reverse complement strand
TAATACCATTTCTTTGTACACACCTTTGTTTTCAACCAAATCTAAGTAGCCTAATGCTTTATTATGATAAAATATCGCCGTTTCATATTCTTCCAACTCATTATAGATCAAACCCAAAAAATTATAACATTGATAAAGATTTTGATGCTTTTTTAATTTTTTGAATATTGAAATGGCTTTAAAAAGTGATATTTCACTACTGGTATGATCTTTTATACGACCTTGAACAAATCCAATATTATATAACATTTTTGCAGTATAATACTCATGATCCAGCTTTTTATAATGTTGAAAAGCCTTTTGATAGTGATAAAATGCACTATCCATAACTTCTATTCTCGTATAATATATGCCATAATTCCAATGCGTATCAGCTATCCCAAAAGTATCAAGTAGTTTGTTTGATAATATAAAAGCTTCATTGTTTACTCTTTTAAATAAAACGGAATCCTTTAATTTATAAGCTTCATAGGCTATTTTTAACAAGTTTTTGTTTTTAACAGAATCGCTTCTATTTGTTTTATTATAGTTGTAGGCCTTTATTAATAACTTTTTTCTATAATTTATATCAATGGATTTGTTTTTTGACTCCTCTATCCAGTTGATAATACTATCTGCACTATGAACATTAAGGTCGTGGTTCTTGTTAGCTTTGGGGTTGCACGATATACTTAACAGTAGGTATACAATCAAGATCAATGCTTGTTGCGTAATTTTAAATTGTGTTAATATAATTTGTGTGTGTTTTTGTTTAATCATCTATAAAAACATCTTAAACATAACTTCTAAGATCATTTCTATTACTTAGTTAATAACTTAATTATGCTTTTTTATTATCCTCTATATCTTCCGATTCATCTTCACCTGTCATAATAACTTTACTTTCTCCACCATACATTTGCTCCTCTATAGTGTCATCTTCTATACAAGAAAATGTAAGGGCCATAATAAAAACTAATACCAGGACACGTCTTATTGTTTTCATATCATTCATTTTAAAAGGTTAACAATCAGTAACAGTTCATGGCTTTGGTAATTTATAACCGAAACTTAAATTTTAGGTATGGATTTTCCCTTTATTAAATAAGGTTTTTCCTTTTTTAATTCTAAGTTATTTCCTTTAGTTAATTCAAAACCGTATACAAAATATGTGTTATTACCTTACTATTGGTAAGGGAATACCATTCTTTTTGTTTTTATTAAAACTATAAATTGCTTGTTCATTGTAAACTTACAACAAATAAAATATATGATGGAATTAAAGAAATTTAGAAACAAATATGATCTGGAATTGATCCCGGCGTCACATGAAAACATAATTTTAGGAACCCTGATTTGGGATCCCTTGATCGGGAAACCAAGATTTGAATATAATGGAATGCCTGAGAATATATTTAACGCATTCCTTGATGCCAATTTAATCACCGAATTAAAATGGAATAAATTCATTTCCGATATCAACGAGGAAAAAATTGTTGATGCACATTTAGCAGAAAGAATCATTAATATCGACACAACCACAGCTATTACACTGGATTATCCAACCATAGGGAGAATTCAGAATGATTTCGGGATGGAAAAGGTCAGTAAGTTTAGTTTTGGGGATCTACAAGTCAGAACCTTATCTAATTTAACAAGAATGAGAATTGATAGTTTTCTCGAAATATTGAAAATAGAAAAATGGAATAAATATGACGGAAAGATAAGAAGGGTTTTTATGATAACAGAATTATATTATGGAAGTATTAAATTGATCACGAATACCCAATGGAAGAATGAACTTGATACTACCATATCTGAATTCGACCTGGACCTTAAAAACAGTACTGAATACGGAAGATCGGTTGAATATACATTTGATCATAAGAATGTGCCATTTGCCATGAGAATTGAGAGGGTTAGAGATTTTAATGGATAATGAAAATTCTGTTATATCAAATCAGAACCTTTTTACAAATTATATTTAACCATTCTCATAATATTCTCGATACAGGATCGGATCAGATTATCAGCTTGTTCCATAGCTTCTTCCAATTTCATCGGTTGGTCTATAATGGAATAAATTGAAGTAACTCCCAGATCATAGATCTCATCAATTCCATCTCCAACTTTCCCCGCAATGGCAATAACCGGAACATTGTATTTTTTAGCAATTGCCGCTACTCCCAAAACGGTTTTACCATGAAGAGTCTGACTATCTATCTTACCTTCTCCGGTTATGACCAGATCAGCGTCTTTAACATGTCTTTCTAATTCAAGTGATTCTATGATAAGATCAATACCACTGATCAATTTTGCATTAAAAAACCCTAATAAGGTTCCACCTAAACCTCCGGCTGCACCAGCTCCTGCAGGGGTATCAATATCAATACCTATACTTGATCTAATTATGGAAGCGTAATGTAATAAATTTCTATCCAATTGTTCTAATTGTTTAGGATTCCCTCCTTTTTGTGCACCATAAACCAAAGACGCTCCCTTAATTCCTGTCAATGGATTTGACACATCGCAGGCAGCAATAATTTCACATTCGCCTATCCTTTGATCAAAATTGGAAAGATCGATACTGTAAAGCTTATCCAGAGCTCCACCCCCATCACCGATCTCCTCTCCGTCTATATTCAAAAATTTTCCACCAAGAGCTTTTATCATCCCTATTCCACCATCATTTGTCGCGCTACCTCCCAGGCCAATAATAATTTTTGAACATCCTCTGTCCAAGGCTTCTTTTATCAGTTGGCCTGTACCAAAGGTTGATGTAATGAGTGGGTTCTTTTCACTTTCTGTCAGCAACTCCAATCCTGAAGCAGTTGCCATTTCTATAATGCCTGTATGCTTATCTTCTAAAATACCAAACGCAGCATGGATATCTCGATACAAAGGATCTTTAACTTTAACAGAGGTAATTTTCCCGACTAAAGGTTCGATCAAAGCGTCCAACAATCCTTCTCCACCGTCGGAAACCGGGATTTGTACAATCTCAGCCTTTGGAATTACTTTTTCTATACCTTTAGCTATACTATGTGCTACTTGCTTTGCAGACAAGCTTTCTTTAAACGAGTCGGGTGCAATTACAATTTTCATAAATTTTACTTTTACCCTTTATACTATTCTTATTGTATTGAAATATGGAGTCCTTTAAGATAGGAAATATACATAAAAATTTGGCTTCGGCCGTTTAAATATGTTTTTAAAACTTCTAAAATCAACATTTCTTGTTCCTTGTTCTTCAATCAAAACAACATAATATTGAACAAGCCCGCCTGACGGATTTCCTACCGATAGTCATGTTGTGGCAGGTCTTCAGATCTCTCCCATATCTTCTCTCTTTTCTCTTCTCTCTTTTCTAATAATGAGCATAAAACTCACCTAATGAACCATTTGAGATTTATTTTTTAACTAAAATCAACATATTTATCGGATATTTTAATTATCTTTAGAGAATAACCTTATAAAAATAACTAAGGCAAATGTATTTGCCACCTTAAATCCCCTTATTATGAAAACAACTAATCGACTTTTAATTTTGATGGCCATAGTATTATTGGTGTTTATTGTTACTTCCTGCAATCAATGCCAATCCGCTAAAGAGCATACTATAACACTTAACGTTAACACTGCTCAAATTGTTAAACCTAATATAAATGATTATTGTGATTTTGGACAGGATTCCAACATTTCCAATGAAGACTATACAATTAAGGCAAAAGTAGGAGATATTATCACCTGGAAAGGTCTTACTTCAACGGAGGGTGATGTCGTCAATATCGTCTCCATAAATCATATAGGTGGTAAGAACATATTTGGTAAAACCAATCTAAAAGGTAATGGAGAAGATCCAGAACTGGTTGTTGGAAAAGTTTTGAATAGCACTTATGATAAAGGTAATAAAAAACATGATCTCTATAAATACACAATTAAATTCACAGTAATTAATAACGGAGTTCAACGAAATGGTACTTTTCACATTGATCCAAAAATTCAAGTGGATGATTGATCCTATATAACTAAAAGTTTTTTAATCCTGATGGGAAGATCTCATTCCATAATAACCTATTTTGTAAAAAAAGCCTGTTTGACCATGGGCTTTTTTTTTCTTTTCATCTCCGGTGTTTATGGCCAGAATCCTAAACTTGCGGATAGTCTTGAATTGGAATATTTAAAGGGGAATTTTGAAGAAAAGGATCGATTAAAAATTCTGAAAGAGCTGGCTGTAAATCATTTAGACTCAGAAAAAAAGTTACATTTTAGCGAAGCTCTCATACAGTTAGCTTTAGCATTGGATTCCACTGGTTATTTGTATAGTGGATATTTGCAAAAAGGAAATGCACTCAGCAATAAAGGTGAACCTAGCGATGCTTTGAATATATATTTTAAAGCGGCAGAAATTGCCAATGAAGAAAATTCAAGTCAAAAACAAGGTTCAGTTAATACTACCATCGCTGATGTTTATTCTAAAATTGGAAATCACAATAATGCAATTGAATATTATCAAAGTGCCATCGACATTTTTAGAAAAGAGAATGATTCTACACGTCTTGCAAGAACACTTTATAATGCAGGTGATGAATATTTTAAAAGTGAGAAATACGAATCAGCGATGGTGTATTTTGACGAATCAAGTCTTATATGTCAAAATACAAATATCTTAAATTATTATGCATATAACTTAGGCAGCATAGGTATGATATTTGCCGAACTGGGTAAATATGTCCTGGCTAAGAAGAATATTAGCGAGGCTATAGAAATTCTCGATGAATTGGAGGTATACATTCCTGTTGAATTCATGACGTACATGTCGGATATATATGCCAATGAGAATGATCTGCTCACTGCTTTTGGCTATGCCCGAAAAGGTTTGGAAGTGGCTCAAAAATATGATCTAAAAAAAGATATCAGCGAAACATATCTGAAGCTTTCAGAGCTGTATGAGCAAGCTGGAAATATTCCGGAATCCTTTAAATATTATAAGAGTCACATTGCTTACACAGAAAATAACCTCCAAATTGTTCAGCAAATGGCTGACCTGCGTACCGATTTTGAAATCCAAAAAAAACAAGATGAAATAGTATTTTTGGAAAAGGAAGCAGTAATAACCGATTTGAGAGGTAAAAGACAAAGAACTATTAGCTATGTTTCCATCGGTGCATTTGCTTTGGTTTTATTGTTGGTATTAGTTACTTACAGACGTTTTGTTTTTGTAAAAAAAACCAATCGAATTATTCAAAAAGAAACCGACAAATCAGAAAAATTATTACTTAATATTTTACCTGAAGAAACAGCAATTGAACTAAAGAAATACGGAAAAGTACAGGCAAAAAAATTTAATTCAGTAAGTGTGATGTTCACTGATTTTAAAGATTTTACACGTTATTCACAGAAATTGTCACCAGATGCACTGGTAAAAAGTGTAGATTATTATTTCTCAAAATTTGATAGGATCATTAAAAAATACGACTTAGAAAAGATAAAAACAATTGGTGATGCCTATATGTGTGCCGGGGGATTACCTTTTCCAAGTAAAGATCACCCCATTAAAATGGTACAGGCTGCTTTTGAAATATCTGAATTCATAAAAAGGTCTAAAACTGAAAAAAAGAAGGATGTTGCCCATTTTGATGTGCGCATTGGTATCAATACCGGTCCGGTAGTTGCCGGGGTAGTTGGTAGTCAGAAATTTGCTTATGACATTTGGGGAGATACCGTTAACGTGGCTTCGCGTATGGAATCAGCATCAACAACAGGGAAAATAAACGTTTCTGAAAACACCTATGAATTAATTAAAAATGTATTTGATTGCAATTACAGAGGAGAAATTTTTGTTAGAAACAAGGGACTGATGAAAATGTATTTTGTCAACAATGCAAAAGACAAAGAGAGTTATAAAACATGGAAAGAAGGTAAAATAGAAGTACAACATAAATAATTTATGAGTTTTATACCATATCTTTATAGAATATCTAATGTATCGTATTCATGAAACAAGACTCTAATAATTATTGGGAACAATTAGAAAGGTTAGAGAAACTGATCAGGGCTTCAGAACTTAAAGCAGGTATCATCTTTTCCTTTCATAGTTTAATTTTAGGCCTTGTTGCTGATAGATTGGGTTTTTTTAATCAGATCTTTACAGACAGTATCCTTTTAATTGTTTTGAGCATTTTATGGATATGCTGTGTTTTAATTTCTGTCTTTTTTTGTTTTAAATGTTTTAGGCCTCGAATAGAATTAAAATATGATCCAAATGTTTTTTTCTTTAGAAACGCAGTAAATAAATTTGGGGATGTTAAAGAATACAGCAAGAAATTGTTAGAGGTTTGTGGTAATGAAGAAGAACTTTGTACGCAGTTAAGTCAGCAGATTCATGTTGAAAGTAAAATAATTGATCAAAAATTTAATAGTGTCAATCAATCATTAAAGTATTTTGCCTTAAGTATTATTTTTGTTATACTCATACTTATATTATCGTTGATCAAAATTTAGGTTATGAACTAACTTAATGGAATGAAGGGATACATAAAAATCAGAAAGAAAATTACAGGTATTTTAAACACAAAATTGCCTAAAGGCTTGTATTATCATGGAATACATCATACGCTTGATGCTCTTCGTGTTTGTAATCAATATATAAATCGATGTGATGAAAATCTAATACGAAATAACTTAAATGATCATTCGGCTAAGCTTTTACGTTTGGGGGTTTTGTTTCACGATATTGGTTTTACGGTTTCTTTTCATGATCATGAGCTTCGAGGAACTGAAATCGCTGAAAAATTAATGAATGAGTTTGATTTTCCTCAAAAAGATATAGATATTGTAAAAGGTCTTATCATGGCAACACGAATTCCCCAAACACCAATAAATTATTTGGAAAAAATTATTTGTGATGTTGATCTGGATTATTTGGGCAGAAATGATTTTTATCCGATAAGTGATCAACTTTTTAAAGAGGTAAAATTCAATTCTGTCGTGCGTAATAAGTTAGAATGGGATAAAATTCAAATCAAGTTTTTGGAGGAACATAATTTTCATACAGAATTTGCAAAGAAAAATCGAAGACCAAACAAAGAAAAACGACTTGCCGAATTAAAAAAATTGGTGAAATTTATGGAATCCGGTGAAATTTAATTTTACTGGATTTAGAAATCATGGAGTTCTGAAATTATTCCTAGGCTATCAATTTTATACTTTGCATATTTATTTTTTTTACGAACAAGTAATAATAACTGAGTAGCTGCTTCATTTAAGTCGGTTGTAAGTAACTTACCTTTATATTTTTGAGTAATAGATTCTAATGGAGTATGTGCAACTATATGAATCTTTGAATGATATTTTCTCAACATTGTATTTAACTGGGGACCCAAAGTGTCAGAATAAACATATCCTCTATACCAAAAAGGACTGTTTTCATTATAGAAAAAATATCTCATTTTTTCCCAAGTTTGAGGATCATAAGCTGAACTATCGGGATACTCTTCCATAATATCTAAAAACATGGGATCCTGCATATAGGTATTTACGTCTTGATTAAATTCCTTGATAGAACCTGTTCCCAGGTCAACTATTCCTCCATGAGCAAGTATATTTTTATCAATTTTCAATACAGAAGGTTTTGAGCTCAACCACGATCCCAAAAAAGATTTGGTAGGGTGAAACATATAATCATATCCTATACCATAAACTCCTGCAATTGCAGCTTCCTTCGATCCAAGGTATCTTAAATCTTTTGACATGGTCATTATCTCATGATTGCCTAAGACCAAATGAACTTTTCCTCCTGCGGCCTCCGCCTTTTCTTCTAATTCATAAATAAACCAAAGAACTTTAGTGACGTCATTTCCCCTGTCAAACAGATCTCCTAAAAACACTAAATTTGATTTCCCTCCTATCCAGTTCAGTTCTTTATTTATTATTTTAGATCTTTTAAGTAAATTGATCAGCTGGTCATATCTTCCATGAACATCACCAACAACAAACAAGGAATCGATATTTTTAAATATTGAACTATTATTCAGTGATAACGGTCTGAGTTTTACTTCGTTAGAAGTTTCGTTTTGACCTCCAAATCTAAATATTACATTTTCCTTTATTTTATGATCAATATAAACTGAGTGTACTCGATCTGAGGGTGTTGTCCCTTTTGAAATAATAGAATTATCTGAAGAGATCAATTCATAAATACCAATATCATTACTTGTTGTGATCCAGTTAAATTTTAATCCATTATTCTTTTCAATAAAAAGCGAGTTGGTTCCAAAAAAATCTAGATCATTTTGATCCAAATTATCGTAGTAATCTGTTTTAAACGAATCAAAACCAACTGTTATTAACAATATTAAACCAAGTAGGGTAAAAACAATCTTTACCTTAAAAATTGAGTTTTTTATTATCATATATGCTTACTTTTTCCTCAAGAGGCTTAATTATTTCCTTGATGGCTTTCTTTAGAAGCACCTAAAATATCATAAAATCTATCGAAATATTTGCTTAATTGATTCTAGTCTTAATTTGTTGACAAATTGGAATTATCTATCAAACTTAAAAATGTCAAGATCAATGTCGTCCAGGCCAACCTCATCAAAAGGATATTCCATTTGATCCTGAATGTTATACAGTGAAATCAACATAAATTCGCTAAATATTACGATAAAATAAGTTATCCATTGCGGGGAATCAATACCAACTTTATAGATCATTGCGGGCGCATAAATAAGTGGGAAAATATAAATAAAATATTCACAATATGCTTTAAGGCTTATAGGTGTTCTATGAACGTGAATGGCATTTAGATTTTCTACTGATTCGTGAAGATCTTCTACAAAACGAAATATTTTATCCCTTTCTCTTTTAGGAATTATGGCATTTTTATTAATAATAAATTCAAAAACCTTATGTATACTTTCATCAAGATCTTTAGTATTGTAATGGTTATTTCTAAGATATATCATTAGTTTATTACTAATCTCTAAAAGAATATTGGAAATTTCCCTTTTTTCATTTTCAGTTAGTCCTGGGCCGATCATAAAAAAATAATGGACAGTTTTAAGCGCACTTCTGAACTGACTTAAATGCTCCAGAGCCTTTTCTCTACGTCTAAAAGAACCACGAATATTGAATACCAAGGGAAAAATTATTGCGATACTTAATAAGGTCAGATCTACATTGTAATACAGATCAAATTTATAGGCTAAAAATATCGTAACAATGGCAATTAATATTGAAACTAAGGTTCTGTAATTAATTATTGTTATAAATTTATTCATAGTATAGATTTATTTTATTAGCTTTATAAAGCTAAAAACAATATTATGAAAAAGCAAATAATATATGTTTTCATTTTATCTTTTTTTATTTTATGTCATAATTCATATTCTCAGAAAGAAACAAAGTCAGATCGGTCTCAACAGGTTACTGAACTTTTCAAGAGCCAAAAAACACTTCCAATAAAATTGAGTTTTTCAACCAAGAATATAAAGAAAGAAACGAATGACAGCACTTATATAAAAACAAATATTTCTTACAAAACAGAAGATGGGACATGGAATTCATTTGAGCTTGAGCTTAGAGTTCGTGGTAATAATAGATTAAATAATTGTTATTTTCCACCCATAAAAATGAAAATTGAAAAAGCTGCCAGTAAGGGCACTTTATTCGAAGGAAATAAAAAATTAAAACTGGTATTTCCCTGTTTAACAAATAAAGATAAAAACGATTATATCGTCAAAGAATACATGGCATATAAATTATATGAAATAGTTTCAATATATCATTATAATACCAGAATGGCAGAGATATCTTTTACAGACGACAAAGGTAAAAAAACAAAAACTTATGATCTCAAAGGTATTTTGGTTGAAGATGATAAGAAAGTTGCTAAAAGACATGGTGGTAATGTTGTAAAAAACAGATTTATCCACCCAATGGCTCAAGATCCTGTCACATCGGTCCAAAATTCTTTTTTCCAGTTTATGATCGGCAATACTGATTTTTCAACTTTCGTTCAGCATAATGAAAAAATATTATATGTCGATAAATTATTTGTGCCACTTCCATACGATTTTGATATGTCAGGACTCGTAAATACCAGTTATTCTGTTGTATCGGTTATTAATAATGAACCATTACCGATTTCTTCCGTTAAAGAGCGAATGTATAGAGGATTTAAAAGAGATCCAATAATTATTCAACAAGTAAGAAATGAATTTCTGGATAACAAATTTAAAATGTTTGAAATTGTGGATAGTCTTGAACCATTATTTGATGACCCAAAAGAGTTTTCCCAAGCAAAAAATTATATTTCAACCTTTTTTGAAATTATTGCAAATGATTACAGGTACGACCAGGAAATTACAGATCGGTTAAGAACTAAGTAATACCCATTGTGTTGGTGTTGGAGTTTTGATATTAATGGAAATCTGGATGATTATAAAAGATCAAAGAACAACGGAGAAAATATCCTATAAAGAAATAATGAATAGTTTATTAACCAATATCAAACCATTCTATCCTAAATACAATACGTACTAATAAAGTGTTTTTTGATTTAATTTTTCGATCTTTTCAGCAATGGCCTCAAGAACAAAACGTGAAATACTTTGACGGCTTTTGTTTGCAAATGACATCAGTAATTTTTTTTCATCTACGGACATCTTGACCCTAATACTTTCATTGTTATAGGCCATGTTCCACAAATTATTCTTTTCCATATCCAGCTATTTTATTTATTTAACTTATATTTTTATGATATATTGTATAGAATTTCACTTATGTAGTATCAAAAAAAAATTGTTGATAACGTAAAACCTTGTACTTCTGTAGATCTTCAAAATTTCATACGAAAGATGACGATGAAGAAAAATATTACAGGTGCATATTTGAGCAGAAACAGAATATATTGTCTTGCTAAAATGATGGAAAAAGAATTTACTTTTTTGTTCTTTTTATTTTCTTCTTTATATTTAAAATAACAGGCAAATGATTGGTATATGTAAAGCAATTATAGAGGTTATAAAATTACATCCAAATTAATGTATTTAGAACCGTTCGCTCCTTATATCAATTTCGACTAGTTCTGATAGTTGAAAATGCAAATAATATTTTGTACATTTCGTAACTTCAAATTTATATCATTTTAATATGAACCGGATCAGTGAATTTATAAATGAAACCATTGGAATTTCGATCAAGACCCAAAATGAGATTCTGTTCTCTATTTTTATTATTTTATTCCTATCCATTATCAGGTTTCTAGTTTTAAGATTGGTATGGCGGCAAACTGAAGATGTAAAGATCCGCTATCAGTGGAATCGAGTTATTTCAATTATCTTCCCGTTCACCGGAATTATATTGATTGGGGCTGTTTGGGTACCGGCATTTGAACAGTTCGGAGCATACCTCGGAATTATAACTGCTGGTTTGGCCATTGCACTAAAAGATCCACTAACTAATCTGGCAGGATGGTTGTTTATTGTGATAAGAAAACCTTTTGTAGTTGGAGATCGTGTACAAGTGGGTACACATACCGGTGATATTATCGATATTCGTTTATTTCAGTTTACCATGCTCGAAATTGGAAACTGGGTGGAAGCCGACCAGAGTACAGGTAGAATAATTCATATCCCTAATGGTAAAGTTTTTCTTGAACCACAGGCCAATTACAGCACAGGATTTGAGTATATCTGGAATGAAATAAAAGTACTGATCACATTCGAAAGTAATTGGGAAAAAGCAAAAGTCATCCTGGAAGAGATTATAAACAAACACACTAAAAATATTGATCTTAAAGCAAAAAAAGAAATATTGGAAGCCAGTAAAAACTATATGATATACTATAAAAATCTTACCCCAATCGTTTATACATCGGTCAAGGAGTCTGGTGTGCAGCTTACTATAAGATATTTATGCAACCCGCGTAGAAGACGTGGTTCTGAAAATGAGATCTGGGAAGAAATATTGATGCAGATCAATACCGAAAAGGATATTAATCTTGCTTACCCAACAACAAGATTTTACAAATCTTGATCGACCTTGTGCTATATTCATTCTACTATAGGGTTTGATGTCAGTAAAAAAATTAGATTTGTTTGAAGACTTACAATAAAAGATATGAATTTGTTGTAACCTGACTGGAGTTGGCACCAGTTACTTAATTATCTAAATTTTTTCTTTACGAAGGACTTGCAAAGGAGGACTCTTCAAAACACTTCTGCTATTTCCAATTCCTATTAGCAAGACCAATAAAGTAATACCAGGAAATAAAACAAAAAACGGCAAAAGTGAAGGTATAAAAGTCAGATCAAAAATAAACCAAGCAAGGAGTTGACTGCTTGCCAGAGATAAAAATATTCCACAAAGACTTCCTAAAGTCCCAAGGTATAGATACTCTAATGCAGTAATTTTTAAGATTTGTTTACTGGTACCACCAAGTGTACGCAGCAGTACATTTTCCTTAATACGTTGATACTTACTTGTTCTAACTGCCCCAATAAGTACAATTATCCCTGTAAATATGCTAAAGAAAGCCATGAAATTTATTACCCATGAAATTTTTTCTAATACATTTTCTATAAGTATTAACATTTGTCTTAAGTCAATAATAGATATGTTTGGAAACCTTTTGATTAATTCGCTTTGTAATTTTGCGGAACTTTTTTCATCCTTAGTATGTGTAGTTAACACATGGAACTGGGGTGCGTTTTCCAAAATCCCTCTTGGGAAAACAATAGAGAAATTTAATTGCATTCTTCCCCAGTCTACGGTACGAATACTTGCAATTTGAGTTCTCATTAATACACCTTGCACATTAAAAATCAGTGTATCTCCAACACCTACTTCTGCATCGCGAGCCACATTATCTGCAATTGATATAGGCACTGTTGAAGTACCGTCATAGAATTTCTGAGAAACCCAAGAACCCTCTTTTAATGTTTCTGAAGCGATAAGAGAATCACGATATGTTACCCTAAATTCATGGTTAAGCATCCATTCATTTATCGTTGAATTTGTGTCTTTTCTAATTTCGTTTACCAATTTGCCTTTAATGCTGTGAACCCTCATGGTGATTATCGGGATATTATCAATTACATTAACCAGACTTGCTGCAACTTCTTCCTTTTGATCTGATTGTACATCCAATAAAATGATATTAGGTGTTTCAGAGCCCTTGTCCAGGGATAATTTTGCCAATAGCATGTCTTTTGTAAAGTACAAGGTACTAATTAGAAAGGTACCCACTCCAATGGCTATTATCAAAGTCATTGTTTGGTTTTGAGGTCTGAAGAGATTCAACAAACTTTGTCGAGCACAAAAGCCCCAAGAGGTTGGAAAATATTTTTTTATTAATTTTAAAAAAAGTGCCGTTATAGCGGTCAGTATTAAAAATGTTATTGCCACACCTACTATAAAAGACAGGGCATATATCCAATTTTTTAATAACCATAGGGAAAATAAAAAGATAAACAAAAATATTCCTAACAGGACCCAAATCCTTGCCAAACCTAATTTTTTATTTGACTCGTTTTCCACACGCAAAACGCTTAAAGGAGAAACATACCAGGTGCTCAATAATGGAAGAAAGGCAAAAAGAACAGACATAAAAACACCCAAGATTAAACCCGTTAGAATTGGTAGAAAACTTATACTAATTTCAATATTGAAAGGAAAAAAACCTTCAAATATTATTGGGAAAAGTTCTTGGAGAAGTATACCTCCAAGTGATCCAAATATTCCCCCAATAAATCCCATTACAGTAATTTGAACAAGATAAATTAAAAACGTTTGTTTACGGGTAGCACCCAGACATTTGAGTATTGCTACTGATCGTAATTTTTCTTTTATGTAAATATGTACTGAGCTTGCAATTCCAACACAGCCTAATAAAAGGGCGATAAAAGCGACCAAATTCAAAAATATTCCAAAATTTTGATAGGATCTACCCATTCTTTGACTGGTATCACTGTGAGTATCTAAATCCGCATCTTCAGCATCCAAAATCGGATCTAGTTTTTTATTAAATTCTGCCAAATCAAGCTTGGGATCTGCAACAAAATAATACTGGTATTCCATTCGACTCCCAGTCTGAAGCAAACCTGTTTTTTCAATAAATCTATACGGAATA
>Ga0209013_10003416_pt1 | contig 14118 bp, 5 predicted proteins | sample Cruoilmetagenom2_FD_187291 | JGI IMG/M metagenome (GOLD analysis project Ga0209013, IMG submission 187291) | Oil polluted marine microbial communities from Coal Oil Point, Santa Barbara, California, USA - Sample 2 (SPAdes) (version 2) | ecosystem: Environmental > Aquatic > Marine > Oil seeps ... | reverse complement strand
ACCTTCGGGGCACTCGCCAAACCCGACCACGTGATCCGGGGCGGATCCGACGAATTCGAAATCGCTATCCGGCAGCTCTGCGATGAACTCGATCGTCACCGTAAACGTGTCGGCGGCGAACCGGTGATCGTGCCGCGTTTGAGGCTGATCATCTCCGAGGATCCGCTCGAACCGTGGACCGTCCGACTCGAACTTCTCGACGACCACGACCGCACTCGATGGTGCACCGCGAGCGATGTCTGGAAGGGAAACGAGACCGCTCTCGAGGTGATCAAGAGTGAGAAGCACATCGCCCTCTTGGTCGACATCATCGGCACAACGATCCGGCAGGTAGCTGAGATTCCCGGTCTGGCAGACCTTGCGCTCCAAGACGAGCCGACACAGGTCGAGCTCGAACTCGACGTCGCCGAGCAGTTCATCGACGTCGCGCCGGTCGAGCTCGAACGAATCGGCGTTGAACTCATAGGACCAGAACGGCTGATACGTACGAGCGTGAACGTCTCCGGTGAGGCTACTCCCGCGCCCGCAGATGACCGCCGCAAACAGTTCGGCAAGGAAGCGCTCATCGAATGGAAGCTGGTGATCGGCGACGAGGAGATCTCCGAGGCCGAGATAGCGAGAGCTGAAGAAGCCGGTGCGACGTTGCTGCACACCGGCCATCGCTGGGTGCGGATCGATGCGGACGAACTCCGGCGCAAGCGAGCCAAGCTCACTGAGTTGAAGACCGACCACAGTCGGGTCAAGCCTCTGGAGCTCCTCCAACTCACCAACGAGGACACCGACGGCGAATCCTCGCTCGTTTCGATTCACGTCGACAGCGAGGAGGGTGGCGACCTGGACAAGACGAATCGAACTGACGTGCCATCGATCACCGAGTTCGATTGGGTACGCAATCTGCTCGACGGCCTGCCCGACGAGCGGCTGAACGAAACGCACGAGTCGAGCGACTTCGTCGGCGAACTCCGGCACTACCAACGGCGCGGCCTTTCGTGGATGCAGTTTCTGGCCAAACTTGGCCTCGGCGGTTGCCTCGCAGACGACATGGGCCTCGGCAAGACGGCGATCACCCTCGCCCACCTCGTCGAACGGCCCGGCCCGCACCTCGTGGTATGCCCGCTGAGCGTTGTCCACAATTGGAGTCTCGAATCTGAGCGCTTCACCCCCAAGCTCGATGTGCGAATCCACCACGGCGCCAATCGCAGCCGCCCAGGCCAAGAAGCGTTGGAAGACGACACTTTGTTCAAGTCCGACCCCGATCGCCAGCTTGTCGTCACCACGTACGGGCTCCTGCCTCGCGACCTCGAACACCTCGGCAGCGTCGAATGGTCAACCGTCGTGCTCGACGAGGCCCAGATGGTCAAGAACCCGAACACCAAGGCGGCGCGGGCTGTACGTCAACTCCGTGCCGGGCAGAAGCTGGCGCTCACGGGCACCCCTGTCGAGAACCGGCTGAGTGAACTGTGGTCGATCCTCGATGCAGTGAACCCCGGCCTGCTCGGGAGCCTGACGAAGTTTCGCGAGCGGTACGGGACTCCGATCGAGCGACATGGCGATGCCAATGCTGCTGAACGGCTACGACGTATCACGCAGCCCTTCATCTTGCGGCGCACCAAGGCCGACCGACGGCTCCTCCCCGACCTGCCCGACAAGATCGAACAAATCGCCTACGCCAAGCTCACGCGCGAGCAGGCAACTCTCTACCAGCAAGTTGTCGATCAACTGTTGGCCGATGCCGAGCAGTCGAGCGGCATGCGTCGTCGCGGCCTGGTGCTCGCCGCGTTGATGCGTCTCAAACAGATCTGCAACCATCCTGCGCATGCGCTACGAGACGGATCGCGGCTCGCCGGCAGGTCGGGGAAGCTCACGCGATTCGACGAGCTGGTCACCGATCTCCTCGACAATGGTGAACGAGCACTCGTCTTCACCCAGTTCCGCGAGATGGGGGAATTGCTGAGGCAGCACATCAGCGAACAATTCGAATTCGACGCCGACTTCCTCCACGGCGGCGTGTCCCGCGGCGGACGCACCAGGATGGTCGACGCGTTCCAGGACGGTTCCGGCCCTCCACTCCTGTTGATCTCATTGAAGGCCGGAGGTACGGGCCTCAACCTCACGGCCGCAAGCCAGGTCATCCACTACGACCGCTGGTGGAATCCCGCCGTTGAGGACCAAGCGACCGACCGGGCCTGGCGAATCGGACAGACACGTGCTGTCAACGTGCACAAGATCGTCTGCGAGGGAACGGTCGAGGAGCGCATCGGAACGGTCATCGACGACAAACGCAAACTTGCCGATGCTGTAGTCGGCACCTCCGAGGCGTTCCTCTCCGAACTCTCGACAGACGAACTCCGCGACCTCGTGGTTCTGGAAATGGACTCGTGAGTCGCCCCCGCAAACCGTTCGGGGCACAGCACCCCGGTCGACTCCCAGCAACGATGATGAAGGTCCTCGCAGCCGAGATGAGTGACCCGGCGAGGTTGCGCCGTGGGAAGCAATACGCCAAGAACGACTCCGTCTTGGACATCATCATCGAGCCCGGCACGGTCACGTGCGAAGTCCAGGGGTCTCGTTCCACTCCGTACATCGCCACGATCGAGGTCACCAAGGGCAGTGGGATGCCGCTTCGGCGCGATATCACGAAGCGCTGCAGTTGCCCTGATGACGACAATTTGGACAACTACGCGTGCAAGCACGTTGTTGGAGCCATGTTCACACTCAGCGACGAATTCCTTCTCGAACCCGAACTGCTCGATCTCTGGCGACAGCACACCGCCGAGAGCAACGACGGCACCCTCGATGATGACGAGGGAACCGACGACGAAGGAACCGACGACGAGGGGACAGACGATGACATCGATGATCAGCCCCGAGCCATCCACGGCGAAGATCCCCTCAGCGACCTACTGAAGTTTCCGCCTGGATCCCAACTACCCGACGTTCCACGATTCGAGCCGTTCGAAACCGTGCAACCAAAGTCTCGCGAACTCGCCACGATTCTCCGTGACGCACTCGCCAATCTTCGCATCGAGTGGGACTGACAACGTCAAGATCGCAGCAAGAACCGGTCGGGGCTCCTGACATCAGCTATACGGCACAACGTACAATGGCTCTCCATGGTCGGCAATATTGCCCAGGTCACCGATGTGATGATCGACAACATCGATCAGGTCGTGCGCGGCAAGCGCGCCGAGATCCGGCTCGCCCTCTGCTGCTTGCTCACCGAGGGGCACCTCCTGCTCGATGATGTTCCAGGTACCGGAAAGACCAGCCTTGCAAAAGCGATCGCCAACTCGATTTCCGGCACATGGAAACGGGTCCAATTCACACCGGACCTACTTCCGACTGACATCACCGGTGTCATGGTCTATGACCAGCGGGCAGGAACATTCTCCTTCCGCGAAGGCCCTGTCTTCACAAACATCCTGATCGGCGACGAGATCAACCGGGGTAGCCCAAAGACCCAATCGGCGCTTCTCGAAGTGATGGAGGAGCGTCAGGTCACCTCCGACGGCGTGAGTCGCGTCGTGCCCCGACCCTTCTTTGTCATCGCTACACAGAACCCACGCGACTTCCAGGGAACATTTCCGCTCCCAGATGTTCAGCTCGACCGCTTCGCGATGAGGCTCACGCTGGGTTACGCCGACGCCGAGACCGAGGTGTCAATTCTCGAAGACTTCCACCGGCACCGTGCCGAGGACGACCTCTCTTCGGTAACCGATCCAGCGGAACTCGACCGTGTGATCAACGAGATCGACGAGATACCGGTGGTGCGAGCGATCCACGACTACATCGTCAGCATCGCCAACGCAACTCGGATCCATCCCGACCTACGGCTCGGTGTGTCAACTCGCGGCACGCTGACAATGCTGCGCGTTGCGCGGGCGTTTGCAGCTACCGACGAGCGCGATTACGTAACGCCTGACGATGTGAAGGCAATTGCGGCGCCGGTGCTGTCTCACCGCATGGCACTGACGGCTGAGGCGGAACTACGTGGCTCCCGCGTCGAGAACGTTCTTGCCGACATCATCGACGAGGTTCCGGTGCCGCGCACTCGCCAAGGCTGACCATGTTCACCAAGTCCGGCCTCGGAGCGGTACTCGCAGCGATCGTGCTCGGGGTTCTCGGCTGGTGGTGGAACTACGAGGAGTTGATCGTCGCAGCAGCAGGAATCGCCGCACTGGTGCTGATGGCGACCTGGGTGTCACAGAGGCCGCTACGCGCGGACGTAACTCGGCGCATAGCGGCAGTTCGCGTTCCTCGTGGCGATCCGATCAACGTCACGTATCGACTACGGAACACAACACGTTTTCGTTCCGGGCGGGCGACGATCATCGACCGCTGTGACGGACAGGAGGCGCGCGTCGCGATCGATCCTGTCCCCCCGAACTCCGAGAGTTCCGCCGTTGGTTTGATTCCCACCCGGCGACGCGGCGTATTCGATGTCGGGCCGTTCGAAATCGAACGGATCGACCCGTTCTGGCTGACCGTCGGCAGCCGGAGCAACCCGGACGTGGCATCTGTCATCGTGCACCCGAAGATCTACCACCTTGTGGGTCCACAAGGTGCCGTTCGCGTCATCGAAAACGAGTCGGTCCTCCGTCGTGCGACTTCCGATCCGATGTCGGGCTTCGTCTCGATGCGCGAGTACGTCGCCGGCGACGATCCACGGATGATCCACTGGCCGACCACCGCCCGAACCGGAACGCTGATGATGCGTGAACACGTCGAGGTCCGACGTCCCGAATTCACTGTCGTACTCGACACCTCCGATGCGGTCGGCACGGCCGACGATTTCGAGGAGGCGGTTGACGTTGCTGCGACTCTGGCAGTGCACGCCATCGGGTCCGGACTCGACGTGGTGGTGAGAACCACGGACCGCGACCACGCCGGCCGACCAACTCCCCTCGTTTCCGAATCGATGGTGCTGGATCTACTCACGCCCGTGCAGTTGACTCCCACTACCGGGCTGCTCCCGGTGGGGTCGCTCTTCACTGGCGGGTTCGACCGCACCTCGGTTGTGATGGTGACCGGGCCTGCCGGGCCTTCCAGCCAATTCGCGTCCTCCGAGCGCATGTCGGCGGTGCGAATCGGCGACGGTGCGAAGATCGTCGGAGGCGTCGTACTCGCCGCGGCAGACGCTCCCGAGTTCGTTCGGCGATGGCAGTCATGGGGATCCGCGAGCTAGCGCCATGAGTGACAATATCGGCCTCGCCCGGCTTCGAATCGCGTTTCTGTTTGTTGCGTACACGTTGCTCGGAGCCGCCTCCGGGGCCATCTTCGACAGCTTCGAGTGGGGACTGGTCCTTGCCCCGATGGTCCCAACCGTCGTTGCGTTGGCGGTCGTGGCACAACCCGCCCTAATCCGCGTGAGCGGTGCCATTGTCGCGATCCTCGCCTCGGTGATCGTTGCGGTGATCATCGCTGTCGGCACGCCAGGCGACGTCATCGACGCGTTCACCTCCGGTGTCCAGCGGCTGCTTTCGACAGATTGGCCGAGCCCGCTTCGAGCCGACCTCATCGGCACGGTCGCGGCGGTGATCGCTACGGCTACGGCCCTCAGTGAGGAACTCGCCGCGCGTCGCCGATGGCACCTCCTCCCGCTCCTGCCACTTGCAATCACCTATGTCGCAGTGGTCGCCCTCAGCGCACCAAACGGAGTCAACCTTTCATGGCTGCTCGCACTGGCTGTGATCTCAACTTTCTTTGCAACACTGCGCAATGAAGGGTCGCTCGGCGAACGACTCCTGCTCCTGCGCGGGGAGCGAAGACTCGTACCCCTCATTGTCACCGCCGGGATGCTCGCCGCGTTCGTCAGTGTTCCCGTCGGTATGGCGGCACGAGCCAATCCGCGACGCAACGAGCCGGCACAGAGGTCCGCACCGCTACTCGACCCAATTGAAGCAACTCTCGCGCTGCAAGACCTCGACCCCGCCGCCGACCTCTACATCGTCGGAAACAATGCCGAAGGCCAACTGCCGAAACAATGGCGGACGGCCGCCCTCGAGAGCTACGACGGCGAACGGTGGTCACCGTCGCTCACATTGCGACCCATCGGACACACACTCGGACCCGTAACGGGCCCAGTCATCGACGTCGATCTCAGGATCATGGACGACAATCTCTCGCTGGTTCCGTTGCCCGGCCCTCCGGTACTTGTCGCTGCCAATATCGAAACCGACGCAGATCGTACGGTCGTCCGCCTCGTGGAGCCCCCGGGCCCTGACACTGGTATCGCGGTCACGACGAACATTCCAGCGACGCGCGAAGATGCGGCTGACATCGCCATTGCAACCCGGGAGGTGGACGACGATCTGTCCGGTCTCACGGGGCTGGCCGAAACTCTCGGGGGTGACACAACCACTCTGGGGCAACTCGAACAGATCGAACAGACGATGCGCGATGAATTTGTACTCGACAGCGCGGCCCAAGGTGGTGGCCTGCAACGCGCGCTGATCGAACGATTCCTCCGCGATACGCAGCGCGGAAACGCCGAACAATTTGCGACCTCATTCGTGCTGCTGGCACGATCACTCGGAGTCGACGCCCGAGTGGCAACGGGGTTCACGACTCCGGATCCACCAGTTTCGGAAGAACTGACGATCGCCTCCAGCGACGCGAGGATCTGGCCCGAGGTCAGGCTCGTCGACGGAAGATGGCTGGCATTCTCACCGGCTCCCCTCGAAGAAACGTCGAGTTCGACGCCTCCACCTCCCGAACCTCAGCTCCAGACCCCGGCCGCCCCTCAGCCACCTATCGCTCCTCCCCCTGACCCAACCAACGACGCGACGCCAATCGATGAGTCGCCGTCCACGTCGGAAACCAGCACGCTTTCGGCGGCAGTCACTTTCCTTCTTCAGGGTCTCTTCGTCGTTGGCGCGCTATTGCTCCCACTCGTTTTCATCGCGGCGCTGATCCTCGCTATGAAATCTCGGCGACGGCGACGACACCTCAACGGGCCAGCTCCAGCCGACCGAATCCGCGGCGCCTGGGCAGCAGCAACCGACGCCTTGGTAGACGCCGGCATGACGATTGGTCGATCTGCAACCGATGCAGAGATCGCCAACGAAGCAGAGCCACTCGCCGCTACTGCTAACCGCGAGCTGCATCGGCTCGCAACATTGTCAAGCGCGGCGACCTATGGCAATCCTGCTCGACCCGACCTGTTGGTTGTCGACGCGGCGACATGCCTCGGTGTGCTGGAGACGACGATGGGCGCTGAGCGCACGCTCTGGCAGCGCCTGCGGTGGCGCCTGAGTCTGCGTTCGCTCCGAACGACGACGCGCTCTCCGGTCAGCTGATTCAGTCCGTCTCCGGTGCCACAGTCGTGCTGGTCGTCGACGTGGTAGTCGACGTCGTCGTTGTTGTTCCCGCTGGGGATGCCGTCACAGTGACCGTCGCGACCCGAGACGGGTCGAGGTCGTCTTCGACCTGGTAGGTGAAGCTGTAGACGCCAGGCGGCGCGATCTTGAGCGTCACCGTCAATCCATCGCGATCAATCACAAGGCCGCTCGGGTCGCTGAGGTTCACAACGGTCACCGCGTCGCCATCTGCGTCACCTGCATCCAGGACCAGCTGCGTTGCTGCACCGGCCTCGACAGCGACTGCTTGGTCGATTGCGAACGGCGGAGTATTCAGTCGTGGGCCGGCTACGGACACCGTTGCCGGTGCTGAAACCGCACCGTCGGCGTCTTCCACCGTGTACTCGAAGGTTGCGGATCCCAAACCCTCCCGAGGGTCCACGGTGACCGTCCGGCCTCCCGCGCTGACGACTACCGTGCCGACTTCGCTGTTGGTGAACGTGATCGTCGCCGGAACCGCACGTATCCGCAACGAGCTGTGTGCACCATCCGCGTCCGTATCGTTGTCGATGATTCCGAAGAGGCCCGGCAGACCGGACGAAACGTCTATCGAGTCGTTCGCGGCGACCGGTGGCTGGTTGGTCACCGTCACCGTCACCGGCACGGATCCCTCAAGTCCACCAGGGTCCTGGACGACCGTTGTCCACGTGTAAACACCGGTCGGTGTGGACGAGGTCGGGGCAATGACAATTCGAGCGGGCTCCACCTCCACCCACGAGGGGGCTCCTTCGTTGCTGACGACTGTGAGTGGCTCAGTATCTGTAGCGAGGTCTGATACCGGGACTTCGACCACCCCACCGCGTGCGAGGCTGATCGTCTTGGCGCTGACAATCGGGTCCTGATTGACATCGATGGTGACGCTGCCCGTCGCGCGTTGACGGCAAGTATTGACAACCGCATAGGTGATGAGAGCGTTGCCGTTCTCGCCGGCTGGCGGCGTATAGACGCCACCGGCCAGCCCCGGCGGCGTCACTACATCGACGATGGTGCCGTTCGAGGCATAGTTGTTCAGATCAATCGCAATCGGCTGCTGATAGCCGGTCTGCAGGAATGTGTCCGCGGCAGTGGGTGTCGACTCCGAGCACGGCCGAACCGCGATCCGGAGGACAGCTCCATCGGTGAATTCGCCATCGCTGACCTGATAGCTGATACTTGCCGTGCCCGCGGCACCGGGAACTGCGGTGAAGGTGACCGACTGCTCACCAGACACAATGGCTGTTCCAATGTTCGGGTCGGGACCCCCTGTTAGTACGACAGTTAGTGGGTCGCCATCTGGGTCAGTGTCGTTGAACAAGACCGATGTCGTGACCGTCCCTCCATTCACTACCTCGGTGCCGTCATCGCGAGCATCGGGGGGCCGGTTCAGAGGTTCCTGCACCGTCAGCACGATGTCCGAACTAGCTGTCAGACCTGCACCGTCCTGAATCGTGTAGGTGGCAATGAAGTCCCCGACAAAGTCCGGGTCGGGAAAGACCGTTACTGTGCTCCCGGCCAAAGAGATGGTGCCATCACCGGCAACCTGAGTTGCCGAAACGACCGAGAGTCCGCCCGGCGTATCGTCTGGATCGCTGTCGTTGTCCAGCACGCTGAACTGCTGCGGCGTCCCCGGACCGAAGATGCTCCGGCCATCGGCCACCGCAATCGGCGCGACATTGACCTTCTCGATCACCCGTACCAGCAGCCGTCCCAGGGAAACGGCGCCGTCGGTATCGATGACCTGATAATTGATGGTCGTCGGACCAATCTGTGTTCCGGCAGAGAACACGATGATGTTCCCACGCCTTTCGGCCGTACCAAGCGATGGTGCCGTCGACGAGACGACTTCGAGGGTTTGGTCGTCTCCGTCCGGGTCACGGTCGTTCGAGGTGACATCGATCGACCCGACCTGTCCGACCTCGACGGTGAGTGAGTCATTCACGACTTCGGGTGGCTGATTGGTCAATTCCGGTTCACGAACGGAAACAATGATCGATGCCGAAGCACGCAGACCCTGCGAGTTCGTGACCTCGTAGGTGCAGCGAAACGCGCCCGACAAACCTCGAGGCGGATCGAAACGGACCTGGCTGTCTGCTGTCACGATCGCCTGTCCTCCCGTCGCGCACCCAGGGCGTCCGACAAGCGACGGACGCCCGCCCGACGGATCGCCGTCGTTGCGAAGCACATCGACGGTCACCGGCACATCGACAAACGTGAACGTTGAGTCATCTCTGGCAAAGGGTGGCTCCGGAAGAGCCTCCGGCAACACGGTGACCGTCACCTCACCAACAACTTCGTGCCCGTTGCCATCGCTCACCGTGTACGTGAAACGCGCATTGACCTCGTGGGAGTCCTCATCCAACGGCGTCGGCGAGAACTGAATCTGATCCCTACTGAATACAACTGCTTGTCCCCGGTCATCATCGGGTTGCGAGACATCGACAACCGTCAGTGGGTCACCATCAGGATCGATGTCGTTGGCAGTGACATCAATTACCACCGACGCCCCGACAACGGCCCGGTCGGAGTCGGCACTTACAACCGGGGGCCGGTTGGGCTCGATGTCGTCGATGACACCGATGAGCACCGACCCGCGTGTGACGTGCCCGTTGCCATCATCGATCTCGTATTCGAATGGGACAAGTTCAGCAGCACCGGCACGGGCAACAACCATCAGCTGTTCCCCCTCGACACTGACATCGAGGCCACCGGGGAGTGGTCCGACGACCGACAGCGCAAGGGCATCACCATCTGGATCTGTGTCGTTGACCAATACCGGCAAAGCCGTTTCTACGTTACGTCGCAGCAGAATCGCATCTGGCCGCGCCAGGGGCGGCCGATTCTCGCCGTTGACAGTGGCAACTTCGACGCGCACTTCGACGTCGTCGCCGACCGCATCCAACGAGTCGACGGGACGATAAGAGAAGATCGCCGTACCCTCGAACCCTTCGATCGGGGCAAATCTCAGGGCGGGAAGGCCCGACGGCCCAATCGTTTCGGTGACCTCACCGAGTACTGATTCGCCGACACCTTCCGGGGGAGAGAAGCTTCCGATCTGGAGCGAATCACGTTCGGGATCCACGTCGTTCAAGAGAACCTCGACGGTCACGGCAACGCCTGACCCGGTCTGAGCCTCATCTCCTACGCCGAGTGGTGGATTGTTGGTGGCATCCACCGAGAGCAGTTCAACGACCACAGTTGCCGAGGCCTCGCTTCCGTTGCCATCGACGATGGTGTATGCGAACTGATCGACGCCGACATAGCCGGGTTCGGGTATGTACACAACGGTCGATGCGGTACCGACGTCGACCGTGCCGTGGCCCGCATTGCCGACGCCTGAGATCGCGATCGCTTCTCCGTCCGGGTCGTAGTCATTGGCTGTCACCTGAATCGGAACGGAAGCCCCGGATCGGGCGGTCACAGAGTCATCGATGGCGACAGGCGGATCGTCAATACCGTTGTCGTCGGGCTCTCGTAGTTCCGGCTCGACGGCCGCACTGTCATCAGCGCCGCTGAGATCTACGACACCAGGCTCGCCTTGCTCGACGATGTCCCCATCGTCGCTGAGCACGAGAATTCCCTGAGCGTTCTTGTCGACCGCCTCGATGCTCCAGGGGTTCGCTGCCCAGAGGAAGTCACCTGCAGAATCATCGATCCAAACCAGATCGACTGTGGTCGTCACCCTGAGCGCCGCGTCGGACGACACCGTTGTTGGGATGTCGTCGAGCAGCTCTCCCTTCCGCCAGTCGAAGCGCACGATTGAACTTGGACCGCGCCTCACGACGACTGCCGCACCTCCTGCAATTGCGAGCAGATCAGGTCCATCGATGTCGAGACCCGCAATGGTCACCGTCTCCTCGATGCCGTCGGTCGAGACACACCAGAGATCGTCATTGGCTCCGACCCACCCACAACTGTTCGTCGGGCCTTGCTCCTGGCCAACGATCTCACTCGGGTCAGCGTCTGTCGGAAGGTTCTGCCACGATCCTTCCCCGAGCAAGGCGCGATGATTCTCGACGTCGATCACCAAAGGTTGGTTGCCGACAAGTGAAAGTGTTGCCGAGTTGACACCGAGCGGGATTGTTCGCGTGGATGTCGATGTCGTACGTCGGAGGTCTCCCTCTACCAACGACCAGACAGCGCCGTCGGGAGCAATCACCAATGCTGTTCCAGAGTCGACCGGAAAGCTCGAGGACTCTCCGCCCGCCGGGAGAACTGTGGCTTCGTCGTCGATCGGATTTACGACGACGAGACCCGCCTGGCCAACCGCCGCGATTGCGCGGCCACCACCGAGCGACGCAAGCCCGACCGGAGAACCAAGGGTCAATTCCGCTGAATCGATGGCCTGCGCCTCTGCAGTCGTGTCATTCACGACATAAGCCCCGGGACCACCTTCGGCAACCACGATCTGCTCGCCTCGCGCCCCGACGTCGAGGCTGGCCAGTGCCCGACCGCCATATCCGTCAACGAGGACAACGCGGCCAGTTGGCTGGTGAACGAACCAATGAGTGGCTCTAGAGGATGCCGCATCGACGGCGGGAAGTCCGTCGGATTGAGCAACGATCACAACCGCGAGCAGGCCAAGCAGGGTCGCCGCGATGGCAGCGACCGCTTGGCGCCAGGTCACAGTTGGCATTCTCACAAGACCTCAAACGTAGAGCGAAGGGCGGATGCTCACATCTCGGTATCGGCAGGCACCTATCGAAACTCAAGACATTGTTCAGATTCTTCTCAGAGAGGTGTTCCCTCCCCACCACACCGTCGTTGTCTCCTAGTGTCGGTGTCGCATGGACGTCGTATTGCGAACTTCGTACGGCGAGGCCGAGATCTCGCTGCGCAGCACCGCCAAAGCGTCGACGTTGACGGACCTGGTCGAACATGTCACCGGGCAGAGATGCCCTCCGATCGTGTTTGTCGATGGTCGGGCCTTGCCGGCAACTACCGGGCTCGACGCAAGCGGAATGCACTACGGCTCAACCATCGCGACGAGTGAAAACGAACAACCGGTCGACGATGGCGTCATAGAACTGATGCAAATCGCAGGCCGAGGAGCCGGCGAATCGGCAATTCTTCCTGCCGGTCACTACCTACTCGGTATCGGGCGACGCGCGAGCGCTCCTGAACTTGACCTCGCCCCCGTCGATCATCCATCATTCGAGCTGACCATCCAGAGCGACGGCGCGGTCAGCATCCGTGCGAGAAGCAGCACTGTTTGGCTCAACGGATGTCGAATTGCTGACGGGGAAAGCGCATCGTGGTCCGCCGGAACACTCGACAGCGGGGATCGTGTCTTCCAACTCCTCCGCCGAGGCTCATCCTCCAACAGTTCCCGTACTCGCCCCCACGCGCGCTCCGGTCACAAAACCACCGCACTCAATCGTCCCCATCGCCGCCCTCAGGCCCCTCCCCCTGGTCCGATCACCCTGCAGGGTGCTGCCAATTCCGAGGCCAGGGGCCGCAGAGGTTCGGCACTCACCGCATCCTGGAAAGAGATCCTCAGTGGCCACCATGGCGCCGAACGCGACCGTCGACGTAGCGCGCAGCCACACGTCGGCGACTTGGTGCGACTTGCACATGAAACCGATCCGCGATTGTGGGAACGCCGGGCCGGTGACGTCGATGCGTTTCGTGTGACAATCGGCCTCGCCGATGTGGGGTGGTCTCCGCGCCTGGATGTCACGCAGGACCTAAGCGCCAAGGCCGAGGCGATGATTGCAGAGTGTGGACCATTGCCGATGGTCCCCGTCTCCGTCGAGCTCACGATTGAGCGCGGGATTGCTGTTGTGGGCCAGCCCGACTTCAGATCCGATCTCGCCCGCGGTCTGATTCTCGGCGCAACGGTCACTCACGGTCCTGCCGATCTCGATGTCGTGATACTGACAAGTGTCGACCGGATGCCTGGCTGGGAATGGGCCAAGTGGTTACCGCACACGCGAGTTGACGATGCGCCCCAAGTGCTGTTCGAGGAGAAGGAAATTCGCTCCTGGATCAAATCCGTACACACCGACTCCGTAGACGCTGAAAGTCGGGATGAACGGAGTGAAGACTCAACCCCACCACATCTCACCATCGTCGTAGTCGACAGCTCGGATCTGTGGCGCGAGCGGGAGTCTCTCCTTCGCCCACTGTTCTCCAGTAATTCCGCGCTCTTGCGATTCATCGTTCTCGCTGATGCCACCGAAGGTGCTCCGGCCGTGTGCTCCACAGTTGTGACGGGCAATTCCGATCTGACCGCGTCCGCTGACTACATAGCTGCGGGACATCTCGTGAACGACATACGGCCGTTCCTGGCCTCAGCCGATACTGCACTGTCCGTCGCACTCGATCTCGCTCCGCTGGATGACCCTGAGCTGCCGCCGAGATCGGTCAAGAACTCACCTGCGCAACTCTCACTCGTTGACCTACTCGGCATCGGTCATTCCGATCCGGAAACCTTCATTGCGAGGTGGTCGAGAGCTGACAGACGCCCAGCAGCGCCCGTCGGTCTATCGGCGCTGGGCCCGGTCGAGATCAACCTCGACGACCATGGCCCGCACGGGCTGATCGCCGGCGAGGGTGCGAGCGATCTGATGCAATCCCTGATCATCGGGCTTGCCACCGACCAGGCGCCCGACGAACTTCAATTTGCGCTCTTCGACTTCGCGAATGGTGCCACTTTCGGTGACTGCGCCCGGTTGCCACATGCAGTCTGGCTCGAACGCGAAATCGACGACCTGCAGGCGGTCAGAATCCTGCGGTGTCTGCATGCTGAGGTCCGCCGCCGGACTGGTGTCCTACAGATTGG
>Ga0209013_10003415_pt1 | contig 14119 bp, 10 predicted proteins | sample Cruoilmetagenom2_FD_187291 | JGI IMG/M metagenome (GOLD analysis project Ga0209013, IMG submission 187291) | Oil polluted marine microbial communities from Coal Oil Point, Santa Barbara, California, USA - Sample 2 (SPAdes) (version 2) | ecosystem: Environmental > Aquatic > Marine > Oil seeps ... | reverse complement strand
ACACGGTTAATTTCAATCAGATCAGTGATTCCCATTGCGACTTTATTTCGAGCAGATTGCCTGAGATCGATAATCCCTTCTTTCCTGGCCTGCTCGGCGATACGTAGTGCGTTGCCTTCTTCCAGGATGATCCTGGCAATATCGTCGGTAATGGGCATTGCTTCAAAAATGCCCGTTCTTCCTCGGTATCCTTCATTGCATTCGCTGCAGCCAGTTGGCTGATAAAGCGTTAGCTCTTCCAGTTCATGTTTTTCGAATCCTGCCTGCAATAGGGCTTCTGGTGGAAGCTCCAGTTTCTTTTTGCAGCTGTGCAGCTTCCGGAGCAGCCTTTGTGCTACAACGAGATTCACAGCTGAGGTTATGTTGTAGCTGGGCACGCCCATGTTCATCAGGCGCGTGATGGACTGGGGTGCGTCATTCGTATGCAGCGTGGATAAAACCAGGTGCCCTGTTTGTGCGGCCTTGATGGCAATCTCCGCTGTTTCAATATCACGAATCTCCCCGACCATGATCACGTCCGGATCCTGGCGCAAAAATGCCCGTAAGGCGCGAGCAAAAGTCATGCCCTGCTTGGTGTTCTGCTGAACCTGGTTGATGCCGTGAACGCGGATTTCCACCGGATCTTCTACGGTAGAGATGTTTCTGCCCTCGTCATTGAGCAACTGCAATGCGGTATACAGGGAGACTGTCTTACCGCTACCGGTCGGGCCGGTGGACAGAACCATTCCATAGGGCTTTTTGACTGCTTCGTAATAGATCTTCTGCTGAACTTCATCAAAACCCAATTGCTCGATGCCCAGCTTAGTGGCAGAGGAATCAAGGATACGCAGTACGGCCTTCTCACCAAAAAGCGTGGGACAGGTACTGACCCTGAAATCGATGCTCTTGTTCCGTGACAGGTTCAACTTGATGCGGCCGTCCTGGGGAACACGCTTTTCTGCAATATCCAGCCCGGCCATTACTTTTAACCGGGAAGAGAGGCGCCGGGACATCTGAATCGGTGGTCCGGCGACGTTTTTCAGAACGCCATCCAGACGGTAGCGAATGCGGTAGCGAGCCTCATAAGGCTCGAAATGAATATCTGAAGCGCCTTTCCTGATTGCATCCAGTAAAACCTTGTTGATGAAACGCACGACCGGCGTTTCATCAACAGCAAGATCCGAGCCGGGCTCATCAAAGTTTTCCGCATCAACGTCGAAGGCAACATCTTCCAGCCCTTCTTCCTCGTCAAACTCGTCGAAAGCCGGACTGGTCGCTTCCATGGCGCGTTCGATGGCGGATTCGATCTGATCGGCAGATATGAGTATGGGTTCGACATGGAACCCCGAGCTGAACGCTATTTCATCGATTAGTTCGTGATCCGTCGGATCCTTCATGCCGATGAAAAGCTGGTTGCCGCGTAGATGGAGAGGCAGAGCCTGGTGTTTTTCAATCAACGCTTCGCTGACCAGGCTGATCGGCGCCTGGTTTAAATCAAAAGCCTTGATGTCGATCAGAGGGATGCCGTATTCTTCTGCTGCGGCTGAAGCGAGTGCGGCGGGGCTTGCCGCTTTGCTCTTGATGAGCCAGCCGAGAAGCGTTTTGTTTTTCTTACTGGATTGGGCACAGGCGTTCTCAGCCGTGACTTCATCCATGATGTTCTCAACCACCAAGCGGCGGGCAAGTCCATTTAAATTGCTGGTGACCTTAAGTTCAGTATTCATCAGCGGGTCGCTCCTTCTCCCTGTTGGCTATTATACCTGTGCATTACCTATATATTGCAAGTTATTGTGAGATAAAGATAAAACGCCTCATCAGCTCCTGCAAGAGCCGGCGGCATAATATTTGTCGCTTGAAGTACAAATCCAGGAGAATTTCCCCGCCTCAGAAGAGTCTCCCGTTAGCGTGATTACCTGGGGTATCTGCGCACCGGTGTTTTGTGTTGTTATTGTGATCACAGGTGCCGTGCACGGACCACTGATTTCGATTGAGTTAATGTACGTTGACTCCTGATAGGTGTAACCAGCTCTTGTGTTCGATAACTCTTCAATGGTTGGCTCTGCCAGGCAAGCATTTTCAGTGATGTTTCTTGCTTTGGATGCGAACGATACCGCCTCTGTAACCCTGGCTCTTATCGAGTAATTGGAATATATGGGCAACGCGAGGCTGAGGATGATCGCGATAGTGGCCAAGATAATCAATAGCTCGATCAGCGTGATTCCTTTTGAATGATGTAGCGTGTTAACGGTCGCTGAATTACTATTGTTTTTCTGGATTTTGATCATTGGGATGTTTTTCCAATTATCCATAGCAGTTCATTTATCAAGTAGTCTATTGTCTTCTCTGGTTGAAATCTATTAGAAGGTTTCCTGAGTTCAAGCCTTTGCGCATTTCTGAAAACAAAAAGCCCCCGATTTGACATCGGGGGCTTTTGTCAAACCAAGCCTGGCTCAGAATTATGTTCCGCGGCAGGTTGAAGGTACGTGCTGAGGTTGTCCGCCAGTTTGAGTGCATCTCCACTCCCACCGTCCTGTGCTGCCAGTTCCAGGGCCACCGATGAGGCGCATGACTACGTCTGAGGGGGCGCCGGTTGTGGTCTGGTTAGTGTTAATGTCAATAAATGCTCCGTCAGTACCGACACAAGTTCCAGAGATTAAAATGGAGTCAACATACTTGGAAGTTACCGCAGCGGGGTAGCCAACAACAGTGTTGGTAATTGCTGCCAAACCAGCTTCAGACTGACAGGTTTCAGAAGTTGCTAACTTGGCGGCAGCACCAACGCTGAGGCCTTCAGTTACTTTTGTCCTGATGGTGTAGTCCTGGTAAGCCGGCAAAGCAAGCGCCAGCAAGATGGCGATGATCGCGATAACGATCATCAGTTCGATCAAGGTAAAACCTTTTGAAACGCGTTTCATGTTTTTCACAAAATTACCCTCCTGGTAAAAAAAGTGGCCTAGTAGACCGCCTATCAATATCCCTATAAAATGGGATCGCGGTGAATATAAAGCAAAAAACGAGCCAATTATCTAATAATATAGAAAACAACTAGATAGCAATTATTTATTAAGTAATATCAAGATATGCCTCGTGTTATTGGTCACATTGTGACAAAAAATGTCAGTTTTTGACCTCGTTTTGTAAGTTATATAGAGTGCACACTTTGGCATCCTGCCATACCCGTGGCCACATGGATGCTCCTGGCTCCAACAGTTCCACACGGCTTTTCATGGTTTGCAATTCATGCACTCCCAGTCCCAGCAGACCCACGGCCAGCAACAGGCCTGGAATAAAATCCCACTGCAAGACCGGAACTAATCTCTCGCCCGGCGCCGATGTGTACAAACCCAATAACATCCCGCAAATCAGGAGGCCGGTAACCTGGCTGGCCGGCATCACCATTACGCCGCTGAGGCAGGCGTGAAGTGCTGCTGCCAGCACACCGGTGAACAGAAGTCCCGCAATAGTGGTGTCTTCCGGGCTGTTAAATTTTTTCTGCCGAATGCTTTGACTTATACGCAATATAAGATAAAGGAAGATAAAGCCTACTGCCAATGCTACGGGTATGCCCCATTCCGCAGCAAGTTGAAGTGGGAAATTGTGCGGGTGGCCGATTCGTTTTTGGCTGGTGCAAACGTAGTTCATCGGGCCTATACCTGTTAATGGGTGTCTCCGTACATCCTCTATAATCCACCGCCAAATCGCAATTCTGCCGGATGTGTGCCCCATTGGTCTGCCCAGAGACTGCCTGAAAAAACTACTTTCACCCCCTGGTAGCCTGCCAGTTCTGACATCCCTATCTACTTCGCGTTCAATCGATCGATGTTGTGTTTGCGGGTTTGTTCCGGTAGCGCTGACCTGGTTTCCCCTTTCAAAGCTGAACATCACTAATGCAAAGATCACCGCACCGATGGTAAGCCCGGCTACCTGCCATTTGATCAAGGTTGTGCGAACAGGTGGCAGAAAAACCACCGAAAAGATGAGGGCAGCTCCTATGCTAATAAAACTACCACGAGCACCTGTCATCAAGATGATGCCCCATTGCAGACCGAGTACCAGAAGCCAGAGGATAACCGCCATACGACTACGTGCAATTAGTATCGGCAGAGCGACCAATGCAGGTACGATCCAGCTCTGGATCTGGTTATAAAATCGCGGATGAGAGAAATGCAGCAGCGAAACCTCAAAATTGAACGCAACACTTGCGCCATGAGCGGCCGCAATACCTAGCAGTTCCTGAAGACCAACGGTGAATCCGGTTAAGGCTATCATTCCGATGGCTACGCGATCGAATATGCGTCCGGTAATGCTGCGGCATGCCGCTACCACGAAAACACCGAGAACCAGCGATGATAGTAAGGCTACTTCCGAGAGGGAGTTAAGCACATGCATCAGGGACTGAGCATTAATTAGCGCAGAAATTACTCCCCAACAAAATATGGCGAGTAATGTGGCTTTGAGCCAACCGGGAACCGTTGACAGCAACGCGCCAAACTCTCCACGAATGCGTCCGTTCAGCGCTGGCACCAGAAACAGCACGACCAACAGCCCGAACTGCAGGATACGCTTGGCATCGTACGGCCTGATTCCGGGAATCAGGGACGTAGTGGACGTCAATAACAGGTAGAACCCGATCAGGGTTGGGACGAATAGGCCAAGCAAGACAGCAGAATTACGCAGGTCGACTCTCGTCTCCCCAGCGTTGCCGCCAGAGTCCTGCGACAAACCGTTAGGCCCGGTCACTCGATCCCAAATTTTTTCAATTTATATCGAAACGACCGAAAACTAATCCCCAGCAACTCCGCCGCGCGCGTCTTGTTATAGCGCGCGTTACGCAGCGCATCCTCGAGCATTTTCTTCTCGATGTCTTCCATGTAGGTATCCAGCGACTGGTCATCCTGCTTTTCGCTCTCTATCGGTGTGGAACCCTGAACCTCAACATGCTCCAGCAGAAGGTCCGCCGGTTGGATCACGCTCCCTTCGCACATGGTGACGGCGCGTTGCAGGATATTAATAAGTTCACGAACGTTTCCTGTGTAATTGTGTTGCTTGAGCGTCTCCATGGCTTCTTCGGAGATTTCCGGCACACCTTCGCCACTCCACTGGTCTGAAATTTCTGCCAGGAAACGGTTGGCGAGCAGGGGGATATCCTCTACCCGTTCCTGCAGGCCTGGCATCGGTAGTTCGATCACGTTCAGGCGAAAATAGAGGTCGCTTCTGAACTTGCCTTCTTCCACCAGCGGCTTGAGTGGTTGGTGGGTCGCGCTGAGAATCCGGACATCTACCGGTACTTCCTCGCGGGCGCCGATGGGCATGACGGCTTTTTCCTGGATGACGCGCAGCAGTTTGACCTGCATGTGCAGGGGCAGGTCAGCCACCTCGTCCAGCATCAGGGTGCCACCATCTGCCGCCTGGAACAGGCCTTCCTTGTCTGTATTGGCGCCGGTGAAGCTGCCTTTGCGGTGGCCGAAAAACTCGCTTTCCATCAATTCGGTTGGGATCGCCCCACAATTGACCGGGATAAACGGGCCATCTGCGCGCGGTCCCAGATCGTGGATCAGGCGTGCTGCCAGTTCCTTGCCGGAACCGGAATCACCACTGACCAATACGGGCGCCTGGCTGCGGGACAGTTTGACGATCATCTTCTTGCACTGCTTGATTACTGGTGACACTCCAATGAGCTTGTCCAGTGCCGAATCAGAGCTTCTGACGCCCTGGTCGTCAATCTGTGCCGTATCGGCTGGTTCATCCTTGCGAATTTTAAGCGCTGTGCTGACCAGTTTGCGAAGTATGGTCAGGTCCACGGGTTTGGAAACGAAATCGAATGCACCCATTTTCAAGGCATAAACGGCATCTTCAATTTTTCCGTGAGCGGTTATCACCGCTGTTGGCAGGTTTGGATAGCGCTCGGAAATCTCTTCGACCAGGTCCAGGCCGTTGCCGTCGGGCAGGCGCATGTCGGTCAGGCAAAAACTGAATTCACCCGTTTGCAAGGCGCGGCGGGCTTCGCCAAGGTCTTCAGCGGTGGTTACTTCCAGGCCCATGCGGCTCAATGTCAGGTCCAGTAATTCCCTGATATCGGGTTCGTCGTCTATTACAAGGACGTGTTGCGAGATCTGGTTCATGAAATCCTCTGTATTCAGGTCCTATTTGTAGACTCTTTTTTTGGGGCCTGTTTTGGGTTTGCGTGGGCGAGGGCCAGGCGGACATGGAAATACGCTCCCTCACCGGGTACTGAGTCTACCGTAAGTTCGGCCTGGTTTGCTTCACAAAGTTGCTTTGCGATGTACAGGCCCAGGCCGGAGCCTTCTCTTCTTGTTGTGTAAAAAGGTTCGAAAATCTTGCTCAATTGGTTCTTGTTGATACCCGGGCCATTGTCAGCGACGGTGATTGTACAGAATCCCGATTCCTGGTCCCTGACAGATGTCAGCCTTACCCTGGGGACCGATTTTTCCCTGCTGGCGTGATCAACAGCGTTATCAAGGAGTTTCCACAGGCACTGGCTCAACTGGCTCTTGTCATAGAGCACATAGGTTTCCTCCGGATCGAGCGCAGCCTGGAAATCCAGCGCCCGGTTGACCTGGGAGGCGTCGAACTCATTGGCAAATTCAGGCAGAAACATATGCAAGGGCACCAGTTCCGGCCGGGACTGTTCCCGCCGGGAAAGCTGGAGGATGTTTTCAATGATGCCGTTCATCCGCTTGGCATGATTCTGGATGATGTTGATCAGGCGCATTTCCTGCAAGCGGACCTGGGGCGATTCCTCCAGCAGTTGCGATGCGTGATTCAGCGCCGCGAGCGGGTTGCGTATTTCGTGTGCAATGCTGCCGGACAACTTGGCCAGGGAGTTCACCGAGAGCTCCACGGCCCGCCGCGCAACCACGTTGTTGTCGGTCAGGAAGACCATTGCGCCGAATCCCTCCTGCCCCGGAAGTGCCACATAGCTGGGAAGGACCTGAGCCTGGCTGGGTTCGAGCACCACGGGCTTGGGGTCGGAGGTCGTGTCCTGCTTCCACCTGTTGAGTTCCTGCTCCAGTCGCGGCGAAAGCGACCGCAGGGAACGCTGGCGAACCGGCGGACTGCCCATCTGGAACCAGGCCGATTCATTCATCACCCCGACCATGCCGTTTTCATCTACCGTGATGACGCCGGTTCTCATGCGCCGGATGATTAATTCGTTGACCTGCTCCAGTTCGGTCAGTGTTTCTTTCTGCTTTTCCGCAATCAGCCGGTAGTCCCGCCCCCAGTAGGCGAGTCGGTTGGCCATCACCGCAGATATCATCGCCGTGACGCCGTAAAGCGCGGCCTGGAGCATCGATTCCGCCGTGCCGGCTAGCATAATGTAGTGCCACAGCGCTGTGCCAACTATGGTGAGGCTGGCGATCGAGGCCAGCAGCAGAGCAGTGCGCAGAGGCAGGAGTACGGCCGCGACGGCGCTGGTGAAGACGAGCAAAATCCCGATACCACCGTTGACACCGGCAAACACCACCACCAACAGGGAAAGGAAAAGAATATCGGTAAACAGTGAATAAGCGGCCAGGCGGAAGAAATTGGCCTGATCGCGTCTGGCGTCGAACATGTGGAATACTGCAACCAGCAGGTAAACGGCCAGCACCACGCTGGCGACCGTCGCAAACACTCCCTGCGCGCTGCTGTCCAACAGGCCGCCGAAGTGGGCGGCAGCCAGCAGCACCACGACAATCAAGCGATAGACATTGAGGTAGTTCACGACCCTCCGGGTCAGCGAAGCCGACAGGGGGTAGGAGGTGTATGCGACTGCTTTACTCATGCCCGGCAAAGTATATCATCCACTAAGGAAATGATAGACTTCACAACGTCCAGAGAGCAGAACCCATCCTTGAGGAGAAAGCATGAATTTTCATGAATACCAGGCGAAGGACTTGTTCGCCGAATACGGAATTCCCGTGCCTGCCGGCATCGTGGCGGCAACGCCGTTAGCCTCTGTCGAAGCCGCCCGCGAGATGGGTGGCGATATGTGGGTGGTCAAGGCGCAGGTTCATGCGGGCGGGCGTGGCAAGGCAGGCGGAGTCAAGCTGGCTCACAGCCTCGAAGAAGTCCGGGCCGAAGCCGAACGCATGCTCAACATGACGATCAGCACCTACCAGACCGCCGGTCTCGCACTACCCGTTGAAAATGTACTGATTGCTGAAGCCGTGGATATCGCCAGCGAGCTTTACCTCTCCGCCCTGATCGACCGCGTCAACAGTTGCGTGACTTTCATGGGTTCGGCCGCCGGGGGCGTGAACATCGAGGAGGTCGCTGCGACTGAGCCGGAGAAAATCATCACCGTGAACGTCGACAACACGGCTGGCCTGCAGGCTTACCAGGCACGCAAAATCGGTTTCGGCATGGGCCTGAATGGGCTACAGGTCCGGCAACTAGGCAAGATCATGTCCGGGCTGTACCGCCTGTTCCGCGAAAAAGACCTGAGCCTGATCGAGGTAAATCCCCTGATTATCGACAAGGATGGAAATTTGCTGGCGCTGGATGCCAAGATCAACGCGGATGACAATGCCCTGTTCCGGCACCCGGAGCTGGCAACCATGCGTGACGAGGCGCAGGAGGACCAGACCGAGGTGGCAGCAAGCAAACACGACCTCAACTACGTGACCCTGGACGGAAACATCGGCTGCATGGTCAATGGCGCCGGCCTGGCCATGGCCACCATGGATGTGATCAAACTGAATGGCGGGGAGCCCGCCAATTTCCTGGATGTAGGTGGCGGTTCGGATGCAAGCCGGGTCAAGGAAGCCTTCAAGCTGATACTTTCCAGCGCAACGATTGAAGCGATACTGGTCAATATCTTTGGCGGCATCGTTCGTTGTGATGAAATTGCCGAAGGCATAATCGCCGCGATCCGTGAAGTGGGCGTGTCAGTTCCGGTCGTTGTCAGGCTGGAGGGAACCAACGTTGATAAAGGAAAAGCTTTGCTGAATGAGAGTGGCCTGGCCATTATCGCGGCAGATGATTTGAATGATGCGGCTCAAAAAGTCGTTGCGGCAGCAGCCTGAAGGAACGGAGCACAATAATGAGCGTATTGATCGACAGCAACACAAAAGTTATTTGCCAGGGGTTCACCGGAAACCAGGGCACGTTCCATTCCAGGCAGGCATTGGATTACGGCACCCAGATAGTTGGCGGTGTCACGCCGGGCAAGGGTGGGCAAACGCACCTTGATTTGCCGGTTTTCGATACCGTGGCCGACGCCGTGACAGAAACTGGCGCCGACGCCAGCGTCATTTATGTGCCGCCTCCGTTCGCGGCTGATGCGATACTGGAAGCCGCTGATGCGGGTGTGCGGGTGATCGTTGCTATCACCGAAGGCATTCCGGTGCAGGACATGATGATGGTCAAGGCGGTGCTCGCGGATAAACCGGACACCTGGCTTATCGGCCCCAACTGTCCGGGAATCATCACCCCCGAAGAATGCAAGATCGGCATCATGCCGGGTCAGATTCACAGCAAAGGCCGGGTAGGCGTCGTATCCCGGTCCGGCACCCTGACTTATGAAGCGGTATACCAGACAACGCTGGCCGGACTTGGCCAGTCAACCTGCATCGGAATTGGCGGGGACCCGATCCAGGGGATGAATTTCATCGATGTGCTGCGCCTGTTCCAGGACGACGACAAAACAGAAGGCATGATCATGGTGGGTGAAATTGGCGGTTCCGCCGAGGAGGACGCCGCCCAGTTCATTTCTGATTACGTGACCAAGCCGGTGGTTGCCTATATTGCCGGTGTTACTGCCCCTGCCGGCAAACGCATGGGTCATGCGGGTGCGATTATTGCCGGAGGTAAAGGGACGGCAGAAGCCAAGTTCGAGGCGCTGGAGGCGGCTGGTGTCACAACCGTACGCTCCCCGGCTGATCTTGGCAGCGCGATCCTGGAGAAGCTTGGCGGTTGATTACATTTGCGCTGGCACAACACGATTTCCTGGTCGGTGATCTAAAAGGCAATCTGCGCAAGGCGCTTGATCTGGTTGAACAGGCGCGGGATTGTGGTGCGGACCTGCTGTTATTTCCCGAACTGGCCCTGACCGGTTATCCACCGGAGGATCTGCTGTTACGGCCGGGGTTTCTCGAAGCCTGCCATGATGCCGTCGAGCGCCTGGCTGGCCAGGTGCAGGGAATCGATGTCGTTTTCGGACATCCCTGGATGGAGGACGGCAAGCGCTTCAATGCGGTGAGCTGGATTCGCGATGGCCGCATTATCGGCCGGTATTTCAAGCAGCACCTTCCCAATTACGCGGTTTTTGATGAGCAACGTTACTTCACGCCTGGCTCAGAACCACTTGTGATCGAGTTGCATGGGGTTCGGGTCGGGGTCCACATCTGTGAAGATACCTGGGAGGCTGCCCCGGCGCTGCAGACCAGGGAGCAGGGCGCTCAGCTTTTGTTGGTGCCCAATGCCTCACCCTATCGTGATGACAAACTTCTGGCCCGTGAAAAGATGTTTGCGGAGCGGTATGCGGATACCGGTCTGCCGATGGTCTACTGCAACCTGGTGGGTGGGCAGGATGAGCTGGTGTTCGACGGGCGCAGCATGTTGATGGATGCGCACGGTGCGCTATCTGCTCCCGGCCCCCTGTGCGAAGAAGCCCTGTTGCTGGCGCAATTTGACCCAGACACGGGCGCGCTCAAGGCCCGGGACTGGATGCCACCGCCGGAATCACAGCTCGCTGAAATCTATACGGTACTGGTCACTGGCCTCAGGGACTATGTCAACAAGAACGGTTTCAGTGATGTCGTTTTCGGCCTGTCGGGTGGAATCGATTCCGGCATGATGCTGGCGCTGGCAGTGGACGCACTGGGTCCGGATCATGTGCATACCGTGATGATGCCCTCGCGGCACACTTCCGGGCTGAGCATAGAACTGGCCCAGGAACAGGCGGTGCAGCTCGGAGTAGATCATCGCTGTATCTCGATCGAGCCAGCCTACGAGATGATGATGAACCTGTTGTCACCGTCTTTCGAGGGCCGGGAACCGGGCATCACCGAGGAAAATCTGCAGGCGCGCATTCGGGGTGACATCGTGATGGCCCTGTCCAACAAGTTTGGCTGGCTGCCCCTGGCGACCAGTAACAAGAGCGAACTCGCTGTCGGTTACTGCACGATTTACGGTGACATGTGCGGTGGCTTTGGCCCGCTGCTGGATTGTTTCAAAATGCGGGTGTATGCCCTGGCACGATATCGCAACAGCCTTTCACCCGCCATTCCCGAATCGGTGATCACCCGTCCTCCATCAGCCGAACTGCGACCTGACCAGTCAGACCAGGATTCCCTGCCACCCTACGAGGAACTCGACGCGGTGTTGTCGCGTTACGTGGAACAGGACTGGTCGATTGCCCGGATCGTCGCGGACGGTTTTGACGAAGCCATGGTGCGCCGGGTAGCGGGACTGGTCCTGCTCAACGAATACAAGCGCCGGCAGGCGCCGCCCGGAGTGCGTATCACGCATCGGGCGTTTGGTCGCGATCGCCGCTACCCGATCACATCCGGCTGGAAAGACAGCGAATTAACCTAGGGCTTGCGAGCAGGCGCTAGTCGAACGGCCAGAGACGATCAGCCCAACTGCGTTTCTTTTTCTCACCGAGCACATAATAATTATCGGGGTAATTCAGCGCCAATATGGCCATCGAGCCTTCGGCCAGTTCCGTCAGATCCAGTTCAGTATAGGCCTTGTGCAGGACAATCAGCGCTTCGGCGTTTTGTGGTGTGTTCGGATAAGTTTCCAATGCATAGCGGGCCCGGTTGGCGGCGGCGATATAGGCTTCGCGTCTCATGTAGTACTCGGCGACGGCGATTTCGTATGCAGCGAGGTTGTTGCGCAGGAAGATCATGCGCTGACGCGCATCCGGCACGTAGCGACTGTCCGGAAAACGCCGGATTAACTCGGCAAAATCCAGGAAAGCGTCGCGGGCCATTGACTGGTCACGGTCATGGACCCGGTTGGGCATCATCTTTTCAAGGAAACCAATGTTCGCCTCATAATTGACCCGGCCTTTGAGGTAAAAGGCATAGTCGACATTTGGATGAGCCGGGTAGGTCCTGATGAACCGGTCCAGCGTGGACAGTGCGTTTTCAGGTTCGGCTGCCTTGAAAAACGCGTATGAAAGGTCGAGCATCGACTGTTCGGTATAGCGGCCGAAGGGATAACGGGTTTGCAATGCCTTGTAAGCCGCGATCGCCCGGCCCCAATTATTGTTATTCAGGGCCTTGCTTGCTTGCGCGTAGAGATCCTCGGCGCTGATTTCATTCTGGAAGTCCTTGTCTTTTCGACAGCCGGAGACACCCAGCAGCAAAGCCAGCATCGACAGTGCCAGGATGTGTGTCCACCGGAGCTTGCAAAAGAAACCGGAGTATTTGCGCATTGATGATGCCAGAATCAAACGGGAATGCGGAATGATAACGGAATCCGGCGGGCAAAAGAAGGGAAGCGCTCATTTCACGCGAAACTCCTTAATCTATGTGATGATGAACATCATTATCGACAAAAAGAGCCGTCGACACCGGATGCAGGAAAGCAGCGAACGAATCAGGGTTTCAGCCAGGGCCGACAGCGGTCACGCGGGGATGCGCCTGGACCAGGTGGCCGCGGCCCTGTTTCCCGACTATTCCAGGGCGCGCCTGCAGAAGTGGATCCGGAGTGGAGACTTAATGGTCGACGGACGCGTCGCCAAGACGACCTATCGTATCAATGGGAATGAAACCTTATGCCTGGATGCGCAGGCCGAACCTCAGGGCACGGCCATGCCACAGGATATACCGCTGGATGTCATTCATGCTGATGAAGACCTGGTCATCATCAACAAGCCGGCTGGCCTGGTTGTTCACCCGGCGGCAGGGCACCCGGACGGCACCTTGCAAAATGCCTTGCTGTATTTCGATGAAAAACTAGCGGTCCTGCCGCGCTCGGGAATAGTCCACCGCCTGGACAAGGACACCAGCGGTGTGATGGTCGTGGCCAGGAGCCTGCGGGCGCACACCAGCCTGGTGGACCAGTTGCAGACCAGGAAAATGAGTCGAATTTACCGGGCGGTGGCGACCGGGGATATCGTGGCCGGGGGCACGGTGGACGCACCCATCGGCCGCCACCCAAGAGACCGCAAAAGGATGGCGGTTGTACCTTCGGGTAAACCCGCAGTCAGTCACTACCGGGTGCTGAAACGCTTCAACGGTGTCACCTATATCGGGGTTTCACTTGAATCTGGCCGGACCCACCAGATTCGCGTACACATGGCGCACATGGGCCATGCACTTGTTGGTGACCCGGTTTACGGGCGAAATTTGAAAATGAAGCGTGGGCTGCCAGCCGGACTGGTGGATGCGGTCCGTTCGTTTCCACGCCAGGCTCTGCATGCGCACCGGCTCAGCCTGGTGCATCCGGCCACTCTGCTTCCCGTTACTTTCGAAGCTCGCTTGCCTGAAGATTTCAAACATTTGTTAACCCGGCTGGAAGCTGAATCACCGTGAAGCATGACTGGATCCAGGCGGACTGGCCCGCTCCACCCAATGTCCGGGCTTTTAGCACCACCCGGTCCGGGGGCATCAGCCGCGGCCCCTGGTCCAGCCTTAACCTGGGTTTACATTGTGGCGATGAACCGTCCCTGGTCGAGCAAAACCGGGCCAGATTGAGCGAAGTACTGCCATCTGCCCCGCACTGGCTGCACCAGGTTCACGGAACTTCGGTCGTGCAATATTCCGCCCGGTCCGCCAGTGAAATGAAAGGTGACGCCCTGGTTTCATTTGAGCCGCGGCAGGTCTGCGCGGTGCTGACGGCGGATTGTCTGCCGGTTTTATTTTGCAATCGCCGGGGTGACCGGGTTGGAATTGCACATGCAGGCTGGCGCGGAATGGCCGGTGGAATATTGGAGGCGACGGTCAGGGGCCTGGACGAGGCGCCCAATGAATTGATGGCCTGGATGGGGCCGGCAATCGGTCCGCGGGTATATGAAGTGGGTTCTGATGTAGCTGAAGCATTCCCGGATGAATTTCCCGTCGGGTTCACTCCCCTCGGTGACCGCTTCTTACTTGACATTTATGCCCTGGCGAAATTAAAACTGGCGGCGGTTGGCGTGCACGAGGTGTACGGTGGCGCTTGCTGTACGGTGAGTGATCCCGAT
>Ga0209013_10003414_pt1 | contig 14119 bp, 11 predicted proteins | sample Cruoilmetagenom2_FD_187291 | JGI IMG/M metagenome (GOLD analysis project Ga0209013, IMG submission 187291) | Oil polluted marine microbial communities from Coal Oil Point, Santa Barbara, California, USA - Sample 2 (SPAdes) (version 2) | ecosystem: Environmental > Aquatic > Marine > Oil seeps ... | reverse complement strand
ACTGACAACTGCTTTTTAATGACTAAAGCACTCATCAACACTTCATAAATTCTTTTTGGAACGCGATTTTACCATAAAAGTTATAAAAATTTTATTAAAGCAGCTTCGACAGGCTCAGCCACCGTAATTTGCTTACGTTCCCTGAGCCTCTCAAAGGGAAAAGAATATGATTAAAGAGCAGTATTGCTTTTTAACGCGGTACTCCAGGGAAACCGCCGCCCTGCATCTGTCCCATCATGTCCTGCATCTGCTTCATCCCGCCTTTGGTAGACATCTTTTTTGCCATCTTGGCAGCATTTTTAAACTGCTTGAGTACACGGTTCACATGCATGGGCTCCAGCCCTGCTCCTGCCGCCAGACGGCGCTTACGCATATTGTTCAGCAGATCCGGATTTTCTCTCTCTTTAGGTGTCATGGAAGAAACCAGTGCTTTGATCTGTTTGACTTCATCAGAATTTTCAAGATCCATATCACCGATCTGTTTTGCCATATTCCCCATACCGGGGATCATGCCCATAATGGACTTCATAGATCCAAGCTTCTTCATCTGTTCCATTTGTGCCAGGAAGTCATTGAAATTGAACTGACCCTTTTTGATCTTTTGGGTCATCTTCTTGGCTTCTTTAGGATCTATGGCAGCAGCAGCTTTCTCAGCCAAGGACTCCACATCTCCCGCACCCATCAGACGGCTGACGATCCTGTCTGAAATAAACTGCTCGAGATCAGGCATCTTTTCACCTGAGCCGATAAAACGAAGCGGTGCACCTACCTGCTGAGTAAGTCCAAGTGCCACACCACCCTTGGAATCACCGTCGAACTTTGAAAGTACCACACCTGTGATACCTATCTTCTCTTTAAAGGTTTGTGCTGTTCTGACTGCATCCTGACCTGTCATGGCATCAGCCACATAGAAAAGTTCATCCGGATTCGCTACTTTTTTGACTTCTGCGAGTTCATCCATCAGTTCATCATCTATCGCCAAACGTCCGGCAGTATCGATAAGCACAACATCATAAAGTTCTTTTTGGGCTTTGGCCAATCCTTGTTTTACGATCTGTGTCGGGGTTGCATTTTCATCTGCTACCAGTTCTACTTCTATCCCTGCCGTGATCTGTTTAAGCTGCTCAACCGCTGCAAGTCTCTGGAGATCGGCTGCAATGACAAGTACTTTTTTCTTTTTCTGCTCTTTAAGGAAATAGGCAAGTTTACCTGTCGTTGTCGTTTTACCTGACCCCTGCAATCCTATCATCAGTACAACGGTTGGCGGTTTGGAAGCAAAGGTGAATCCTTTAGGCGCTCCCTCTATCGTCAAGATCTCTGTCAGTTTGTCCTGAAGCGCTTTCAGAAAGTTGTCTTTACCCACACCGTGTTTTTTGGTCTCTATCTCAACTGTAGAGATAAGATCTTTTACTACTTTATGATGGACATCTGCTTTGAGCAGTGATTTTTTAAGTTCGGTGGTTGCTTTTTTGAGTGCTTTTTCATCATCATGAAAACGGATCTTGCCTATGGCATTTTTAAAACTGTCGGTTAACGTATCTAACATTACTACCTCTATTTTCTTAATTATATTGTTGCGATTTTACCCAAGTTGGACTTAAAGCACATCTTCAGAAGTATTTATGGTCTTATCTATATCTCTCAAAATGTCGTACTTTTCACTAACTTCAATTGCCAAGTAGCTTCACCTGGAACCAACTTATATTGTAGTTGACGCGTCCCGCCTTTTGGACAACAATTGGCATCATCTTCATTATAAACAGGAAACCGTCTGGCCAAACTGTTTTCAATGACAGTAAATTCATCATGCCCCATATATCCGACGCTGTTCTTTTTATCATTCTCCAAAGGTGTCAGATAGATACCGGAGAGTGACTTTTTATGATTTGCAGAGTAAGCAACTAAAGATCCGTAAGCACCACTTCCTGCAGAATTGACATAGACATAAATTTCGGGGGAACCGTCACTGTTAATGTCAGCTACTTCTGCCCCTGTCACAAAGCCGTCTATCTCTTGTTTGATCACATCATTTTTAATGCTAAGTCCACTTGGTGTAATTGTCAGTTGGTTTAAAGAGCTGTTATTCGTTGCCTGTACATGAAAAATGACACCTTGCAGTGTAAGTATTTTATCAAAACTGCTTGAAGCATTTCCAGATGTATCTTGACCCACTGATAAACCGTATTTTTCTTTCAACTCTTTGATACGATAGGTATACTGATCTGCCATACATTTTTTTTCATCTTTAGCTTTCCAGCAATCATTACGACCTTTTATCCACCCTCTTTGATATACTTTGAGCAACTCTTCTTTAGAAGATTTTTTTAACGCCTGTTGATACACTGTTGAGAGTTCTCTATCGAGATCCATCAGTTCATCAGAACTGCAGATCAGACCTTCAGAACTGTCCTTTTTTACTTTACTACAGTCAAAACTGGGTTGGTTTGCATAAATACTTGTGCTAAGCAGTACCGTGATCAGTACACTATTTTTGATTTTTGATGGCATCAGATATCCTTTAGGTTTTCAAAAGACAGTATAACTTAATTGACTCACAAATTATCATTTTTTAATGCTGCCAGTGCTGCAATAGAACATAACAAAGCAGAAACAATAGCAAAAACTACTTCCACTGAAAGTCCAGGAAACTGGTGGATCAAGAGACCTATAAGTGCAGAGCCTATGGCTGAAGCTGAGAAAAGCGTAGTACTTTGCAATGCCGCTGCCACCCCTGAGACTTCACGGAATGCTGAGAGAGAAGTTTTCATACCAAGAGGTGCCATCATACCAAATACAGCAGCAAAAATACCGGAGATGATAAGAAATGACCATAGACCACTAATGATTCCAACAGCGATGAGGACAAATAATATGACCACCAGTATTGCCAAGTAAGCACCATACTTGTAGACGGTTGCACTGTTATACTTTTTCAAGAGGTACATCCCCAAATACCGACCACCAAAAAGACCAATGACAATGTTTATATTGGAAATACCAAACAGCACAGGATCTAAACCATATTCACTCATAAGAATGAATGGTACAGAAGCAAGAAAGGCTCCTTGTATGGCATAAAAAGCAATCACAGGAAGTAGCACCAGTATGAAAGAAGAAGAACGAAGCATTGTCAAAGATATGGCTAGCGTCTGCCTAAGATTTACAGAGGTTCTAACCTCTTCATGATGGGTCTCTTCCATATGCAATAAAGTAAGCAGAAAAATAAAAAATGTAAACATACTCAAGAACCAGAAGTTTGAGTTCCATCCAAAAAAGTGTGTGAGCACACCACCTATCATAGGTGCGGCAACAAGAAAAAGACCTCCAAGTACAGTGAGCCAACCCATAAGAGAAACCACTTTCAGGTCAGAGCAGGCATCACGTATCATCGCCATGAGTGTTCCTGGTACCATACTTGCACCAAAAGCCTGAATGACACGGCCGATCATAAGCATCTCATACGAGTCTGAAAGAGCACAGACCATAGAACCAACAATAAAAAAGGTCATTCCAGACATTAAGACACGTTTACGGCCGTAAGCATCACTCAAAATCCCAGCCAGGAGTGTAAATACTGCAAATACGACAAAATAGACTGTTAGCGTATTACTCATTTTGGCTGTAGAAATATGCATCTCTTCTGCAATCAGAGGCATGGCAGGTAAATAAATAGAAGCACCTATACGAACAATAGCACCAATAGAAAGTACAAGAAACGAAAAAAAGAATGTATCTCCTAGCAAATTTTTTTCATTATTCACAGTTTTTAACTCTCTCTTATCTGCATATACTCTTGCTGCATATAGTCATGCAACGCTATTGCTTTATCTTCACAAAGTTCTACAGAATCAAAATCAAAATGCTGTCCCTGTAAAAGAGTATAGACCAGCTCCCATTGTTGCATCGTTTTCATCATAACACCACTAAAAAAGAGTTCCATTTCAAATAATTTCTCATCGAGATCGGCAGGTAATGGCTGATCTGCAGGGATATGCAGATGTATAGTGATCAGCCCATCATTATCACACACGTTAAGATGATTTCGAAGCCATTTATGCCAGTCTTGCCCCAATGTAGTAATGGTGATGCTTCCGTGGCGATCTTCATCTTCTTTCTCAACCATACCCTGGGTTTCACTATTCTCTATCTGCTTTGTTTGTGTGGAAACTTCAAAAACATTTGTACCTTCAAGTAAACTTGAAGTGATCTCATAGTGTTTTTGCGGCACATACAGTGTCGCAGGATCAAACCCGTTGGGTGCAGTCAATGCATAGAGCAGACTCTCCCGCCCTACTTCTTCAGTCTCCAAACCTACAAACTCTGCCTGATCATGCACCGATAGTCTTAATGCTGTGGGGATGAAGTCATATGCCATTAGCAGACGCTGTGAGCGTGTATGTGCAGTGACCAGTTTGGAGTAAAGTACACGAATGTCACTCTTTTCCTCTTTGATATACTGCAGCTGCATACGTGTCAGACGTAACAATGCCCTGTTCATACGGTACTCCGGCCGGCTCATGAGCATTCCAGCTTCAGCAATGGCATCACAATAAGGAGAGCGGAAAAAAGCAGAGTTGATTACCACTTCCTCTTCACTGTTCTTGCCTATGAATGAGATGATCTTCCCTGTGGCCAAAGCCTCTTCCAACTTTTTTTGATAATAAAAGACCTCTTTGACATAAGAATAACGGTAGGTAAAATAGGTCAGTTTGACCAGATCATAGGCATCGTCAGACTCGGCGACCATGAGAGCAAGTTTCTCTTTACCGCATCGTGTCAACAGTTCCCGATCCGTCTCTTCAACAGGTTCCAGCGATTTAAAAGCATTCAAACTCTTTTCAAATACAAGTACCCAGCCTGCATTCCCCCTGTTCTGGAAACGTACGGCATCGGTCACAGACTCTATCAGAAAAAAAGGCAAACCATCCATGGAACTGTGAGGGCTTTTACTGTCATAAACCGGAAGATTCTCTTCATCTACCGGCAAGCCCCTGTTCTCAAAATGAAAACTCAGCCCCTGAACAATGGGTTGACAGGAAATTTTAAAACTTTCATCTGCATCAGGAAGCAACGCATTGATGATAAAAGCTGCCGCCTCTTCTGCTGCGAGTTCAAGCTTTTGTACTTCTGTCTCACTGGCACCAAAAAAGAGAGCTGTTTCAGCCACAAAAGAACGGATAATACGAATAGCCCGCACATCATGATAGGTTGAAAGATGGGAGATCACAGCAAAGCCTTTAAGGAAGTATATTCTTTTTATACTACAAAAATTTCAGTTCCAGACAACTTAATGACTATTCACGAACTATGCTCCCGCTAAGAAAGACTACAAAAAAGTCTCTCCTTTTCAGATCAACTATTTTATGTGTTTTTTATCCTTCGTATTATTTTCCGGATGCAGCTAACTGCATTTTATCATATCCATAAACATCATCATAGAACATCACTATACCGTCTTTGCCTACCAATGCTGTCAAATACACAATATCAACCGGAATAGATTGTGTCAATCTGTAAGGTGTTTTTTTATTTGCTTCTAAAATAGCTTGAGACTTTTCATAGTCGATCTTAGGTTCAATTTCCGAAACTGCTTCAAGCAGTTCAAACGGTTTCTGCAGTCTGACACAGCCATGACTCAAAGCTCGGTAGTCCTTCACAAAGAGATTCCTCTGATTGGTATCATGCATATAAACCGAGTATTTGTTCGGGAAGAGGTATTTGACCTTTCCCAAAGCATTATGTTCACCAGGTGACTGCATAAACTTGTAAGGAGGAAGTTTTCTGCCATACTTATGCCAGTTGACATTGTGGGCATTTACTCTTGGAGAGTGCTCGGAGTATCCTGTATGGACCTCTATGTGTTTCTTGGCGGCATAGCCTGGATTTTTTTTCAGTTTAGGCACCATCTCATGTCGGATGATGCTTGACGGTATACGCCAGTACGGGTTGAGTACGATCGTTCTCACCCTACCGTAGAAGATCGGTGTCTCATGCCCTTTTCGTCCGGTGATCACTCTCATTGAACGCATCACTTCTTTACCATCATACATAATCATCGTAAAGGAAGGAATATTGGCGTAAATATGATACTGGTCATTTCCTCGTTTGATCCACTTGATACGATCAAGATTGAGTTTAAGTTTTGTAACCTTTTCCCCGGCAGTTTCACTCAGGGCCTTACGTGTCATTTTTCCTATATACCCTTCCGTTTCCAAGCCGTGTCTGCCCTGGAATTTCTTCACCGCATCTACCAGGCATCCCTTATAGACATCACCCGTTTCATTGGTATCACAGACATAATCACCTTCGGAAACCAGTCTTTCTCTCAAGGCAGGCACCACAGAACTGCTCATGCCCGGTTTCAGGTTCTTAAAGTCAGGCAGGGGTTCCCAACCTCCCTTGGCAACAATACCTTTATACTTTTTCAAAGCATTAAGCATTCTGTCATAATGATCGAACGCAGGTTTTGCCTGTTTGAATGCATAGTCCAGAGAGTTGTATTTTAAAGATTCTATAAGCAGTGATTCCGGTGTAGCCAAAATAGGATGTACCGTCCAGACCCCGTGTCTACGTGTTTTTCTCAAGTTACGCTGGAACTTCTTCCAGTCTATATCGCCATACAGGGTATGAGCCATAAAGTCTTGATATAGCTTGCCTATCTCAAACTCTTTGTCCCCAATGGCTGCTTTCTCTTTAGGAACTTCACTGTTTTTAATGACTTCATACTCACGGTAGATCGTAGAATTTTTCTCCAGGGTAATATCTGACTCTATCTGAGAAAAAAGTGTATTTGTATACTCTGTCAATCCTTTTTCTGTGATCCAGACAGGTTTATAGTCAAGCAATTCATACATCGCTTTGAGTCTATCCTCTTTGTCTTTGCCTATGAGTCTTGTTGCCAGTTCTCTGTATTTTGCCTGCTTGGTTTCAGCAACTGTCATATTTAAGTCACGTTGAAAAGCTGCATCCAGGATCCTCTCATTGGCTATGGCATCAATGGCAGACATCACACTTTTCTCTTCTACTGCTTTTTGCAGCAGTGTCAGAGCATTGTATTTACTTTTTTTGTTTTTTAAAATAGCATTGATACTATTTGCATAGAGTTGCATAATGCCAATTTCCACTTTAGCCTTGTCTTCAATGGAGTCTGAAGCAAAGGCCTTGTCTTCATTCGGCATGAGCTTTTTATACTTCGCCACCAACTTCGGATGAAGACCTTTTTTAAAATCATTTTTAAGTTCCGTAACCAGCATTTCACTATGGTAGCTGAGATAATCCTTATCTACCCATATCGGTTGATAATTGATGGATTTGTACAAAGCATTTACTTTTTTAGAAGCATCTTTAAGCTGTTTTTTCAACTCAACCGTCATCTTCTTCTCAAAGTCTTTCTGCTCTTGCTGTGCGACTTCCTGATACCCTTCCAAATCCGCAGCAGACAATGAGACAAAACCCATCATCAGCGCCATAAGCATTACTTTTATTGTCATCGTCTGTATTGATACCATATTATTTTACTTCCTTACTTTTTTATATCATGATGCTATCAGTTTAATGATTATAGTTCAATGATATCTATGGCGAAGAGAAAAAATCATTCAATTTATCATTTTGATATTATGGGTACAAGACCTATAAAAAAGTGAAAATAAACTTTGTCATAAGACATATGAATATTAAATGTTGAGAAAATTGGATTATCATGTTAATGGAGCTAATAAAAGGGATCGTCCCATTAACATTTAAGGAATGAAGTCTCTTCATGCAAAGAGTAGCTTTACCGAGCTGAAAGTTTAAACAAACTAGAGTTGAGCCTGTGTATGCTAAACTCTAATTGCAAGTATATCTTTAAAATCTCTGTGAAATCTAACATTTTTAATATAAAGTTATATTTATGATAATTTTTACTCTCAGTATTCAGATATTACTCTTGATTCTATACCCTAAGGTATACGAATTTTCTATCAATTGTATATTGCAATTGCTCACTTCATTGATCTTCTTGTTTAGCCGATAGATAAGTTGGTGTAGTTTATTGTCGTGTGAATCATCAGGTATCTGATCATCCCATACATTTATAATAAGTGTATCATGCATAAAATACTCACCAGGCTTACGAAGTAAAAGCATGATAAGTTTATGCTCTTTTTTAGTAAGTTTAATTTCCTGTCCATCATACGTTAAATGAGAATTTTCTGTATGCCACAACAGTTTTTTTCTAAGCAAAATAACATCTTTATTTTCTTTTTCTTTTTCTCTTTCTCCTGTCACCTTCAGTATTATTTCTTTTAACTTGGCTTCATTAATAGGTTTAAGAAGATATTTCTCCAGTTTTAGATCCACTGCACGTAACAATATATCTTTCTCTGAGTGAGCTGTAAGCATGATAATCGGTATTTCCTTGTCTTCCTTACGTACAGTTTTAGCAACCTCAAGTCCATCGATAAATGGCATACTAATATCTAAAAGCAATATATCTGGTTTTTTCTCATGATATAGATGCAGTGCTTCCCTTCCATCTTCTGCTATATAAACTTTAGAAAAATACTCTTCAAGGACAAAAGCATAATTTTTTCTGCTCTGTGGATCATCCTCGGCATAAAGCAGTGTCATATCATACATATTCCCTCCTTGAAGGGATGATCATCTCAAAACAGGCACCACCATTTTTATTTTCCACATGCAGTTGTCCATGCATACTGTTCTCTATCATCATCTTTGCCATATAGAGTCCCAGACCCGTTCCCTCATGAGAAAATTTAGTGCTAAAATAAGGGTCAAATATCTGATCTATCTTTTTACCCTCTATCCCCTCACCATTGTCACAGACTGTTAGCTTTAATCTATTTTTCTTCTCTTGAATAATGATGTCAATCTTTGGATCTTCTATGGCTTTGGATTCAAAGTTATCTATAGCGTTGTTCAAAATGATCAAGAGCACATGAAGGAACTCTTTTTCAAATGAAAAAACTTCTACCTCTTTATCTGTTACGATATTTATCTTTATGTTTTTAGTACGTTGATCCAACAAGTTCAGTGCTTTATCTATGATATCTTGCACCATAAATTCTGTCTCTGTTTTATCAGGATGAAAGAAGTTGGAAAAATCTTCTATGGTATCAGACATATATTGTGTATTTTCTTCAATCATCTGCGTTTGGGTTACCAGCATTTCATGATCAACAGGATCTCGCCTCAGCGCAGATCTAAGTGCAGCCACATTTGAATTAATACGATTAAGCGGTTGTCTCCATTGATGTGCAATACTACTGAGCATCTCTCCCATCTCTGTCAATCTAGACCGTTGTGCCATCAATACATGTTGACGATCCAATTCCTCTACCTGCTCTTTGACCCGCATTTCCAAAGTTTCATTCAGTCGGCTAAGCTCATTGCTTACATTGATCTCTGTCGTAAGATCTGTATGCGTACCGATCATCCTTATAGCCTTGCCATCTATATCACACTGAACCTTCCCTCTATCATAGATCCACACCCAATGTCCGTCTTTATGTTGAAGGCGGTGTTTATTTTCAAATACCTTCTCCGGATATTCTATACATAACGCTATATTGTCTAATGCTTCATCAAGATCATCAGGATGCACGCGTGATTCCCAACTCTCAAAACTGTTTTCAATTTCATCATCCTTATAGCCTAACATCTCTTTCCAACGAGGTGATAAATAGACCGTGTTATCTATAAGGTTCCAGTCCCAAAGACCATCACGACTTCCATCAAATGCCAGTTTTATACGCTCCGCAAGGTAAAGGTTTTGCTGTTCTGCTTGCTTTAGTTTTGTCAAGTCCAACACTGTAGATATACGGGTCTTGCCATCTTTGAGGTTTACACCTTGTACCAAGGCTGGAAATGTACTTCCATCTTTTCTCTTCATCATTGCCTCGTAGGGCACTGTATTCTTTTTAAGTTTATCATGAATTAATGCTTGTGAATCTTCAGCGACAAAGTCCGAGATATTGATATGTTTCAGGGCATTAATATTTTCATATCCAAAAAGATCAAAGGCAGGTTGATTCGCTGTCTTGACAATACCATTTTTGGTAATGACCACCCCCTCCATAGTTGAATTGAGCAATTCGGTTAACTTTTTATTATTTCTTTTCAATAAGAACATAAAAAACAGACCTATTAAAAAAAATAGAAAAAACAGTATTGAAATCTGCCATAGTAAAGTATAATCAATCACATTCTGTACTGCATAAGCCATAGAGTTATTATCTTCTAAGTATTCTTTTTCTATTAGTTCTGGTTTACCTGCCAATAGCGTGTTTGTCACTAAAATAAATATCACAAATAATAGACTGTTTTTCATTTTCATTATCTCCCTACAGATACATATGGGCACAGAGGAGTGCTACCCTTACCTCTGCTATTTATACTTGGCAATGTCCTTAGGTTCTCTGGCATTGAACTCATAATCGAGTATCTTCATCTTCGCAGAGTGCAACAACACACGTTTTGCCTGCGTACGGCTTCCATACTGTTCATCACCGACTATAGGGTGTCCTATGTGGGCAAGATGCACACGTATCTGGTGTGTTCTTCCCGTGGTGATCTCTATCTCCACTTTGGACTTTTTCCCCTGTAACTCTTCCGGCTTCACGACCGTATGTGCTTTTTTGCCGCGTACCGGGTCTACCATAGAAAATGCTTTGCCTTTTTTAACCGTAAAGATCGGTTCATCTATCTCAACTTTTTCATACAGTACACCTTCTATCCACGCCACATAGTGTTTTTCGACCCTGCGTGCTTTAAACTCTTTGATCGCACGTGCTACGAAGGCTTCATTTTTCCCTAACAACAATACACCCGAGGTATCTCTGTCAAGCCTGTGTAAGAGCACTGCACCGTCTATGGCATCCTGGATCTCATAAGAGTCCACCTGTGCCGGTTTGTTGATAGCGATGATATCTTCATCCTGGTAAAGGATCTCTATATCTTCAGGATACTCTATACGAAAGATCGTATCTGTGTGTATCTCTGCTCTTGCTATCTTTACTTTTTTATCTTCCACAAAAACAAGCCCTCTGTCTATGAGCTCTTTTGCTTTATTATTTGATATACCCTGCTGTAGAGCTAATACTTTGTATGCTTTATCTGTAGCCATCTTCTATCCATTTATTAAATTTATCACTGAGTGGAAATTCCACTATTTTTATCTTACTGTTCTGCCCAGTTTTAAAAATTATATCAGATTTTGATATTTTAAAACTTTTGGCGAGGAACTTCACTAACTCTTTGTTTGCCGCACCCTCAACTGCTGGTGCCTTTATACGTATTTTGATAGCATCTTCACCATACACTTCACAAAACTCATTTTTGCTTGCATTTGGTTGGGCTTTGATACGTATACTTACCCTTTCATCTGTTATTTCATAAAACACTTTTTAGACTCTCTACAATAGGTGTAATATCCGTCTTACTTTTTATCTTTGTAGCTTTGAGTAAGCCATGCTGCAACAATCTTCTTGAAAGATTTGACGCTTCTACTACGGCTATGCCTTCTATTGCATCAAAAATATCTTTTTGATTAAAATAATGTTTCCCTGAAATGATCTTACATCCAAACTGCGCTGCCTCTGCTGCATTGTGTCCACCGATGGGTTCAAAGGCACCACCCAGGATGACAATGTCACTGATAGCATACATATTGACCAGTTCACCCAAAGTATCTATCAAAACGATGTCCGAGCCTAAGACTTCATTCTGAGAGTAACGTTGTGCGGTATACTTGTGTTCCTGCACAACATCTTCTATCATCTGAGCCACCTTGTCGAAACGTTCCGGATGACGCGGGACTAAAAGTAAAACAGCTTCAGGATACTCTTTTTTCAAGGCAGCAAAAGCCTGAAGGATGACTTCTTCTTCACCCTCATGTGTACTTGCCCCGCACACCACCAGGTTTGATGGCTTTTGCAATGCCTTTGTCGCTTCAGGCAGTTTTGAAAGCTTGATATTCCCGGTCACCATGATATTTTTAGCCCCTAAAGACTCTAAACGCTCTTTGTCCAATACTGTTTGTGCATACACTTCATCTATCTGCTTAAAGATCTGTCTGTAAAGCCACCCCATTTTCTGATATTTGGGAAAAGAGCGGTCCGACATACGGGCATTGATCAGCAGGGTCTTAGCCCCTCTTTTTTTTGCCAACGCAAAAAGCAGATACCAGAATTCAGCCTCCATTACCACCAATGCTTTTTGCGGCTTTAACCAGGAAAAGAGCAAGGGTTCAAAAGGAAGATACCTGCTCTCTTTCGTATAGGCAGAGATCGCTTCAAAGCCTGTATGTGTTGTACTGCTCATACGCAAAGTCTCCTGAGGCAGGAGATCCACTAAAGGTTTGATGGCCTTTGCTTCTCCAAAACTACAGGAATGAAACCAGATACCATTAGATTTTAAAGGTTTATTGTTCCATAAGAAAAAACGTGCAGGTATGGATTCTTTATATTTTTTTTTAAAAGAGAATAAAAATAAAAAGGGAAGGGCTAAAAAATAGAGGAGCAGAGAGAACAATGAATAAAGAAAAAAAAATATTTTATTCACTTTTCCTCCATTCGTGTAGGGTGGTTTCATCCACCATCAACTCAAATCGTCTTATCAAAGGTGGGTAAACCTACCCTACAAATTATGCTTCTTCTGTGACAGGCTCGATATAAATAATTCTTCCACAGTGAGGACAGTTACAGATTTCATCGGCTTTAATGACTTCTGAGTATGTTTTGTCATTGAGTTTCATGTAACAACCGTAACACGCCTGTTTTTTTACCGGAACCACTGCTGTATTGCCCGCCCAGATACGGATCTTTTCATAAAATGCAAGTACTTTTTGTTCAATATTCCTGCTAAGTTGTTCTCTTTTTACAAAAAGTGCTCCCTTGCTTTTTTCGATCTCTGCTTTTTCTTCAGAAACTTCTTTATTGACAGCATCAAAGTCTACAGTAAGCGTACTCACTTTTTCACTTGCTTCTTCAAGAAGGGCTGTTTTAGTTTCATTGATCGCTTGAAGTCTTTCTATCTCTTCATTGGCAAAAGTCATTTTCTCTTTAGCGATATCTTCTTCCAGAGAGAGTGCTTTCATCTCTTTTTCTGTGGTGATATCTTTAGACTTTTTAGCATTTGAAGCCAATTGCTCATTCAAGAGGGTAAGCTGCTCTTCAAAAGTTTTTACTTTTGCATCATTATCAGCGATATCTGCATTTAGCGCATCCAGTTCATCCTGCGCTGCAGTGATCTTCTTTTGTACTCTTGCAAGTTTTTTATCTGCTGCTTCCAGTTGCGGCGTGTAACTGTCTATCGCTTGGTCATTTTTTGAAAGCTCGATAAGCTCATTTAAGTGTTTATTCAATCTCTGTCCTTTTTGGAGTTTAAGCGTGTTCCCGTAGTGCCTTTATCGTGCTTCTACAAGATTTTATTAACCTGTTTTAATACGTTTCAGTATGAAATGGGTTTTTAGAATTCGCAATTATAGCTAAAATAGGTAAAACTTTCAATTCACCCAGTATGATCTCTGCAAAAAACTTCTCAGATTCATAATGCCCAATGTCCACCATCATCAAATCTTCACTCATCGCTTTCATCGCATCATGATACTTGATATCTCCCGTCAGGAAGCAGTCAGCCTCCACCTCATCCATCAGAGAAGCCCCCGCCCCTGTCGTTAAGGCAATAGAGCTGATATTTTCTTTTTTACCTACCACTTTTAAGGTAGGCAAGTTAAGTTTTTCTTTCAAAAGAGACAAAAGTTCTTTATAACTCCACTTCCCTTTTGTTGTACATACAAAAGGATTTTGGGATTCAAGTTTGAACCCTAACACTTTTTCAAATACATATCGGTTAAGATGTGTCTGGTCAAAGTTGGTATGCAGGGCGATAAGTGACTGTTTCTTAAGTATCATTTTTTCTATCAAATTTGATGGATATTTGGCAAAGTCAAGTTGTGTAAGTTTTCCAAAGATCAGTGGATGATGCACCACAAAAAGTGTACCCTCTTCTGCCTCAAAGATCATCTCTTCATCCACATCCAAAGAGACTACGATCTGTGATACTTCACGTGACATATCACCTACGATAAGTCCTGAGTTGTCCCATTTTTCCTGGA
>Ga0209013_10003413_pt1 | contig 14120 bp, 13 predicted proteins | sample Cruoilmetagenom2_FD_187291 | JGI IMG/M metagenome (GOLD analysis project Ga0209013, IMG submission 187291) | Oil polluted marine microbial communities from Coal Oil Point, Santa Barbara, California, USA - Sample 2 (SPAdes) (version 2) | ecosystem: Environmental > Aquatic > Marine > Oil seeps ... | reverse complement strand
CTTGCACCAGTTTTTCTTGATGAAAAGATATGGGACCTTTTTAGCCATATTGACCTCTTTTATCTATTATTTTTGAATTTATTTTTATATTGAGTTTAATATATTTAAAAGCTGAATATGAAATATTCATTAAAATCTCTTTATTATATCTACTAATTCCTCAGGTATTGAAGCTACATCAATACCTGCTTCATTCAGGGCTTTGATCTTTGCTGCTGCAGTTCCCCTGCCACCTGAGATAATTGCACCTGCATGACCCATCGTCTTTTCAGGAGGAGCAGTTTTTCCCGCTATAAAGGCAGCAACAGGTTTATTGAATTCATCTGCAATATATTTAGCTGCTTTCTCTTCTTCAATACCTCCAATCTCACCTATTAATGCAACTGATTTTGTTTCAGGATCATCTTTGAAAAGTTTAAGGATATCAATAAAATTGCTTCCCTGTACAGGATCTCCACCTATACCAACACATGTAGATTGTCCAATGTCAGCATTTGTTAAAGCCTGAACAACTTCATATGTTAAAGTACCGCTTCTTGAAATAATGCCCACTCTTCCAGGTGTATGGATATAGCCTGGCATAATACCCACTTTAGCCTCTCCTGGTGTCATTACTCCGGGACAGTTAGGGCCGACTAGTCTAGAGTTCTTTCCTTCCATATATTTTTTGACTTTGACCATATCCAGAGTCGGAACTCCTTCTGTTACACAGATAACAAGTTCTATTCCAGCATCAACGGCCTCAATCATGGAGTCCATGGCAAATGGAGCCGGAACGAAAATAAGTGAAGCATTAGCCCCGGATCTTCTACGAGCATCTTCCACGGTATCGAAAACAGGGAACCCTTCCACCTCAGTTCCACCCTTGCCGGGTGTTACTCCCCCCACTACTTGTGTGCCGTACTCGCGGCATTGGGTAGCATGAAATAAGCCCGCGCTTCCGGTTATTCCCTGTACTATAACTTTAGTGTCCTTATTGACTAAAATGCTCATTTTTTAAGACTCCTTTTCCTAATATGCAATATTAAACTGTTCAATAAAACCGTGGAATCATAACACAGTGTACTGCCGGTTTCAACCAATCAACTTAGCTGCTCTATTGAAGCAATTTGTTTTATAGGTAGCCAGTTCCTTTAATGAACTTCTACCTTATTATTCTATATTCTGTACCTGCTCTCTTATTTTTTCCATTTCAGAGCGTAGATCAATAATAAAGTGTGATATCTCAGCATCTTTTGATTTTGCGGATATAGTGCCGGCCTCTCGGTTCATTTCCTGAAGAAGAAAATCAAGCTCTTTTCCTATCGATCCTTTTTTGCGACTAATTTCTCTGAATTTATCAATATGGGCTTTAAGTCTCACAAGTTCCTCTGTGATATCGCTTCTTTCCGCCAAAAAGGCTGTTTCCTGATATAGTCTTTGCTCATCAATGTTTGTGTCCTCGAGGATCTTTTGAATTCTCTCTTGGAGTTTTGAAGAGGTGTTTTTGATAAAATCTTTTCTCTTTGATTTAATTTTTGTAGTAAGTCTTTCTATTATTTGCAGCCTGTTTTTTATATCTTTTTCAAGCTTCTTGCCTTCTGATGTCCGAGCCTCGTCGAGTTTTTTAATTGCCTGAAGTACTGTTCTCATAACATCCGCGGTGTCATTTCTGCTGAGCGTGTGTTTGGCTTCTGCGGAAAAGATTTCCTTTATCATAAGAAAATGCTCTAAACGGGCCTCTTCTTTTATTCCAAGCTCTTTTTTTAATGTATCTATATTCTTCTTGGATTTTTTTGCTAGGTCTAAATTGAGAACAAAAGAGTTATTTTTTGTGTCTTCGAAGCTCACAGATACTCGTATTTTACCGCGCAAAATCAAATTCTTTACAGCTTCCGAAAGCTGGTTTTCAATAGACAGTGTTGAGTCTGGGAGTTGAAATTTTATATCTAAGAATCTGTGGTTCTCAGATCGGGTTTCAACAATTAGTTTGCCGTATTTTGTTTCAGATTCGCTTTTTCCATATCCTGTCATACTTTTCATATGTTTTGTTCCTTTTTTAGCTGATTTACATATTGATTTCTCAAATCCTTAAACAAAACTCTCATTTCTTCCCTGCCATAATCAGGGTAAGTCCATTTGAGGGTTCTATATTCGTTGTTTATATAGACCAAGGTTAAGTCAGCGTATACACCACTACCCAAATATGGACGATGAGAATACCCTTTTCCTGTCGCAAGAATCAGATGTTCTTGTGCTATGTAACCGGGGTCAATGTTAATCGTCCTTTTACCTTCATATGAAAATACCTCTTCCATATTATTTGTAAATGTTTTGATTTCCACAATCTCAGTTCGTCTTATTAGTTTCTCGAATGTTAATATTTTTCTAAGGAGCCCTTCTCCCATCTCATTTGCATAATAAGAACTATGATTAAACTGGGACACTTCACTTTCAAAAATAATCGCTCCCAACTTTTCTTCGAGCATTTCTATTAAGTCTGAAATAGGGCAATCCGGTTTATAGATGAGGCCCATAAAAAGTCTAACGACGCTTGGTTCTTGTAGCCGACTCATAATTTGGTTATTCCTAACTTGCTGCTAATAAATTAAATTTTATTTATTTGAGGTTCACTTTCCAAAGTGATAAAATCACCTGAGAAGCTGCCCATAGCATAGACAAATTTCATTTTTGCTTTTCTCTTTACATATTGTTTAGCCAATGATCAAAATTAATATTACTATATTAGTGAGTGTTTATGAATTTTAAAAAATCCATACTGATTCTTATTTTACTTGTTTTCTGCTCACTATTCTTCAGTCTGGCCCTGAGTAACAATTTCGGCACAGGCACGGGCTTCGTAAATGATTACGGTGATAGACTATTTTATGCCGGTCGCGGTTCCTAGTATAGCCTTTCCAAGGCTCCATATACTGAAGTGAAAAGTGAGTACCCGCAATTAGCCACTTGTTTTATGGCGCTTCCCTATGCTATCTTGGGTTCTATTGATATGCAGGACGCCGAGCAAATTTATAATCTGGTAGAAGAGATAAGCCTTCATCCCTAAACCCCAATCAACTCGATTCCCTTCACCTTCAAAATAATCTGTTCAGGAATTATTCAATGACATTTTCACTATTGATGATCGTGTTTTTGTTTCTACCGGTATTTCTTTTATATTCTCAGGACTTACTTTGTTTGTATATGGTCTCAGGATTATTTTCTTAATAGCATTCGCTGTGCACATATTTTCTCAAGTTATAGGAGATAATTACATATATATTATGCTAAGAAACCGTTTAATATCTAAACAGTCACTATAACATTAATACAGAAAAATTATCTTGAATTATACTTCTGAACAATTATCATATTCTTGGTTATGTTATTATGTATAAGGAATTTTATGAATAATCGACATGTTACTATTTTATTAGTTTTAATTATTGCTTTTGCGATCTCTTCCTGCGCTGACAAGACCATAACTGAGACAAACCCTGAAAGGCCTACTTATAAGCCTTCTCCCACAGAGGTTGCGGATTTATATTTAAAAGCTTTGAAAGAGGAAGATTTTAGCAAAGCTTATGACTATGCCTATGTTCCAAGTTCTGATAAAGCGGGATATCTAATTCAGATGAGAAATGTTTTCAAAGAAACTCAACTAAAAATAAATAGCTTTCAGATTCTAGGCACACAAATTTATGGTCTTAGTGCAACCGTTGTGGTAGAGCTAGACTCCTCGTATTTATCTCCCACAACCGGTAAAGCGATTAATCTGAACCAAAAGAGTGAATACAGTCTGGGATTATTTGATAAAAAATGGAAAGTAACAAGCGGATATTGTATCGAAAACTGTTTGGAAGAAGTACCTGAAATCGAGATTGCGGATTAGATGATGATAAAAGTTTCTATTATGGGCGTTGCCGGAAGGATGGGGAACAGCATTTTCCATCTCCTTAATGCTGAAAAAGATATTCAAATAGTTGGTGCAACTGAGATCGAGAATCATCCGTCTATAGGCAGTGATGTAGGCAATGTCTGTGGAGAAGGAGAAATCGGGGTGCCTGTAACAAACGGAATTGAGGAGTCTTCAACTGACGCCGATGTGATTGTGGATTTCACAGCCCCGTCTTCGACCTTGGCAAATGCCCGTTTTGCCTCAGCACACGGGAAATCAATGGTTATTGGAACCACTGGTTTTACTGAAGAGGAAAAAGAAGAACTCAAAAAATTATCAACGAGCTTTCCATGTGTTTTTTCCCCTAATATGAGTATTGGTGTAAATGTTATGTTTGAGGCAACCAAAAAGATAGCGGAGGTCTTAGGAGACGAGTTTGATGTTGAAATAATTGAGGCCCATCATAAGCACAAGGTTGACGCTCCTAGTGGTACGGCTCTTAGATTAGGAGAAGCTGCCGCGGAGGGGTTGAATAGAGATTTTAATTCTGTTGTGAGATTTGAACGACATGGAGCAATTGGAGAGAGGGGCGAGAAGGAAATCGGAATGCAAACCATCAGGGCGGGGGACATTGTGGGGGAGCATACGGTAATGTTTTGCGGTGCTGGAGAGAGAATAGAATTAACACACCGTGCGCTCAGTCGTGACAATTTTGCTAAAGGAGTTGTGCGTGCGGTAAAGTGGATTTCCGGCAAACCCGCCGGCATGTACACTATGAAGGAAGTGCTTGGGATTTAGATACAGTTTTTTATATTACCAACCTCAGTTTTAATTCCTTGCCAAAATAATTATGTTCACATTTGAAATCCTAAAAAGCGATGAATCGACCAATGCCAGGCTTGGCAAGATGACTACCGCCCACGGTGAGGTTGATACGCCTGCCTTTATGCCTGTCGCGACTCAAGCTACAGTTAAAAGCCTCGGACCTGAAGAAATTTCAGATATGGGTTTCGAGATGATAATTGTTAATGCCTATCATCTGTATTTACGCCCGGGCCACAGGACAGTGGAAAAATTAGGCGGACTTCATAAATTCATGTCCTGGAACAAGTCCATTACTACTGATAGCGGAGGATTTCAGGTTTTAAGCCTCTCAAAAACCAGGAAGATTAAAAACGAGGGTATTCTGTTCAGGTCTCATTTAGATGGTAGCGAACATTTGTTTACACCGGAGAAGTGTATTGAGATACAGGAAGCGCTCGGTGTAGATATAATGATGTGTCTTGATGAATGCCCCCCTTATCCCTCCACAGAAGAATATATGAGGAAATCAGTCGAATTGACCACCCGCTGGGCAAAGTTGTCAAAGGAGTCCAAGAACCGCACGGATAATGCCCTTTTTGGAATTGTTCAGGGGGGAGTGTTTGATGAGCTTAGAGAAAAATCAGCCTTTGATCTTATGGAAATTGGTTTTGACGGGTATGCTGTGGGCGGGCTCGGAATAGGAGAGGATCAGGAAAAGACTTACGAAGTTACTCAGAACACCCTCTCCAGGCTTCCTCTAGATAAGCCCAGATATTTAATGGGATTGGGAAAGCCTGAAGACATTGTTACAGCAGTCGCAATGGGGGTCGATCTTTTTGATTGCGTAATTCCCACTCGTAATGCTAGGAACGGTACTCTCTTTACAAATAACGGAAAACTGGTTATAAAAAATGCTCAATTTGCGGAAGATGAGAGGCCGATTGAAGAGGGTTGTGAGTGTTATACTTGCAGGACGTTTTCGAGGGCGTACTTAAGACATCTCTACATTGCAAAGGAAACTTTGGTGTTACGTTTACTCTCTCTCCATAATCTTTATTTTTACTCGGAGTTGATGAGAGGGATAAGAGATAGTATTATCAGTGGTGATTTTCCAAAATTTTTAACTAGGGTACAATTCCTGGGAGGCAAGTGAGAGAATTGAGAAATTTTAGAAATATTATAGCAACATTATCAGTAGCTTTTTTGTTAACCGGATGCCAGGCTCTAGGAGGCGAAGCAGGAGGAAGCTCTCCATTAGCGTTCCTTCCTTTTGTTCTTATTTTTGTCTTCTTTTATTTTCTGATCTTGAGACCCCAGCAAAAACAGGGCAAGCAGAGAAAGCAAATGCTAAGTGAGCTTAAACGGGGTGACGACATCATAACCTCCGGCGGTATTTACGGAAAGATTATTAATGTCGCCGAGGATGATCTTATTACACTTGAAGTTGCAAAGGGACTCAGCATACGCATAAGCCGATCCGGAATTGCCGGTCTACAGCCTTCAGCCGAAGAGTCGAAAGGAAAAGAGGAGAAATCTAAAAAATGAGAGCTTCTAGGGGATGGATTGTCACAATCCTTATAGTTACTGTTTTATCTTTATTGCTTTTGGCTCCAACATTTCTTGGCGACAGCACCCCAAGCTGGTGGGGAAAATTATTCCCTGACAGGGGCGTTAGATTAGGGCTTGACCTTAAAGGCGGTATTTTTCTTCTCATCGGTGTGGATTCCGAAAAAGGAGTTGAACAGGAACTAGCTGGCATTAAAGATTTCATGACAGAGGAATTAAAGGGCGATAAAGTTCTAATAAAAGGTTCTGAAAGAACCGATGACACACTAACTCTCCAGTTTTTCTCAAAAGCGGACTTAGATAAAGCAAACGGTATTGCGGTGACCAATTTTAGCGAAATATCAGATATCGAGGAGAAGGATTTATCCCTCGATTTTGTTCTTAAAGCGGCATATGTAACAGAAATTGAAGGGAGAGCAATAGATCAGGTTAAACAGGTTATAGAAAACAGGGTGCAAGAGCTAGGCTTAGTGGAGCCTTCAATTCAGAAGGCAGGGGACGATAGGATATTGATTCAGGTACCTGGTGCATCTGAGAAAGACAGACAAAGAATTATTGATATTATTAAACGCTCGGCTGTTTTAGAGTTTAAGATTGTAAACGATACTGGGGCGACTGAAGAAACTGCTCTGGCTAGGTATGATGTTGCCAATCCCGAAGAACTTGAGGGACAAGGGCTGATGCTTCATCCGGGCGATACGGGTGCTGAAAATGAAAAGTTTTTTGTTACCACGCTCGATGCTCCGGTAACCGGAGAATCCCTCTCCGGGGCTAGACTCATATTTGATGAATTCGGCAGACCTGCAGTTAGTTTTAACTTTAAAGGTGAGGGTGCAAGTAAGTTTGGAGTTCTTACAGAAGAAAATATAGGACAAAGGCTTGCCATTGTTCTTGATGGAACAATCAAGTCCGCACCTACCATACAGGAGAGAATAACTTCCCAAGGAAGAATTACCGGATCATTTACAGCACAAGAAGCAAAAGACTTAGCCCTGGTGCTCCGCTCGGGTGCGCTTCCCGTTCCTGTTGAGATAGAGCAGGAGAGGACAGTGGGACCGTCTCTTGGAAAAGAGTCCATAGATAAGGGAAAGCTCTCGATGACTATAGGCGGTATTTTGGTCATAATCTTTATGGCATTTTTCTACAGGCTTCAGGGTTTGGTAGCGAATGCCGCGCTTATTTTGAATATGCTCTTTATCATGGGTTTTCTCTCGGCGTTCGGCGTAACTTTAACTCTTCCTGGTATAGCCGGGCTTGTACTTACTTTGGGTATGGCTGTTGACGGAAACATCATTATCTTCGAGAGGATTAAAGAAGAGCTCCGTACTGGGAAATCACCGCTTGCGGCTATTGACGCGGGCTACGGCAGATCATTATGGACCGTACTCGATGCCAATATAACCACTCTTATTACTGCTCTAATATTATTTTGGTTTGGTACTGGTCCTATAAAAGGATTTGCGGCAACTCTTTCAATAGGAATCATTTCAACCGTATTTAGTAACGTAGTTGTAGCAAGGGTTATTACAAATTTTATTTACGAAGAAAAGAAGGTACCGACTTTAAGCATTTGAGGAATATCTAGGAGGATCTAATAATTTGGAGTTATTAAAACCAGGCACTCGTATAGATTTTGTGGGGAAGATGAGAAAGGCGATATTTATATCGATCGCCCTCATAATTATTTCCATCGGTTCGCTGATTTATCACAAAGGTCCCAACTGGGGTGTTGAGTTTACAGGCGGCACGGAAATACATATAAAACTAGCAAAGGATTTAAGCATTGAAGATATTAAGAGCACCTTGGATACAACCGGTTATCCTCCTGAAGTTGTACAGCAGCTCGGTTTAAAAGGAGATCGTGAATATCTAATCAGATTCTCCCCGGATTTAGTCAAATTTGATCAGATTCAGGGTTTTCAGACTGAGTTAGAGAAAATTATGGCCACTAATGAGTCTTTTAAAGGCGGCTCAATTCAAAGGGTGGATTATATAGGGCCCAGGGTTGGAAAGGAATTAATTAGAAAGGCTATCATAGCAATACTTCTTGGATGTGTCGGAATACTGATTTATGTCATGATTCGCTTTGAGTTCGGATTTGCAATGGGGGCGGTAATAGCTCTTCTTCATGATACCCTCATAACACTTGGCGCAATATCTCTTATGGATAAAGAGTTTACTTTAGCGCTGGTTGCGGGGCTTCTTACCGTAATAGGATATTCTGTTAATGACACTATCATTATTTTTGATAGAATCAGAGAGAATATGAAAAAGAGCGGTAAATTAAGTATTAGAGAGGCTGTTAACGAAGGAGTTAACCAAACTTTAACAAGGACGATATTAACCAGTCTTACCGTTTTTCTTGTATTGATACCGCTGTTCCTATTTGGCGGCTCTGTAATACATGATTTTGCCTTTACTTTAATCGTCGGTGCTATTGTGGGTACCTATTCGTCTGTATTTATTGCAAGCGCATTTGTAGTTTATTGGAGAGAGAAAAAAGGCTCCTCGTAATTCATTTACTCAAGCACTATTTACATAGTCTTCATATGATGGACTATTTTATATTCTTCCTATTTGTTCTCGTAGCGTTTGCAGGATTAATATCTCACGTGTTCGGATTCCCAGGCAACTTTGTTATTCTTGCAGATTCCATACTTTTTGGCTGGTATGACGATTTTAAAGAAGTTACTATAACAGTCTTAGTTGTTTTATTGGCGCTTGCACTTCTTGGAGAGCTAGTTGAATTTGTGTTGGGTATAGCTGGAGCTAAAAAATATAAATCCAGCAATAAAGCTATTATAGGTTCTATTGTCTTTGGAATAATAGGTGGTATTTTAGGTATTCCCTTCTTTTTTGGTATAGGGGCTGTAGTAGGGGCGTTTATAGGAGCTTTCATAGGAGCTTTCTTGGTTGAGCTCACTCTGGAGAAGAATGTCGATAGAGCGATGAAATCGGGCTGGGGGGCTTTTGTTGGCAGGCTCGGAGGCACTTTTTTTAAAGGTGCAATTGGAATAGCAATGATTGTGATCGTGATAGTATCTGTTGTGGGGAATTAAAGAATATGCAAGAAAAACTACAAGAGCTTAAAAATCAGGCCCTCTCAGAATTGGAACAGGTTACAGATGAAGTCTCCCTTCAAAACCTAAAAGCTAAGTTTGTTGGCAGAAAGGGGGGTATTACTGAAATTGTAAAGAGTATGAAAGATGTTCTGCCGGAAGACCGCCCCAAGATGGGCATGCTGATTAATGAAGTTAAAACCTTTGTCGAAACTCTATTTGAAGAGAAGTTAAATCAGATAAAAGAGAATAAGAGAAAGCGGGTTATCGCTGAAGAGAAAATAGACGTAACTCTTCCCGGAAGAGGTGTCTCCGTTGGTGCTAAGCATCCCGTCTCACAAGTGATGGAAGAGATCGCAACTATTTTTGAAAGGATGGGTTTTGAGGTGGCCGAAGGGCCTGAGGTTGAGACTGATTACTATAATTTTGAAGCTTTAAATATTCCAAAGAACCATCCGGCACGCGATATGCAGGATACTTTTTATTTTTCAGATGATGTCGTTTTAAGGACCCATACTTCTCCGGTGCAGATTCGTATAATGGAGAAAGAAGAGCCTCCTATAAAAATTATTGCTCCGGGAAGGGTATATAGGTGTGACAGCGATGTCTCTCACACTCCAATGTTTCATCAAATAGAAGGGTTGCTAGTTGATAAAAACGTGACATTCGGAGACCTAAAAGGGGTTCTTACGGAGTTCTTAAGGCTTGTATTCGGAGAGGATCTTGGCGTAAGGTTCAGGCCCAGTTTTTTCCCTTTCACGGAGCCCAGTGCTGAGGTAGATATAGAATGCGTAATTTGCACAGGGCAGGGCTGCAGGGTGTGCAAGGATAGCGGCTGGCTTGAAATACTGGGGTGCGGTATGGTTGATCCTGAAGTGTTTAAGAGTGTAAAATACGATCCTGAGGTTTATAGCGGATTTGCGTTTGGAATGGGCATTGAACGAATTACAATGCTTAAGTTCGGTATAAACGATATAAGACTCTTTTTTGAGAACGATGTCAGATTCTTAAGGCAGTTTATTTAATGTATCTAGCATCAGATGAATTGAGTTAAAATCTCATGTATATTAGTAGCCCTCAGCATCAAAGTTAACTTAAATAAAGGAGCACGGAAAAATGTCGGTTAAACCTGATCACTGGATAAGAAAAATGGCAAAAGAGCACAAAATGATAGAGCCCTTTGTCGATGAACAGGTAAGAGATGGGTCTATATCATACGGAGTTTCCGCTTACGGTTATGACATAAGAGTGAGTAATGAATTCAAAGTGTTTACCAATGTCTATAACTCCGTTGTAGATCCCAAAAATTTCGATGACAAGTCCTTTGTGGAGATTGACGCGGATTTTTGCATGGTTCCTCCAAACTCCTTTGCTTTAGCCAGGACGGTTGAATATTTCAGGATACCCAGAAGCGTAATTACTCTGTGTGTCGGGAAGTCCACCTACGCCAGGTGTGGAATAATTGTGAACGTAACTCCCTTTGAGCCTGAATGGGAGGGATTTGTAACCCTTGAGATCTCAAATACTACCCCTCTTCCCGCAAAGATTTATGCAAATGAAGGCATAGCACAGGTCCTGTTTTTTGAGTCTGACGAGATTTGTGAAACCTCCTATGCGGATAAAAAAGGAAAATATCAAAAACAAGTAGGAATTACACCCCCTAGACTTTAAGATTACAAGTTTAAATGTTCTTGGTTTTTAGTTGCATCTATCCTATATTATTGGCTAAATTGGCTTGTAATATCACTTTTGGTATATGTGTTCAAACCCCCTGATTTTATTTCCCTATTATGCTTTTTCGTGGTATAATAATCCATTAATTTTTCCCCGCCTATGTGTGTATACGGAGGTAGCTGATTTTGGAAGTTAAGAGAGATCCTGAGGATAATATTTCTACAAAAAATGACGGTTCTTATAACGCTGAACAAATAAAGGTTCTACCCGGTTTAGAAGCGGTTAGAAAACGTCCCGATATGTATATCGGGGACACGAGCTCAAGGGGTTTTCACCACCTTGTGTTTGAGGTTCTCGACAACAGCGTTGACGAGGCGCTTGCAGGTTTTTGTGACAAGATTATTGTTGCTATCCATGTGGACGGAAGCCTCACTGTTGAGGACAACGGCCGCGGTATTCCTGTCGATAAGCATAAAGAGACCGGCAAGTCAGCAGCTGAAGTTGTGATGACGATGCTTCATGCGGGCGGCAAATTTGAGGGAAAGGTATATCAAGTATCCGGTGGTCTCCACGGAGTTGGCGTAACCGTTGTGAACGCTCTTTCCGAGTATCTAATTTTAGAGATTAGAAGAGAAGGTAAGGTCTGGTCTCAGAGGTACGAAGTCAGTAAAGCGGTGAGTGATCTTGTTGAGACGGGTACGACTGATAGATCCGGAACAAAAATCCGCTTTAAGCCCGATCCCACAATTTTCGAAATTACAGAATTTAACTACGATATACTTGCTCACAGGATGAGGGAACTTGCATTCCTCAATAAAGGTCTTGTTATCCAAATTGTCGATGAAAGAACCGGCAAGGATCAAGAATTTTTTTACGAGGGCGGAATAGTAGCATTTATTGATGAGCTTAATAAAAACAAAAAACCGCTTCATCCTGAGCCGATTTACGTTAGCGGAGAAAAGGACGATATCATAGTAGAAGTTGCTCTTCAGTATAATGATAGTTATTCAGAGACTATATTCGCTTATGCAAATAATATAAATAATATTGAGGGCGGAACTCATCTTACGGGGTTTAGAGGCGCTCTTACCAGGACTGTTAATAAATACGCTGAGGACAAAGGGCTTGTTAAAAACGCCAAGGTATCGCTAAGCGGCGAAGATGCCAGAGAGGGGCTTACTGCTGTAATAAGTGTTAAGCTTCCCGATCCGAAATTTGAGGGTCAGACTAAAACCAAACTCGGTAATACCAATGTTAAAGGAATTGTAGAAGTACTTCTAAATGAGAAATTGGGGATTTTCTTCGAAGAAAACCCCTCTGTTGCTAGAAAGATCATTGAAAAAGCGGTTGACGCAGCAAGGGCCAGAGAAGCCGCGAGAAAAGCAAGAGAGCTTACTAGAAGAAAAAGCGCACTTGAGTCGGGTTCTCTTCCGGGGAAGCTGGCTGATTGTCAGGAGCGCGACCCTGAGTTATGCGAAGTCTATCTCGTAGAGGGTGAATCTGCTGGAGGATCGGCTAAACAGGCCAGGTCCAGATACAATCAGGCGGTTCTGCCACTTAAGGGGAAAATACTTAACGTTGAAAAGGCACGGTTTGATAAGATGCTCAGCAATGAGGAGATCAGAACACTTATCACGGTTTTAGGTACTGGAATCGGTAGTGAAGACTTCGATATTAGTAAACTCCGTTATCATAAAATAATACTAATGACAGATGCCGATGTTGACGGTTCTCATATAAGAACCCTACTACTTACTTTCTTCTACAGGCATTTCCCCGAGATAATTGAAAGGGGTCATCTATATGTAGCGCAGCCCCCTCTTTACCGTGTAAAAAAGGGTAAGGCAGAGAAATATCTAAAAGACGATTATGAGTACGAAGATTATTTTCTTGAGATCGGTACAGGTGGAATTTCTTTAAATATATCCGACAATGGAAACGGCGCTAAAGAGATTAAGGGATCAAGGCTTCTCGATATAATCAAGAAATCCATCTCATATGAAAAAGCGCTTAACAGAATCGGCAAATTTGGCAGAGATCTGCGAATTATAGATGCCTTCGCAAGCAGAGAAGGTTTTAAAAAAAGCCATTTAAAACAGGATAACGAGTCGAAGCTTGAAGCTCATCTGCAAGGAATAAAAGGATGGATTGAGATGAGGTATCCTGAAGTAGCTTCGCTTGATTGGAAATTACTAGACGACCCGGAACATAATTCCTCTAAAGTTTCTTATACCTTTAAAGAAAGTGGCCGTAACAGAAGTACCGTAATAGATTTTGATTTCTTGAACTCCCCCGATTTTGAGGAGGTCAATAAGCTAAGAGATACTATAAAGACAGCGGGTGATCCTCCGTACGGTGTCCAGGAGAATGAAGAAAAAGTAGAGCTTCAAAGTTTAGCTGAAGTTACCGAGCACATCCTTACACGCGGCAAAAAAGGTATGTCTATTCAGAGATATAAAGGGCTTGGCGAGATGAATCCCGATCAGCTATGGGAGACTACAATGGATCCTGAAAAACGCGTGCTCAAGCAAGTAAGGATTGAAGACGCCTTTGAGACAGATGAGATCTTCACTATTTTGATGGGAGATCAGGTCGAGCCCAGAAAACTCTTTATTGAAACCAACGCACTTAACGTAAGCAACTTAGATGTTTAATCCTATAAACTCTTTCTAGTCTTTAGTCCGCCCAGTCGTTAAATCCACAAAATATTTAAAGGTTTAAGATATCTATATATACAATCTGTACTACTCCCCTTTTGTCAAGAAGGATTTAAGTTGGAACTATCAATATTATAGCTGAACAAAACAAAAAAAGGAGCCGAGGCTTGTAGTGCTCCCCATAGTCAAGCTGCGTTTAATTGTGAATCATGATTACTGTAATATTCCTCTTCCACTTGAGCAGGAGTACGGTATCCATGTGCTGAATGAAGATAATTTCTGTTGTAATATTGAACCCATTTATCTAATTCCTTACTTACCTCTGCTTCTCCCTCCCACTCTCTTAGCCAAAAGAGCTCCTCTTTTATTGTTCTTATCATTCTTTCTGTATCTGCGTTTCCTTTTGGATTGTTGTAGCTAGTAAATACCTGCTCTACTTCCAGATTGGAGCAGGCTTTTATAAAGCTGAGTGAAGTAGGTTGA
>Ga0209013_10003412_pt1 | contig 14120 bp, 14 predicted proteins | sample Cruoilmetagenom2_FD_187291 | JGI IMG/M metagenome (GOLD analysis project Ga0209013, IMG submission 187291) | Oil polluted marine microbial communities from Coal Oil Point, Santa Barbara, California, USA - Sample 2 (SPAdes) (version 2) | ecosystem: Environmental > Aquatic > Marine > Oil seeps ... | reverse complement strand
ATATTATACATTAATTTTCATAAAAAGAGGCTGCTCCACGATTAAAATCGCGAAACAGCCTGTCCAAATGTTTCTATATAAAAAGGGGGTCAATTTATATTCTTTACTATACACTTTGTTTATTTCAAGACGATTACAATCCGATTAAGATAAAATTAAATTAAATTAAGCCTTTAAGATTGTTTTGTCTTTCAAATTTTCAATATAGTGTTGCGCAGCTTGTGCGGCAATACTTCCGTCGCCTGTAGCAGTAACAATTTGACGAAGCATTTTCTCACGAACATCACCTGCGCCGAATATCCCGGGTACAGTTGTTTCCATTTTTTCGTTTGTTACAATGTATCCATTGTCATTTAAAATGCCTAAATTTCCAAAAGGTTTTGTTAATGGAAGCATCCCTACATATACAAAAACACCGTCTGTTTCAAATTCTTTCTCCGTACCATCCACAGTAGACACTAATGTAACACTTGCTACTTTACCGTCTTTTCCATGGATTTCTTTTAAAGTTGTATTCCAGATAAAATCAATTTTCTCGTTTGCAAATGCACGATCTTGAAGGATTTTTTGCGCACGTAGCTCATCACGACGATGCACAATAGTTACTTTGTTTGCGAATTTGGTCAGGAATGCACCTTCTTCAACAGCTGAGTCTCCTCCACCTACAACTACAAGGTTTTTCTGTTTAAAGAATGCTCCATCACAAACTGCACAGTAACTCACTCCGCGTCCACCAAGCTCTGTTTCGCCCGGAATACCCATTTTTTTATATTCCGCACCAGAAGAAATAATGACAGCTAAAGCTTTGTATTCTTTCCCACTTACTTTTACTGTTTTGTAAGCTTCTCCATCAATAATTTCTGAAACATCGCCGTATGCATATTCAGCACCGAACTTTTTCGCATGATCAAACATTTTAGTTGAAAGTTCAGGTCCTAAAATCATTTCAAATCCAGGGTAGTTTTCAACTTCCTCTGTATTTGCCATTTGGCCGCCTGGAATACCGCGTTCGATCATTAATGTGGATAGGTTTGCACGTGAAGTGTATACTGCCGCTGTCATTCCTGCTGGACCCGCACCAATTATAATTACATCATAAATTTTATCTACTGACATTTTCTATTCCTCCTACGTTGCTACTATCCTCAATCTATAGGATTTTTTAATACGCTTCAACTATTTTGCTTAAGCATCAAAAAGAGGCAAAAATTGCATTAGTTCGTTAATATATTTAGTCAATGTATTTGTTGTAATACCATATTGCTCAGCATAGTGTTTTTTCGTTACATTTTTAGAACGAGACGATTCAAACATGTACTCCGTTGCTGCAGCTAATGCATGTGGATTTCTAAATCCGTAGCCTTTCTCAAGTGCACGTTCCACTAACACAAACCACATTTGAAATAGAAACGTGTCCTCATGCTCCAACGGTTTATATTTATCATACAATAGGTCTGTTGCTGCAATAGCACGTAAAAAAGCTTTCTCAGCAGGAGAATTTTTGTCAAAATCATGACCTAAAGAATTAGCCAAGAATAGTTTTTCCATCGTAGTTAAATCATCAACAACTATCCATTTAGGATGTGAAATAATTTCTTGGCGATGCTTAGATTTACCTAACAAATAAAAACCATAAATACGTTCGCTCACATGCTTATGCTCTATTTTTTCTATAATATATTCTTTTTGAATTTTAGAAGCAGCATCATCATTTTCGCTTTTTACTGGTAACCAAGGTTCGAATCCAGCTTTTTCCGGATCTAGCTTTAATAATGCCTTCCATGCATTTTTAGCAACCTCATCATGACCAGAAAAATAAGCAGAATGAGATAGCCAGAAATAAAATCCTGGATCCCCTTCAAAACCTTTACGCTGCAAGCTTCTAAGCCACTTAAATGCTTGTTCATATTTGCCTATCAATGCAAATGTTGCACCTAACTTATAGCGGTGTTCCACAAAGTAAGGATTTATCTTTACTAGTAATTCTACGATTTCTTCAAGCTCTTCTACATTTTTTTCATAATAATGAATCACAGCTAAATTACATAAAGCGTGGATATTACCTCTATTCTCATTGAGAACATCATGTAGTAACGCTTTTGCTTGCTCCTCTTCGCCAATATAAAAATATGCAAGTGCCAAGTTATTAAATGCCGCCCAAAAATCTGGATGATCCACCACAATGGATTCTAATAATTCTACAGCCTCAGCAAACTTACCTTGCTCCATCAGACGCCTCGATTTTTCTTGTAAAAATAGTGCTTCCCCAGATGGCGTATCTACTTGTAGTGATACTATATCTTCCTGCTCTGTGAAGTCCACAATTTCCATTGCCTCTTCCGTATATTCCCCATTTATATCCAGTTCCAAATACATCTGAGCAAATTTATTGGCCTCTACAAAGTTACCAAGATGGGCATTCACTTCCGCCAAAAAGAAAACGATTTCTGTTTCTTTGTCATCTATTGCATGAGCACTTCTCAACAGCTCATGAGCTAGGTCAAAATTATCTATCTCCATTTGTAATATTGCATATTGAAGTAATATCATAGGATCATTAGGACTTAGTTCCGCAGCTCTTTTTAAATATTTATGTGCTTTTTCATATTGATCTTTTTGTAATTCATCTAATGCTTTTTTATAGTAGTATTCACCCGTAGGCAAAAACGAAATGATATTTTCTCTAAGTACACTTTTACTTTTTTTATTCAATATAATCCTCCGAAAAATAATAAGGAACGTTAAAAAACGTCCCCGATTAGTATATTCTTCAGTATATCACATATATTTATTTTTTATCTGCTTTGACTTCATGTCTCTTCTGTAATACTTGTAGTAAGTCATAGAAACTAACTTGTTGGTTTTGTAACAGAACTAATAAATGATATAGAAGGTCTGCAGCTTCCCATTTCAATTCTTCTCCATCATTGTTTTTGGAAGCAATAATAACCTCAGAAGCTTCTTCCCCAACCTTTTTACAAATTTTATCTACACCTTTTTCAAATAAGTATGTCGTATATGCACCTTCAGGCATGGTCTGCTGTCTTTCTGCGATAACTTTTACTAACGAAGTAATCGTATTATAGCCTACCGTATCATCCATTTTTTCTAATGTATTATGGAAGCATGTATCTTCTCCTGTATGACATGCAGGTCCAGCGGGCAGAACTTCTACCACTAATGCATCAGAGTCACAGTCTGTCCTAATAGAAACAACCTTTTGAGTATTTCCTGAGGTTTCTCCTTTATGCCAAAGTTCCTGTCTACTCCGGCTAAAAAACCAAGTTTCCCCTGTTTCTACTGTTTTTGAATAGGATTCCTCGTTCATATAAGCAAGTGTTAATACCTCTCTTGTAATCGCATGTTGTACAATTACAGGTATTAAGCCTTTTTCATCAAATATTAAATTGGTCATAGCTGTTCTACTCCTCTTTCATTCGATATGGATGATTGGTTATTAACTTACTTGCTCGATTCTTGTATGGCTTCAGAGAGTGTAAACCGTTCATTATACAATGCTTTACCCGTAATAACACCAGCAACTGTTGTCGTTAGAGCTAATTTTGCTACTGCTGCAATATCCTCTAAGGAACTAATCCCCCCAGATACAATAATAGATAACCCAGTTGCTTCTGCTAGTTCTTTGTTTGCCGCTAAGTTTGGCCCTTGAAGGGTTCCATCTGTTGCAATATCCGTGAAAATAACGTGTTTGGCACCTTTAGAAGCAAAAAATTGTCCTACTTCAACGGCAGATTGTGTCGAGGTTTCTAGCCAACCATGTGTAGCCACCATTCCATCCTTCGCATCTAACCCTATAACAATTCGGTCACCACCGAATTCCTCCAATAACTCTACTACTAAGTCAGGTTGTGAAATAGCAAGACTTCCTATAATTACGCGATTTACGCCGTTATTCAAATAAAATTGAACGTCTTCTTTCGTCCGAATTCCTCCACCAACTTGCACGCTAACTGGAAGCTTTTTTGAAATTCGAATAACTTCATCTGCATGAATTTTCTCGCCATCTTTTGCCCCATCTAAATCTACTAAATGTATCCAAGTTGCCCCTTCATCCGCAAACTTTTTAGCCATATCAAATGGAGAATCTCCATACACTGTTTCTTTCTCATAATCTCCTTGATACAGGCGGACACATTTTCCGCCTTTCATATCAATTGCAGGATATACTTGAATTGACGTCATATTCTTCTCTCCCTTAAGTAAGTAGACCTTTTGTAGAAGGAACGCCCTTCACTCGATCGTCTTTTGTAATTGCATCATCAATTGCTCGCGCCAATGCTTTGAATATCGCTTCTATCATATGATGTGTATTTGCACCATAATGAATAATTACATGGACATTCATACGCGCCTCCAAGGCAAATTTCCAGAGGAATTCATGAACTAGTTCTGTATCAAAATTCCCTACTTTTTGAGTTGGAAACTGCGCCCGGAATTCTAAATGCGGACGATTGGAAATATCAATGACTACTTGTGCTAGAGCATCATCCATTGGCACAAAGGCATTTCCGTAGCGTTTAATACCCTTTTTATCTCCTAATGCTTCTTTTACTGCTTGTCCTAGAACAATACCGATGTCTTCTGTCGTATGATGATCATCGATATATGTATCTCCCTTAGCTTTAATAGAAGCATCAAATAATCCGTGTTTTGTAAACAGGTCTAACATATGATCCATAAAAGGGACACCTGTATCAATATCCGCTTTTCCTTCACCATCTAAGTCAATTTCAACCCATACCTTTGTTTCGTTTGTCATTCTTTCTATTTTTGCCGTTCTTTGAATTGTCATTGTGAATCCCCCTTACTCCAGCTTCTTGACTCTACAGATCTAGCATGTCCTTCTAATTGCTCTAGTCTAGCTAAGCGGGCAATTTTAGGATATTGTTCTTTCCACATTTCTTCTGAGTAATAGACGATGCTTGTTTTCTTCACGAAATCATCGACACATAATCCACTTGAAAATCTTGCAGTACTATTTGTTGGTAGTACATGATTTGTTCCCGCAAAATAATCGCCAACAGGCTCGCTACTAAATCTACCAATGAAAATAGCTCCGGCATGCTTTACCATTTCACTGAGTTTTTCAGGTTGCTCCGTAATAATTTCCAAATGTTCTGGCGCTAGCTCATTAACTGCATCTACCGCTTGTTCCATTGAGTCTGCAATATAGATACATCCGAAGTTTTCTATAGAACTGCGAGCTATTTCTTCTCTAGGAAGAAGCTTTAGCTGTTTTTCCACTTCTATTGAAACTTGTTCCGCAAGAGAATGGCTCGTTGTGATTAAAACGGAGCTTGCAAATCGGTCATGCTCTGCTTGAGCCAGAAGATCGGCTGCTACTTCGTCTGCATAGGCTGTTTCATCTGCAATAATCGCTATTTCACTAGGACCAGCTATCATATCAATTGCAACTTTACCAAACACCTCTCTTTTAGCAAGTGCTACAAAACTGTTCCCCGGACCTGTAATTTTGTCTACCGCATTTATCGATTCAGTACCATAAGCTAGAGCAGCTATTGCTTGGGCCCCTCCAACTTTATATATTTCTGTAATGCCAGCTATACGAGCTGCTACTAATACCGAAGCAGGGAGATTTCCATCCACAGTTGGAGGTGATACGATGACCACTCTTTCTACTCCAGCTACTAGTGCAGGTATTGCGTTCATCAATACAGAAGAAGGATAAGCTGCGGTCCCACCTGGCACATATAAACCTACTGCATCTAAGGGGGAGGTTTTATATTGAATATAAGAATTTTTAGCTAATGGAAAATCGATTTGTTTACGAACCTGCTCCGTATGAAATGCTCGTATATTAGCTGCTGCTTCTTCCAAATCACCTATTAATTGTCTATCAAAATTAGCGTATGCTTCATCCATTTCTTCTTTGGTTACTTTAAGTGATGCAAGTTTTGCACCATCCCATTTTTCCGTATAACGCATAAGTGCTTGGTCGCCATTCTGACGTACATCTGCGATTATTTCACGTACCGTCGTTAAATGATCGACATTTGCTTGTTCAACCGAACGCAGTAATGAAATTGTATCTGTAAGCTTTTCTATTCTCATAGGATTCCCTACCTTTTGTTCAATTCATTTTTTAGTTGTGCAATAAATGCATTGATGCGCTCACTTTTTACTCGATAGCTTACAGGATTGACGATCAAACGAGAAGAAATAGGAACAATTTTCTCATATTCTACTAAGCCATTTTCCTTAAGTGTCTGTCCAGTAGAAACGATGTCAACGATGCGATCGGCAAGACCAATCATTGGAGCCAGCTCAATCGAGCCATTCAACTCAATAATTTCTACTTGTTCTCCTTTTTCTTTATAGAAGTTTGTTGCTATTCTTGGATACTTAGTTGCTACACGTGGAGCAATATCATTCATCGTTGTGTTTGGAAGACCAGCGGTTGCTATATAACAATTACTAATATGTAAATCCAACAGTTCATGAACATCCCGATGCTGTTCCAATAAAACATCCTTTCCTGCAATACCGATATCCGCTACACCATGTTCAACGTATACAGGTACATCCATCGGTTTCGCCAATATAAATTGGATGCGTTCGTCTGGAGCCTCGACGATCAACTTTCTAGAATCACTAATCTCTGCTGGCAAGTTAAATCCCGCTTGGACAAATAGTTTATATGCTTCTTCAAAAATACGCCCTTTTGGCATTGCAATTGTTAACTCATTCACGGAAAGAACCACCTTCGGACACAATAATAACTTCATCGAAAATTTGTTTAAACGCCTCAATATCACTTACACTCTCTGCATATTGCAGAGTCACATATTCAGATGTATTTCTTCTAGCTTCGGCTAACACATTCGCTTTCGAAAAAGATCCTTTATCAAATAAAAGAAGTGTGCGCTTTTCCTTCGTTAATTGCTTCGGTAGAACTTCCAATAGTCGATCTACGCGAATCCCAAAACCAGTAGCTCCAACACTCTCGTTAAACTGCTTAAATAACTCATCATATCGTCCACCGTTTCCAATAGAGAAACCACTTCCAGCGGCATGAATTTCAAAAAGCATACCTGTGTAATAGCTCATATGACTTGCCAAAGAAAAATCGAACGAAATAATCGAAAAGTCATTCAATTGGAATTCTAATAAATTTTGAAGTTCTTCCACCTGATCGATTAAATATTGTTGATTGTCTTTTAAAAAATGACGGAAATCCGAAAATACATTTGAATTATTTGTATAATCTATTATTTTAATAAGTCTTTCTTTTTGCTCTTCTAATAAATCCATGCTGTCTAACATTTGTGAAAACCCTACTAAATTCTTCTCTACCAATAATTGTCTAAGCATTTCAACCTGTTCAGTACTATCCGTATTGTTTGTTAAAAAAGCACTTAAAATTTCCGCATGACCGATTGTAATGCGGAAGCTTTCTACCCCTAAAGCCTTCAATAGTTCGATCGCTGTATAGATTATTTCACTATCTGCATATGGGCTAAAATCGCCAACTAATTCAAGTCCTAGCTGTTCAAACTCAGCGGGCCTCCCGCCTTCTCGTTGTTGTGCACGAAATACATCTGCATAGTACGCTAAGCGCAATGGATTTTTTTCCTTTAATAACTTGGAAGCTGCAATTCTAGCAATTGGCGTAGTCATATCAGGACGTAAAACAAGCATTTCACCTTGATTGTCTACTAGTTTAAACAAAGCCGATTCATCAATTGCAGAAGCCTTTCCAATTGTTTCGAAATACTCAACTGAAGGTGTTTTTATAAAGTCATACCCTTTTCTTTTTATAAAATCTCTTGCTGTCGATCGTATGTATTCTTTTTGTTCGTTTACATCTGGGAATGAATCTCTCATCCCAAGAGGCTTTTCAAACATTTGAATTTTGCTCATTTCTCCACTCCTAACATCACTTTAGCGCACTAGAGAACTAATAAGATGAATTAATAGAATTTTATACTATTTTATCCTTTTCGTCAACTTGTTGGTTTTTCCTCTTTTTGAGTGAGATATATTTTTATTCAGGGAATTTATAAGTGTAGATTATGGATAGATGGCTAATAATTAACGAACTAAATTGTTTAGTTGGAATTTTGAGAGGGGTAGTTGGAATTATTGCATATTTAGTTGGTATTTTGAGCACTTTAGTTGGAATGGGGAATTTTCCGACAAAAAAAGCTATCTCGATACCTCAATTACTAGGTAGGATAGCTTTTTCATTAGTTTTTATTTCGTTCTATCATTTGTTCCTTTGTAAAAATAATACGCATTGGATTTCCACCAACGAAACATCCTTCTGGGACATCTGCATTGACGAGTGTTGCTGCAGAAACAATAGCGTCATCACCTATTGTAATACCGGGCAGAATTGTCGTGTTTGCCCCGATTAACACTCGATTACCAATTATGACATCACCGATACGATATTCATCTATCAAATATTCATGCGCTAAAATCGTCGTATTGTACCCAATAATGGAATTGTCGCCCACCTTAATACGTTCTGGAAACATCACATCTACCATCACCATTAAGGCAAAAGACGTTTCTTTTCCTACCTCCATTTTCAAAAAAGTACGATAGAAAAAGATCTTCCAACTTAAAAACGGCGAATATCTAGCGGCCTGAATAAAGATAAAATTTTTCATCACTTTCCAAAATGGAACAGTGTCATATACATGCCAAAGAGAATTAGCACCATTTACAGGATATCGTTCTGTTCTCCTCATACACGCTGCCCTTTTGCTATATCGAGTAGGTCACTCATTTGATGGAGCATATAAGTAGGATTATAAGTAGACAAGAATGCTTCTCCTTTGATGGACCAAGCTACAGCAGCTGTATCAACTCCAGCTCTTTGCCCACCTATGATGTCATGAAAATTGTCGCCAATCATAAGCGCATCTTCATTATTAGCTCCAATTCTTTGAAGTGCTATTTGAATAGGCTCTGGGTCTGGCTTTGTATACGTAACATCCTCAAAGCCGACAATTGTATCAAATAACATTTCGCATTCCATTAATCGTAGACCTCTATCGATCATTTCTCGTCTCTTAGTAGAAACAATCGCCATTTTGTAGCCATCCTTCTTTAGTTGTCGTAATGTTTCTACGACTCCTTCAAATGGTACTACCATTTGATCATGACGCTCCAGATTCCATTCACGATATGAAGCAGTTAAAGTCTCGGTTAATGTTGGATCTATCCCATCAAATGTCTCATATAATGGTGGTCCTAAAAACGGCAGGACATTCTCCCGACTATATTTCCCCGGAAATGTTTCACCTAATACATGTAAAAAAGATTCAATAATTAGTTCGTTCGTGTCTAATAATGTTCCGTCTAAATCAAAGAGTATTGCTTTATAGTTTTTCACGGGACTACCACTTCCTTATGTTTACTTTGCTCCGCTTTCCTCCAAACATAAGCAACTACTATTGTTAATACAAATGCAGTTATTAATCGTATTAACAGTAATGGCCAGATTGGGATTCCTAATGGCACAAAGATTAATGTATCCTCGACCACTGCGTGACATGCCACTAAGAAAATAAAGACCAAGGTCGCATCCTTTTTACTTACCCCATCCTCTTGCACCGCTTGAATCATTACACCCGCTCCATAGGCAAGACCAATCGTAAGGCCAGCCACAAGAGTAAGTGATGCATTTGGTTGTACACCAATAACTTTCGTAAAGGGAGCTAGCTTTTCAGAAAACTTTTGTAAATAATTCCGATCCTTTAAAAATTGGATGATAACCATTAATGGTATGACGATTAGCGCTAATTGTATAACACCGAACGTTGCTTTTTGTAACCCAAGAAAAATTATTTCTCCCCAACCATCAGGAATTTGCTGACTTACTTTTAGCGCACCATATTTTGCTACCTCTCCACCACCTTGCCACACAAGGTTAATAATGACCGCGGACATAATTGCCAAACCAAAGCGAACAACCAATACTACCCATAATTTCACTCCAACTCGAAGAGCCACTCCAGTTTCAATGAAAATATTATGGGAAAAGGAAAGCATCGTCGCTAATATGAATACTTCCTTTACAGTCAATTCCAAAGATAGTATCCCTGCTATACCTGCATATAAATTTAGTGCATTACCCAAAACTAAAGGTATTGCCGCCTCTCCCCGTAATCCTAACAGCCCCATAAAGGGGGAGATGAAATCAATAATCCAAGGAAGAACAGGTGTATATTGCAATATCACTACGATTAATGTAATCGGGAAAATTACTTTACTTAATGTCCGTGTTGTTTGAAGACCAGCTAACAGTCCATTTTTCAACGTCCCCATCTTATCCCAGCTTTCTTACTTATCTTGATAATGAACAACAGGTTTTACAGTCATTCTACGATATATAAATACGATTAAGGCAACTACAATAGTCACAATCGAAACGACCTGTGCAGTTCGTAATTCCCCTATTAAATAGAGACTGTCTGTACGCATTCCCTCGATGAAGAATCGTCCGATAGAATACCATGCTGCGTAGAATAACACCATTTCCCCCCGACGCAGATTAACTTTTCGAAGTAATATTAATATTATCACGCCCATAAAGTTCCAAATCGATTCATATAAAAATGTCGGGTGATAATATTTTCCATCTATATACATTTGCTCGATAATCCAATTTGGGAGCATTAAATTTTCTAAAAATGATCTGGTAACTACCCCACCATGAGCTTCTTGATTGATGAAATTTCCCCAACGACCAATAGTCTGTCCGATTAAAATACTCGGAGCTACTATATCTGCAACTTTCCAAAAAGAAGACCCACGTTTTTTGGTGAAAATATAGGCCGTTATAAATGATCCAATCAACGCCCCATGGATCGCAATTCCGCCATTCCATATTTCAATAATCTTACCTGGATTTTGACCATAAAAATCCCATTTAAAAATAACGTAATAAATCCGCGCACTAATAATAGCGATTGGAACCGCCCAAATAAGTAAATCTGTTAAATAATCTGGATGAAATCCTCGTTTTACCATCTCTTTTTGTGCAACGAAAAATGCTAATACGATACCTAGAGCAATTATTACTCCATACCAACGTATCTCTAACGGTCCTAACGAAAAAGCTACCGGATCAATTATTTGTAACAAACTCATATGTAACTCCCTTCAAGCATTTATTAATAACCTACTTCTGTATTTTGTTCTATAACATCATTTAAACGTTTAGCGAAATCTTCCGCAGCGTTTACACCCATTTTTTTTAATCGATGATTCATTGCAGCCACTTCAATAATAACTGCTATATTTCGACCGGGACGAACTGGAACAGTTAACTTCGTAATTGCTGTATTAATAATTTCCATTTTCTCTTCTTCGAGACCAAGTCGATCATATGTCTTTTTCTCATCCCAAATTTCTAATTCAATTACGAGTGTTATCCGTTTATAGCTTCGAATTGCACTGGCACCAAACAATGTCATTATATCGATAATACCCAATCCACGAATTTCTAAGAGATGCTCGATTAACTGTGGCGCACTCCCAACTAGTGTATCTTCGCCCTCTTGTCTAATTTCCACACAATCATCCGCTACTAGACGGTGACCCCTTTTCACTAACTCCAATGCCGTCTCACTTTTTCCGACTCCACTTTTCCCAGTGATGAGCACACCAACCCCATAAATATCTAAAAGTACACCATGTACAGCAGTAGAAGGTGCTAACCTACTCTCTAAAAAGTTCGTAAGCATACTAGAAAATCTTGTAGTAGGTAAACTAGTCGTTAATACAGGAACGGAATTTTCATTGGATGCATCAATTAACTCCTTTGGTACTTCCATCCCATGTGAGACAATGATGACCGGTGTATCCTGTGCACAAAGCTTTCTCATACGTTCACTTTTTTCTTTTGGCTGAAGCAAAGCAAAAAAAGAAATCTCTGTCTTCCCTAAAAGCTGTATACGGTTTGAAGGATAATGTGTAAAATATCCTGCAATTTCAATTCCTGGTCTGGAAATATCACTCATAGAAATATGACGTCCAATACCTTCTTCCCCACTTACCAATGTGAGTTTCATATGTTCTTTTATGTCTTTCGTCGTCACATGTGACATGCCCATAAACCCCCTTTGTCCTACATTTGCAAACCTAGTATTCATTTTATCACGATTGTCTACTTAAATTGTATCCATTTATCTTTTCTTCTTCTATTTAAAAGAAGAAAGGAGGTTTTTCCGATAAAAATTATGCTTGATGCAGGGCATGGACCTAACACAGCGGGGAAACGAACACTCGACGGGAAAATGAAAGAGTTTGAATTTAATGAAGCGGTCGCTCAGTTTGTTAAAAATGAACTGACTGCTTTAGGATTAGTAGTTATGAATAGCCATGATAGTAGAAGAGATGTTCCTTTAAAAGAAAGAACAGTTTTAGCAAACAAAATAGGAGTCGATGTATTTATTTCTATCCATGCTAATGCTCTAGGCACAACATGGAATAATACGAGTGGAATTGAAACCTTTACCTATACGAAGGCATCCGAAACATCCATTATTCTCGCTACGCTTATCCAAAACTCTCTATGTTCCATTACAGGAAGATTAAATCGTGGAGTAAAGAAGGCAGATTTCGCAGTAGTACGCGATACAAAAATGCCTGCCGTTCTAGTCGAATGTGGATTCATGACGAATAAGAATGAAGCAATCTTACTTCAATCAACGAATTATAGAATGCGATGCGCGAAAGCCATCGCCTTTGCGATTCTATGCTGGATTCAACAGAAGCGTTAAACTTAAAAGAAAATTATATGAAAACCTTATAAATGTAGGCATAGTAAAGGTAACCTGTTTCTATCGTATCCCAAGAGCTTTGGACAGACATTTTGCTATATTATTACCGGGTGAATTTTTTGGATATTGGTTAGCGGTGACGTTCGTCATCGCCAACCAATATCCCTTTTTTCGTTAATCTTATGGCCTTTGTCTATCCTTCCCCCTCCTACAAATCATAAAAAAATGGAGGGGGATAATATCCCTCTCCATTTTTTCTTATTCGCCTTCTACTGTGTAACGGACAACAACAGATCCTGTTTTTGCATCACCGTATACTCGTAAAGGTACAGACTCTGAATCAACTATTTTCGTGAATCCTACTTTTTTGTTTAGTATTTGCTCAGATTGGTTTAGGTGTGTAACATCAGCCAATTGAACATCTATTTTACCAATTTGGGAAGTAGCTTCACCTTTTATCGAAACATCCTTTGGAATATACAATTCAACCGTTCCGGCTACTGCTGTTCCTTCTATTTTACGTGCTGTTTTATCTTTTGTTGTTAAAATGACATGTCCACTTACCGATGAACCCTCAATTTCTTTGAGCTTTCCATCTACGTAAATGCGACCATTCATCGTCTCTACTTCAATCGTTTCCCCTTCAACACCCTGAACTTGAACTGACCCATTCACTGTTTCTATATCAGCTCTTTCAAACTTCAAGTTATCTAACTCTACTTTTCCATTTGTTGTTTTAACTTTAAAGGAGTTTGCTTCCAAGTTTTTAGCTATGAACTCACCATTAAATAATCGAGCTGAAATATTGTTATACTCTTTAGTCGGGACATATAACATTACTTGAACAGAAGTGGTTTTCATATCACTATATAAGCGTAATTTGTTTCCTTCTGTTGTGAAAATGAACTCTTCGTTAAAACGTGTCTTTGCTTCCTCTTCAGTTGAATTCTTGAAGGATTTAACTTTGACACTAGCACGTGCATGCTGTTCTTCCGTCGGAAGTATTTCCACTTTACCATTAGCAATATTAATAGAGATATCTGTGAAATCTGCATCCTCTTGGACAAATTGCTCTTCAAATACAACTGGTTCTCCAAATGGCATTTCAAAATCTTTCATTTTATCAACGGTACCTTGCATAAACTGCATAAATCGCTCACCCATTACAGTAAAATCGCGCTTCAAGTCCTCGACGAAATCGGTATTAGTGTTTGTTGACTTTTTATATTCTTTTTCCACAGGAACAAACGGTGTAACAGGTGCTGTTTGTTTTCCAAGCTCTTCTAGTAATGCCAATGCTTCTTGTGCAGTAATCGTGCCATTTTCAACCATATCTAAAAT
>Ga0209013_10003411_pt1 | contig 14120 bp, 13 predicted proteins | sample Cruoilmetagenom2_FD_187291 | JGI IMG/M metagenome (GOLD analysis project Ga0209013, IMG submission 187291) | Oil polluted marine microbial communities from Coal Oil Point, Santa Barbara, California, USA - Sample 2 (SPAdes) (version 2) | ecosystem: Environmental > Aquatic > Marine > Oil seeps ... | reverse complement strand
GCCCGCACCGCCTGTTGCGCGCAAGCCGGTCCGAAAGACGCGGGTTAGGCCGCGCCCGCGCGTTGCCGCACCGGCGCAGGCGAAGTCCGCCAACAAGGGTTTTCTCGGCGGCAGACAGGCCGCCCCGATGGCGGAATATCCGTTCGCGAGCCGCTGAAAATCGAGATCGAGAAAGCGAAGTGAAGCTATGCCGCGCTGGGGCGCCGCCGGCGTCGGCGAGCGCGGATGGGCGTGACCTTGCCGTCCGCGCTCTGGCCGTCCGCGCTCTGTTCCGTCTTGGCGTAGAGCTGTGCCGCCTCGGGACGTCCATATAGGAAGCCCTGGACTTCTCCGCAGCCGAATTCGCTCAAGATCTTGGCCTGCTCGGGCGTTTCCACGCCTTCGGCCGTGATGGTCACATCGAGGGACTTGCCGAGAGCGATGATCGTGCGGACGATCGCGCACATCGCCGGGTCGCGCGCCATGTTGCGGATGAACTGACGGTCGATCTTGATCTTGGAGAACGGGAAGCGGGCAAGATAGCTCAGGCTCGAATAGCCGGTCCCGAAATCGTCCATGGCGATCTTCACACCGATCTTGCGCAGGCGGTTCAGCTTGCTCAGGACTTCCTCGGTATCGTTGATCAGGAGGTTCTCGGTGATCTCCAGTTCGAGACGCTCGGCCGGCAGCCCCGTCTCGTGCAGAATGTCGGCGACCGTCTCGGCGATGTCGCGGTCGCGGAACTGCGCCGGCGACAGGTTCACGGCGACGGTCAGATGCTCCGGCCAGCTCACAGCGTCACAGCACGCGCGGCGCAGCACCCACTCGCCGATCGGCACAATCAGTCCCGTCTCCTCGGCAACCGAAATAAAGTGCTCCGGTGCGATCTTGCCGTGCAGCGGATGGTGCCAACGGATCAAAGCCTCCGAGCCGCATTGCTCTTCCGTCGCCAGGTCGAATTGCGGCTGATAGGCCACCTCGAACTCCTCGCGGCCGAGGGCCAGGCGAAGCTCGTGTGCCACGGTGCGCCGGCGCTGGAGCGCCTTGTCCATGCTCTCCTCGAAGAAGCACATGCGCTGGCCACCGTCGCCCTTGGCGCGGGACAAGGCGATCGTCGCATGGCGTAGCAGGGCAGAAGCCGTGTCGCCGTCTGCCGGTGCAAGCGCGATGCCGACGCTGGTGGTGATGAGGATTTCCTTGTCGGCGATACGGAAAGGCAGCTGCAAGGCCGCGACCAACCGGTTCATGAAGGCCATGACGTCGCCGAGATTGGAGACGTCGACCAGCGCGATCGCGAACTCGTCGGCGCCGAGACGTGCGATGATGTCGCGGTCTCGCAAGGTCTCATTGATGCGCATGCCGATTTCGCGCAGCACCTGGTCGCCGCCGCCATGCTCGGTCGAGTCATTGATCTCTTTGAACTTGTCGATGTCCAGGCAGATGACCGCGATGTGCGTGTCATCCTGCTTCATGCGGGCCGTGGCGTCGCCAAGCCTCTCGGCGAAGGCGCGGCGATTGGCGAGGCCCGTCAGCGCGTCGTGGTTCTGGAGATAGTGCACCTGCTCTTCGGCCTGCCGCCGCTCGCGGCTGCGCATCCATGCAAAGGCCGCGGGCATGGTGACGCCGACGCCGAGCAGGGTGAGCGTCACAAGAGCAATGACGCTGAAGTAGCTTGAAAGCAGGCTCGCCTGGTCGCTTTGATCCAGATAGACGATGAGCGTGCCGCGTTCATTTGCGGCGAAGTTGATGGGCACGCGCAACACCGCGAAGTTCGAAGAATCATTGTTGCCCGCGCCCGACTGCAGGCTGACGACGCTGGCTTGCTGGGTGGCGTTGTTCGTCACGTTCAAAGGCGGACCGTCGAGACGAAGATTGGCTTGGCCGCTGGTGAAGAGAAGCCGTCCCTTCGCGTTGTAGACTTCATATCGCAGCACGCGCGGGGCGTAGCCGGAGGCGTGGAAGATCTCGCCAAGCTGCGGGGCCGCGCCCGGAACGTTCAGCGCATTGTGCACGACCTGCGGGTCTCGAAGCATTTGCGTATGGATTCGGTCCTGGGCCACGAGCGCTTCCTGCTCGAGCTCCAAGAGGCTCACGCGTCCGGGGGCGATAAAGGCCGTCGAGACGATCAGCGCCGAAAGCAGCGCCAGTCCCGCCCAGTGCCAGTACTTCTTAAAAAGGTCTTTGAACAACATGTGTGCGAACCGCGGCCAATCTCGTGTCTGAAGCCAGATCACGATGTCTGGCGCCAAATTAGAGGGCCGGAGGTTAAAAAATGCAGTAAGCGGATGGATTTGCTCGCCGCGTACCCGGCTAAGAAAGCGGGATACGTGCCAAAAGCCCGGAAAGCCTGGGGAATTTGCTGGCCGGAAGGATTTCTTAACCGTAGTTGGACTTAGCCGCCCGTGGCTGACATATGCCGGGAAATGGCCGGTCTGGCGTCCCGGTCGATGATGAAATCATGGCCTTTGGGCTTGCGCGCCATCGCCTCGTCAATCGCGGCGTGGAGCGGCGCGTCGGACGTGCTGGCCCGTAATGGCGCCCTTAGGTCCGCGGCGTCGTCCTGCCCCAGGCACATATAGAGAGTGCCCGTGCAGGTCACGCGAACCCGATTGCAGGATTCGCAGAAATTATGGGTCATGGGTGTGATGAGCCCGAGCCGGCCGCCGGTCTCCGCGACTTGCATGTAGCGCGCCGGACCGCCAGAGCGGTGGGGGATGTCGGTGAGCGTGAGATGTTGAGCCAGCCGCGCACGCACCAAGGACAATGGCAGATATTGGTCGGTGCGATCGGTGTCGATCTCGCCCAGGGGCATGGTCTCGATCAGCGTGAGGTCGAAGCCCCGGCCATGCGCCCAGCGCAGGAGATCTTCGAGCTCGTCCTCATTCATGTCGCGCAGCGCCACCGTGTTGATCTTGATCTTGAGCCCGGCGCGGTCCGCCGCATCGATGCCGCGCATGACCTGATCGAAATCACCCCAGCGTGTGAGCACGCGGAACTTCGCCGCATCCAGCGTGTCCAGCGAGACGTTGATGCGCTTGATGCCGAGATCCGCCAGTGCGTCCGCGAACCGGTAGAGCTGGCTGCCATTCGTGGTGAGGGTGAGTTCCTCGAGACCGTCGCCGAGATGGCGTGACAGCGCCTCGATCAGCCACAAAATGTTCCGCCGCACCAGGGGTTCGCCGCCGGTGAGCCGCACCTTCCGCACCCCGCGCGCGATGAATGCGCTGGCCAGCCGGTCGATTTCCTCCAGCGCCAGGAGCTCTTTTCGCGGCACGAAGGTCATGTCCTCCGCCATGCAATAGGTGCAGCGGAAGTCGCAGCGGTCCGTCACCGACACCCGAAGATAGGTGATGGCGCGGCCGAACCGGTCGATCAGGGGCGGGGCAAGCTCATCTTCAAGTTCACTCATCTACGCGCCGTCGTCCTCACCCGGTGTTTTCTGATCCTTGCGGCTATAGACCTTGGCGCCTTTGACCACGCGGGGGCGATAGCGCGGGTCGGCCAGCGCCTTGGCTGGCGCGTTCCGGCTTTTGACCGTGCGTTTCTGTTTCATCGCTCCGGCCCGCGTCTTGGTGGTGCGGCCTTTGCCTTGTGAAGTGACCGCCATGACTCTCTGAATATAATGGGGTTTCGTCTCTAGTATAGATGTGTAGCCTCTTCCATATCATGGGATGGCGCAGAGAAGGAGGCCAAGCGATGGACGAGCAACAGTTCAACATGTCACTGCGGCGGTTCCTGAAGGAGGTCGGCGTGACCTCTCAGCAGGCGATCGAGCGGGTTGTGCGCGAGGGAGACCTCGGCGGCAAGCTCAAGGTGAGAATGGTGCTCACCGCCAAAGGCACGTCCCTCGATCACGTGGTCGAAGGCGAGATCGACCTTGGCTGAGAGGGCCAAATGACGGCCTGGCCCACGGAGCTCAAGCTCGACAAGGACAAGCGCACCCTCATCGTGAGCTTCGACGACGGAGCAAGCTACGACCTGCCCGCGGAAGTCCTGCGCGTGCTGAGCCCAAGCGCCGAGGTGCAAGGCCACAGCCCGGAACAACGGATCACGGTGCCGGGCAAGAAGAATGTGCGCATCTCGCGTCTCGAGCCTGTGGGCAATTACGCCGTGCGCATCGTCTTCGACGATGGTCACGACACCGGGCTTTACGTTTGGGAGTACTTGCACGATCTCGGCGAGAACCAGGAGCCGCGCTTCCGCAGCTATCTGGAGGAACTCGCCGAAAAGGGGCTGACCCGCTAAGAGCCTTGCGCGTTAGTTGCCCGATTTCTCCTTGCCGAGAAGCGCGCGCTTACGCGCCACGCCCCAACGGTAGCCGGACAACGTGCCGTCGGCGCCCACGACGCGGTGGCAGGGTATCGCCACGGCGATCTTGTTCGCCGCGCAAGCGCCGGCAACCGCGCGGGCGGCCTCCGGCGCACCGATGCTTGCAGCGATCTCCGCGTAGCTTGCCGTCGTGCCTGGCGGAATACGCCTCAGCGCCTCCCACACGCGTAGCTGGAACGCCGTCCCCTTGATGTCGAGTGGCAGGTCGATTTGTGCGCTTGGGCCCTCGACGGTAGCGATGACCCTGGCGGTGAGCGCGGCGAAGCCTGCATCGCCTTCGGCAAGCGCGGCGCGCGGGAAACGCTCGTGCAGTTCCACAACGAGGTCTTGGGGCGCATCGCCCAGAAATATCGCGCACACGCCCTTGTCCGTCGCGGCAACGAGTATCGCGCCCAGCGAACAGGTCCCGGTGGCGTAGCGGATCTCGGTGCCGTCGCCACCGTCGCGATACGTTCTGGGACTCATGCCGAGAGCCTCCGTTGCCGTGGCATAGAAGCGGCCGGATGAATTGAAGCCCGCATCGTACAGCGCCTCCGTCACTGTCGTGGTTTGGGGCAGGCCCTCGCGCACGCGCTTGTTGCGCAGCGCCGAGGCGTAGGCTTTTGGAGTCACGCCTAGCGCCGCTTTGAAAAGGCGGTGGAAGTGATAGGGGCTGAGGCCGGCCGCGGCCGCGAGCGCGGCAAGCGGCGGGGGCGTCTCGGCCGCCTCGATCATCCGGCAGGCTTGCGCGATCCGGGCACTGTGCTGGGTGGCCAGTGAGGGCTGACCCGGACGGCAGCGCTTGCATGCCCGGAAGCCCGCGGCCTCGGCCTTCTCCACCGTGTCGTGAAACCGCACATGCGCCCGTTTCGGCCGTTTCGCGGGGCAGGAGGGCCGGCAATAGATGCCTGTCGTGTCGACCGAGTAATAGAAGTGCCCATCGCACCTGGCATCGCGGCCGAGCACGGCCTCCCAGCAGGCCTCGTCGGAGAGGCCGGCGGGCTCTGGCGGTAGCGGCGCAGATGCAGATATGGGTGCGGCAGACATGGGTCCAGTGTCCTTCGGTCCAGTGTCCTTCGAGGTCAGTCGCTGTCCAGACTATGGCGGCTTCCGGTGAGCGCCGCACCCCGATCCTTGCTTTCAAACGATGGATGATAGCGCGGCGGTCTTGGTATTGCCCATTCGGCGCCCCACATCTCGTGAAGGGCTGGCAGGATAGATGACGATCGGACTGCGCTGTCATCACTGTGTCGTACAACCGGCGGCGACATGTCTAAAAAACGTGATATTCGAGGGGCAATCATAGGCGCCCCCAATCCGGGGCGATTCGTTGGGGCTCGTAGGTCAAGCCATTGAGCAACCAAGTAGAACATAGCGCTCGGCCCATCGCATCCGGCGTTCTGTGGCGCGCGAGCCAGGCTCTTCGGCGGGGCACGCGGGAACTCGCCACGCGCCTGTGGGCGGCTCTATGGCAGATCGTGATCGTGGCCGTGATCATGGCTTCGCTCGTGACTCTCGGCGACCTGTCTGTGGAAATTGCACTCGCGGCCTTCGCCAGTTTCGTCGGCGCCGTGGCCCTGCTTCCGCGCCAGGATGTGGACTCGGCACTCGATCGGCAGTTCCCGCCGTCTCCGTCACTGACCCGCTTGAACTCGCCCATGCATGTCATGTCCGAGGCGCTGCCCGATCCCGTCATCCTGCTCGATCGCGCGGGCCAGGTGCTGTCCTGCAATGCGCCCGCTCGGGGACTGTTCACCTCTTTGCGCGAAGGAATCCACATCTCCTCCGTCATCCGCACGCCCGAGTTTCTCGACGCTGTCAGTGCCGCGCCGCGCGTGGGCGAAGCGGTGACCGTCATCTATGCGCAGCGTGTTCCGGTAGGCCGCCGCATGGCGGTAACCGTGGCGCCGCTGGCCCGTGGCTCGGAGCGCGACGGCAGCATCCTCGTGCTTCTGCGCGATCTCACGGAAGTGGAGCGCATCAATCAGATGCGGGCAGATTTTATCGCAAATGCGAGCCATGAGCTGCGGACTCCCCTCGCATCGCTCAGGGGCTTTATCGAGACCTTGCAGGGCACGGCTAAACAAGATCCCGGCGCCCGCGAGCGCTTCCTGCCGATCATGGCTGAGCAGGCCTCGCGCATGACCCGCCTGATCGACACGCTGCTATCTCTCAGCCGCGTGGAGATGAATGCCCACCTTCCGCCGAGCGATCGGATCGATCTCAACGACGTCCTGGGACACGCCAGGGATACGCTCGAGCCGATTGCCGCCGACAGCGGCATGGAGCTTGATGTCCAGCGCTTCCGCCAGCCGGCCATCGTCCGCGGCGACCGAGACGAACTCTTACAGGTGCTGCAAAATCTCGTGCAGAACGCCTTCAAATACGGCAGTCCCGGCGGTCACGTCCGGATCGAGGCCAAACACATTCCCACGCTCGGGCGTCAGGTCGCGGGCCGCTTTGTCATCTCCGTGGTGGACGACGGGCCGGGCATCCCGGCCGAGCATTTGCCGCGGCTTACGGAGCGCTTTTACCGGGTGGACGTGGAGTCCAGCCGCGAAAAGGGTGGCACGGGCCTGGGTCTGGCCATCGTCAAGCACATCTTGAACCGCCATCACGGCGAGCTGGCGATCGCCTCCGATCCGGGCAACGGTTCCTCCTTCACGATTATGCTCAACGAGTCGCGCGTTAACGAAGCGCGCGCGAGCTGACGGCCGTTCGCGTTTTCCACAGCGGACTCTCCACAAAAATCAACAAAATCAGTGATTTAGGCTGTCATAAAGCCGAATCATCGCTGTCATAAAACAATTAACACTGGGGACTAGCGTGCCGCAGAGCTGGCGGCGTAGCTCGCGCTAGCGGAGGCTCAAATCGCTCAAATCCATGACAAGGAGAGCACAGTGAACAGGATTGCTATTGCAGCGTCGACGCTTGCCGTCGCCGCTCTATGTACGGGCGGCCCGGCGCTTGCCCGTGACCAGATCAAGATCGTCGGATCCTCGACGGTTTTTCCCTACACCCAAGCTGTTGCCGAGGAATTCGGTAAGAAGTCCGGCAAGAAATCGCCGGTGGTCGAATCAACCGGTACCGGCGGCGGCATGAAGATTTTCTGCCAAGGCATCGGCGAGGATAAGCCGGACTTCACGGGTGCATCCCGCGCCATGAAGAAGTCCGAGCATGAGCTGTGTGCCAAGAACGGTGTCGACGACATCACCGAGGTGCTCATCGGCTATGACGGTCTTTCCATTGCCCAGTCCAACAAGGGCGGGCCGATGGATCTCAGCAAGGAGCAGATCTTCCTCGCTCTGTCCTCGGAGGTTCCGGACGGCGACAAGCTCGTCCCCAACCCCAACAAAAAGTGGAGCGACATCGACAAGTCCCTTCCGGACGTGGCGATCACCGCCTACGGCCCGCCGCCGACCTCAGGTACGCGCGATGCATTCGTCGAGCTTGCCATGCATGAGGGCTGCAAGGGTCTTGACTACTTCAAGAAGCAGAAGGGCGAGCTCGACAAGAAGGCTTTCAAGTCTTTGGTCAAAGAGAAGTGCACGCCCATGCGTCAGGACGGCCCCTTCATCGAGGCCGGCGAGAACGACAACCTGATCGTGCAGCGGCTTGAAGCCGATCCGAATGCCGTTGGCATCTTCGGCTACTCGTTCCTCTACGAGAACCAGGACAAGCTCAACGGCGTGAAGGTTGGTGGCACCAAGCCCGGCTTCGATACCATCGCCGACGGCAGCTATGGCCTGTCCCGTCCGCTCTTCATCTACATCAAGAACCCGCATCGTAAGGTCATCTCGGGCATGAACGAGTTCGTTACCGAGTATGTCAGCGACGAGGCCATGGGTCCTGACGGCTATCTCAACGAGCGCGGCTTGGTCGTGCTTCCGGACGATAAGCTGAAGCAGATGCAGGACGCCGCGAAGGACGGAACGAAGATGGCTGCACCGACCTCGTAAGGGGCCGGGTGGTTCATCTCTTCGCATGACGCAATCGAAGGGCGTGGCCGTTGGCGACTGAACGGCCACGCCTACCGATCTTGGGCAACAACGTATTTTTCTCGGATAGGCCTCCACTAAGGGAGGTGCGTCCGTCGGGGAGCGGCAGGCGACAATGATTGGGTATGTTCTTCTCGTGCTCCTCGTGCTGGCGGTCGTCAGCTATTTCCTTGGCCGGCGCCGGGCCGTTTCCGCGGTCGAGGGCCGCGAACAGGACCTCCATTCCCGGCCGAGCTATCACGGCGCCTTCGTCGCCGCTTGGGTAGGCCTCCCATCCATTCTTTTTGTTCTTGTTTGGCTCCTGTTCCAGGGGAGCGTTATCGACAACCTGCTGTTGGCGAGCCTGCCAGCGGGGACGACCGATGGCCTGACAGCGGGGCAGACCAGCCTGCTGTTAAGCGAGATCAAGTCGGTTGCCGCCGGCAATATTTTCGGCGAGCCATCGGCGACCGTCTTAGAGGCGGCGGAGCGTTACAATCGCTGGCAGACCATCGCCCGCTGGAGCATGTTCGCCGCTGCCGTCAGCATTGCCCTGATGGGGCTGGCGCTCGCGGGCGGGCGCATCAGCCGTGACTTCCGGGCCCGCCATGGCGCCGAGCGCATCATGAGCGGCCTTATGATCGCGTGCTCGCTCATCGCGATGCTGACAACGCTCGGCATTGTGCTGTCGCTTTTGATCGAGGCCTTGCGCTTCTTCGATCGGGTCAGCCCGATCGAGTTCTTCTTCGGCCTCAACTGGGAACCGCAAATTCCGATCCGCGAAGGCCAGGTCACGGCGGGCGGCGCGTTCGGCGCCATCCCGGTCTTCGCCGGCACGCTGCTCATCGCGCTGATCGCCATGCTGGTGGCGACGCCGATCGGGCTCTACTCGGCCATCTACCTGACCGAGTACGCCCATCCCAGGATCCGTGCCGTGATCAAGCCGATCCTTGAACTACTGGCCGGCATTCCGACCGTGGTCTACGGCTTCTTCGCCGTTCTGACCGTCGCGCCGGCCATGCGCCAGTTCGGCGAGATGATTGGGATGCCGATCGCTCCCAACAGTGCCCTCGCTGCCGGGGCGGTGATGGGCATCATGATTATTCCCTTCATTTCGTCGCTGTCCGACGATGCGATCGCCGCGGTGCCGCGGGCCATGCGCGACGGCTCCTACGCCATGGGGGCGACCAAAGGTGAGACCATCACCAAGGTGCTCTTGCCTGCGGCGTTGCCCGGCATCATGGGCGGCGTTCTTTTGGCCGTCAGCCGCGCCATCGGCGAGACGATGATCGTGGTGATGGCCGCTGGCATCATTGCGACCCTCACGGCCAACCCGCTCAAGCCGGTCACCACCGTGACGGTGCAGATCGTGACGCTTCTGATCGGCGATACCGAGTTCGACAATCCGAAGACTCTTGCAGCCTTTGCCCTTGGCCTCGTGCTGTTCCTGGTCACGTTGGCGCTCAACGTCCTGGCCCTGCACATCGTCCGCAAATATCGAGAACAATATGAGTGACGCACAGGTTCTAACTCCCGCTGGGACGATCGACTGGAACTCGGACAAGGCCCAACGGCGCGTTCGCAGGCGCTACGCGGCCGACAGGCGCCTCCAGGCATACGGCATCATTGCCATCGCCCTGGCCGTTGGCCTTCTCGGCGTACTCGTTGCCTCGCTGGTCAGGACGGGTTTTCCGGCCTTCCTGCAAACGAAGGTCGACCTGCCGATCCATGTCGATGCAAGCAAGGTCGATGCAGAGGATCCGGCCAGCGGCAATTACCGCGGGTTGATCAAAGCGGCGCTCAACAAGGCCATTCCCGACGTTCCCAAGGATCAGCAGCGCAGTGTCCGCAAGATCCTGACCTCGCACGCGGCCTATATCTTGCGGGACTATGTCGTCGATCACCCCGACTCGATCGGCAAGACCATCACCTTGCCCATCGCGCTCTCCGATCCCTTCGATCAGCTCTACAAAGGCGTCATCCCGAAGCACATGGACGCTCTGAACTGGGTCCAAGAAGAGTGGTTTGAGCGACTTCAGAACCGGAACGTGGTCGTCGAGCACGACGGGCGGACCAGCCTCAAGCTCGACGTCTACGTCGATCCGGCCGCGGTCGAGGACGGAGACTACGTCGACTTGGCGCGAAACAGCCTGCAGGCCTACTTCCCGCGCGTGCGGGATTCTTCGCTGTTCGAAATGTTGGCGCCGGACGCGCCTGCGGCCATCGAGAAAGCCGTCGCCGAGGACCCGGCCATTGTCGGTAAGACCGTCCAGATCTACTTCCCCGTGTCTGAGCACTACGCCACGCTGGCTGCAGGCGAAGAGCCGACGATTCTCAATCCGCGTTTCAACGAAGCTCAGCTCGCCGCGTACGACGTTTTTGTCGACAAAGGGATGTTGCGCACGCCATTCAACTGGGAGCTCTTCTTCAACGCGGACAGCCGCTTCCCGGAGCGCGCGGGTCTCGCCGGGGCGATCACCGGTTCGTTTTACGCGCTCCTCGTCTGTTTCATGCTGAGCTTCCCCATCGGCATCGCCGCGGCGGTTTACTTGGAAGAGTTCGCGCCGAAGAACCGCCTCACCGACCTCATCGAGGTCAACATCAACAATCTGGCGGCCGTGCCGTCGGTGGTGTTTGGTCTTCTCGGTCTTGCCGTGTTCCTGGGCTTCTTCGGCCTGCCGCGTTCGGCCCCGCTCGTCGGCGGTATGGTGCTCAGCCTCATGACCTTGCCGACCATCATCATCACCACGCGCGCCGCGCTGAAGGCGGTGCCGCCGTCCATCCGCGAGGCGGCGCTGGGTGTCGGCGCCTCCAAGCATCAGGTCATGCTGCATCACGTGTTGCCCTTGGCGTTGCCAGGCATTCTGACCGGCACCATCATCGGCATGGCCCAAGCACTGGGCGAGACGGCGCCGCTGCTCTTGATCGGCATGAATGCGTTCATTCCGAGTGTCGAGAATATGGGACTTCTCGAGCCGGCGACCTCGCTGCCGACCCAGATCTTCAGCTGGGCCGACAGTCCCGAGCGTGGCTTTGTCTCGCGCACTTCGGCGGCGATCCTGGTGCTGCTCGGCTTCCTGGTGATCATGAATCTTGTTGCGATCACGCTGAGACAGATGTTCCAAAGAAAGTGGTAGAAGAGGACATAGTTTTGGAGGCGAAGGTGGAAGAGCGACCATCCATCCAGGTCGAGGCGCCTGCAGTGCCGGAAAAGACAGGAGGCGAAGCGCCTGCTGAGCAGGGCGACCCGAAGATGAAGGCGGCCGACGTCAACCTTTGGTATGGCGAGAAGCAGGCCTTGTTCGACGTGAACCTCGAAATGTTCGACAAGTCGGTCACGGCGCTGATCGGCCCGTCCGGCTGCGGCAAGTCCACGTTCCTGCGCTGTCTCGATCGCATGAACGACGTGATCGATATTTGCCGCGTCCAAGGCGACATCCGGCTCGACGGTGAGGACATCTACGCCCCCCGCGTCGATCCGGTGCAGCTCCGGGCCCGCGTCGGCATGGTCTTCCAAAAGCCGAACCCCTTCCCCAAATCCATTTTCGAGAACGTTGCATACGGTCCCCGGATTCACGGGACGTGCAGGACGAAGGCCGAGTTCGAAGAGGTCGTGGAGGGCAGCCTGACGAGGGCTGGGCTCTGGGAAGAGGTGAAGGATCGTCTAGACGAGCCCGGCACCGGCCTTTCCGGCGGCCAGCAGCAGCGGCTGTGTATCGCCCGCGCCATCTCGGTGAACCCCGAGGTTCTGCTCATGGACGAGCCGTGCTCGGCCCTTGACCCGATCGCCACGGCCAAGATCGAGACATTGATGGACGAACTCAAAGAGAACCTTTGCATCGTCATCGTGACCCACTCGATGCAGCAAGCGGCGCGCGTCTCCCAGCGCACGGCGTTCTTCCATCTCGGCAAGCTCGTCGAGGTCGATCAGACGTCCAAGATATTCACCAATCCGGCTGACCAGCGGACGCAAGATTACGTCACGGGCCGTTTCGGCTGATACCGGCTCTTCAGGAGTTTCCTCAATGGAACAGCAGCACGAACACATCGTCAGGTCTTACGAGGAGGAGCTTGCGCTTCTCAACAACAAGATCGCCAAGATGGGTGGGCTTGCCGAGCAAGTGCTCGGGCAGTCCTTCGAGGCGCTGGAGCGCCGCGACCCAGATCTTGCGGCCGCGACGATCAACGAGGACGAGGCCATCGATGATCTTCAACGCGAGATCGAAGAGCAGGCGGTGGTGATGATCGCCCGCCGCCAGCCCATGGCCTACGACCTTCGTCAGATCATGGCGGCGTTGCGCATCTCCACCGATCTGGAGCGCATCGGCGATCTCGGCAAGAACATCGCCAAGCGTGCGGTTGCCGTGGTGACCGAGCAGCAGCCCAAGCAACTCATGCTGGGCCTGAAGCATATGGGCGAGCTTTCCCTGAGCCAGCTCAAGGAAGTGCTCGATGCGTTCATTGAGCGCGACGCTGAGCGTGCATTGAATGTTTGGTACAAGGACGAAGAGATCGACGCCATGTACAACTCGCTGTTCCGCGAGTTGCTGACCTACATGATGGAGGACCCACGCAATATCGGGCTCTGCACCCATCTGTTGTTCGGTGCCAAGAACATCGAGCGCGTGGGCGATCATGCCACCAACATCGCTGAGACGGTCTATTACCTGGTGCACGGCCGGGCCATCACCGATCAGCGCCCCAAAGGCGACACCACGAGCTCAACGCCAGTGAAGCTCACGCGGAACGTCGTCTAACTGATACCGGTCGAGCCGATGCTACAAACGAATGAAGTGAGCGGCGGAGGAGCGAAGGTCCTGGTTGTCGAGGACGAGGAGCCACTGGCCCTTCTCCTGCGCTACAACCTGGAAGCGGAAGGCTATGCAGTCGATGTCGTCCATCGCGGCGACGAGGCGGAGATTGCCATTGCCGAGAGCTCGCCCGATCTCGTTGTCCTGGATTGGATGCTGCCGGGCATCTCCGGGCTGGAGCTTTGCCGCCGTTTGCGCACGGGCAAGGAATCCCGGACCATCCCCATCATCCTGCTGACCGCCCGCAGCGAGGAAACCGATCGCATTCGCGGCCTGACCACCGGGGCCGATGACTATGTGGTCAAGCCGTTCTCGCTGCCTGAACTCATGGCGCGCGTCCGGGCCATCCTGCGCCGGACCAATCCGGAGCGCATTGCCTCGGTGCTGTCCGTTGGCGATATCGAGCTCGATCGGGACTCCCACCGCGTGACCCGCAACGGACGCCAGGTGCATCTCGGACCGACGGAGTTCCGCCTTCTGGAGTTTCTCATGCAGAGCCCCGGCCGCGTGTTCAGCCGCGCGCAGCTCTTGGACGGCGTGTGGGGGCGGAATGTCTACGTGGACGAGCGGACGGTCGATGTGCATATCGGCCGTTTACGCAAGGCCATGATGCGCGGGAGCGAGCCCGATCCGGTTCGTACCGTTCGGGGCGCGGGCTACGCCTTCTCCGATAAGCTCGAAGAGACTGCTTAGAAAAGTTTCCGCCCGCTGAAATGAAAAAGGCGCCGGATCCTCCGGCGCCTTTATTCGTGTTCCTGTCAGCCGATCCTTAGCCGCCTGCTTGCCGCCGCCGCCGTGCTTGCGCCGGTTGATACGCCATGCGCGCATGGTGATCGCAATATGGCGTGGGGCCGTCCTTCTTGCGTCCGCAGAAGTGGAAGTCTTCCTCGGTCGGATCGCCGATCGGCCAGTGGCACATCGACTCCTTGAGCGTAAGGATACTGGCCCGCTCATGCAGCGGGATCACAAGCTCCGCTACCGGGGCCGGCACTGGTTCGTACTCCGCCTCGAAGGTCGGCTTCAGCGCGACATTGCCCCGCGTTCC
>Ga0209013_10003410_pt1 | contig 14121 bp, 14 predicted proteins | sample Cruoilmetagenom2_FD_187291 | JGI IMG/M metagenome (GOLD analysis project Ga0209013, IMG submission 187291) | Oil polluted marine microbial communities from Coal Oil Point, Santa Barbara, California, USA - Sample 2 (SPAdes) (version 2) | ecosystem: Environmental > Aquatic > Marine > Oil seeps ... | reverse complement strand
TAATTCTCTTTTAAGTCCGGAATATAAAATAAGAATCTTAAAACCCTCTGTCGATTCTGCCTTTGAATGCGCTGTAACCTCTCCTGACACTGTATCTATGTATAGCATTCTGTTCTTTTTCCCGTAAACGATTGATGATTGATCAAGAATTCCGTTTTGTAATTTTAGATATTTATTTTCAATCTCGGAATCCAAGACAACATAATCTTCATTTGAGAGAATGCAGTTATTTACATATGCAAGCGCTTTAAGATAAGCGAGACCCACTGATGCAGAGGAGCTTAAACCGCTTGCAGGCAATGACCCTGTTATCGCTCCTGTAAATCCCACTTCAATTGGCATGTGTTCCTGAATTACTTTAGCCGCTCCCATAGCGTATCTTCCCCAGTCATCACGTCTCGGGGTTTTTATATTTTCGATACTAAATTCCACAACCCCTGGGTAGTTTATGCTGTAAAGACGGACTTTTCTTTCATGGTTCGGTATAAAAGCTAGGAGTGATCCGGTATTTATTGTCATCCCCAACACGGGACCGCCCTGATGATCTATCTGCGCTCCCAGGGGCGAAATACGGTAAGGGGAAACTACTACATTCAAATCGGAATAAGCAAATTTTTCCCGTTTCTTTAAATATTCAATAAGTTTTTCAATTTCCGCTGAGATAGGCATTAATTCCATTTTATTGTTTGGTTCGCTTAATTTTGCATAGAAGAAAACCGGCGGATCTCATTTTGTAGATTATAGAGATTGAAGTAAATTCCCTTCTTCGCTAATAGTGTAAAGTGAGTTCCTGATTCAGATATTTCACCTTTGTGGATAACAAGTATTCTGTCGGCTTCCCTCACATTTGAGAGTCTGTGGGCGATAATTAGAGTTGTCGTATCATAGCCGGTATGTTTAATTGTCTCCTGGACCCGTTTTTCAATATTGGCGTCTATATTTGAAGTCGCTTCATCGAGAATCATGAATTTCGCTTTTTTTGAAAATGCCTGCCGTATAGAAACTAGTTGTTTCTCACCCGAAGATATAGAGTTTCTATCGCTCCGGGTAAGTTGATTAATGTTTTTAATAGACGAGAGTTCATTTCTACTCTCTTGATGGCCATCCGTAATATTTTTTCCGAATAAAAAGAGGTCTTGAAATACTGCGGATATGTTTTCCCTTAAAAAGTCAGGGCTGTAATCTTTTATGTCGACCCCGTCAAGCAAAATCTGCCCTCTTTGCGGCTCATAGAATCGTAAAATCAAATTAACTACAGTAGTTTTCCCTGAGCCTGTTAAACCGACCAGCGCTACCGTTTCCCCAGGATCTAATATGAATGAAATGTCTTTTAGCACCCACTCTTTGTCATCATATGAGAACCACACATTTTTGAATTCAAGCTTCCCTTTAATTTCTCCGCCGTTTATTCCCAAATTTTCCTCAGGAGTAGTATTCGCAAGTTCATACAGATTTTCAGTTGCCGCGGAGGCAGACTGAAATATATTGTATTTCTCTGCAAGCTCCATTATCGGTCTGAACAGCATTCGCACGTAGTATAGATAAGCAATCAAAGCGCCCAAAGTTAAATCCAGGCTTATTACCTTTAATCCTCCGTACCAGAGAACAAAAGCGACCGTGAACACGCTAGTAAATTCAATAAAAGGTCTAAACGTGGCGTATACCCAGAGTTGATCCATATTAGCTTTATAGTTTTCGCTATTTATGTCCTTAAATTTATCATAGTTCTCTATCTCTTTGTTATATAGCTTTATGAGAATTATTCCTTTAACACTCTCTTGAACAAAAGCATTTAATTTAGCTATGGATATTCTGACGTCTCTATATACCGTCTTTAGTTTCATCCTGAAAAGACTTGCAAAAATCAACATTAGCAAGGTTAATAGAAACACAAAAACGGTAATTTGCTTATTCATATAAAACATGACTACGAAAACGCCTATAACGACAAGTATGTCTTTAAAGAACTGCACCATGACAGATGTGTACATCTCATTTATTGCGTTCACGTCATTTGTAACCCTGGTAGTGAGTCTTCCAACGGGGTTCTTATCAAAGAAAGTTTGAGGTAGGTTCATTATATGAGAGAAGACGTAGACCCTAATTGTATGCATTATTCTGTGACCTGAGTAGTTGAGGAGGTAGGTAAAGAGTGAGCTGAATATAAATACTACAAACAGACAAAGCAATAATAGACCCGCAAGCCTAACGACCTGCTTTATCTCATCACTCCTTAAGACTAAAAGCTCTCCCCGGCTTAGATCGCCCAGAGATGAGTAGCTTATGTAATCGAATCCACCCGCCTTTTTAAAAATGCTCTGGTTATTAGCAACTATAGTGTTTACTTTTTTATAGTTCTCACCACTTAGCTCGTTTTGATTAATAGCCAGATATCTTTCATTTGAAACCAGGTCCAGTTTCTCAAGATTATGCCTGTCAGTATTGTCGATCTCAGACATATCAATCAAAAAAGACCCGTCTCCAAGCGGTACTGCCAAAGAGGGGTATTTCCCTTTTATATCCGAGACTAAATTCTTGTCTGATTCCTTATCCGGTGATTTGGCTATTCTCCACGAAGGATAGATGTATTTATCCACAGCCAGTTTTGCAATATAGGGAACTGTTAGCTCAAGCGCGGCCGTAACGAGCATAAATATGAGCGCCAGAGCCATAAATGTTCTGTACGGGCCGGTAAAACCAAATAGCCACTTTATGATTTTCAAATCATAAGTCTTTTTGCCTTTTTTTGCTTCTTCGTTATCCATTAATGCCAATTTATGGATTCTCCTGCTTCAGTCATTAAGTGTTCTCACGTATTTTATGGGTTTTACGCAAATCTTTTGTTAGATTGTATAGATTTTTGGTATAAGATAATATTAAGTCTATTTGCTCCTCGTAAAAAATCAAAGAATAATACCTTTGAAAAAAACATGTTTTTATTAAATGGATACATATAAGGAGATCACAATGATTAAGCACATAGTGATGTGGAGACTAAAGGGGGAAGCGGCAGGCGCAACTAAGGAAGAGAATGCAAGGAGGCTAAAAAAATCGCTCGAATCGTTAAAAGATAAAATAGAATCCTTAAAAGCTGTAGAAGTGGGTATTAACTACAATCCCTCTGCTGCGGCATTCGATGTTGTTTTATACTCTGAGTTTGACAATGAGGAAGGACTTCAAGCTTATCAGAATCATCCTGAACACTTAAAGATTGTAGACTTTGTTGGTGAAATCAGGACCGATAGAGCCGTAGTGGATTATGAAAGCTGAGAGTTTCTTGTTTAGGCGCTTTTAACTTTACCACCACGTCCTCTCCCGTATTTAGGTCTAGATGTGGAAAAGGGGGCAATGTTCAGCTCTGATGTCTCTCCCTTTTGAAACATAAAACCCCCAAGAGATCCGATCATAGCCGCGTTATCAGTGCAGTATATTGGAGACGGTATGTATACAGAGATTCCCTCTTCCTGGAATCTTTCTTTCGATAGTTCCCTTAGCCTTGAATTACATGCAACGCCCCCCGCTATAACCACATTGTTAACTCCATTTTGTTTTGCAGCTATCAATGTCTTATCAACGAGTGTCTCAACAATTGCTTCCTGGTAGCTTGCACATATATCTCTAAGCGCTTTATCCTCGGGGTTAGGATGTTTTTTTAGATAATAAACCATAGAGGTTTTTACACCGCTATAGCTGAAATCAAGAGTAGAAGAGGTCATAAATGGTCTAGGGAAAGAAATTGCTTCCCGGTTTCCTTCTTTTGCAAGTCTATCTATTTCAATTCCGCCCGGATACGGTAACCCTAAAATTTTAGCAGATTTATCAAAGGCCTCCCCAGCTGCGTCATCCCTTGTTTTTCCAATGAGTTCAAACTCCGTATAATTCTTTACAAGGTATAGGCTTGTATGCCCTCCGGAAACCACCAGTCCTACAAACGGGAACGAGACCTCGTTTTCCAGATGAATAGCCGATATATGGGCCTCAAGATGATTAACACCAATAAGCGGAACATTAAGTCCGAATGCGATCGCTTTAGCGGTTGAAACCCCTACCAGTAAAGCGCCGATCAGCCCGGGACCCTTGGTAACAGCTACTGCGTTTATCTCTCCTTTTTCAATTCCGGCCTCTTTTATCGCTTTATCTATCACAGGCAGAATCAGCTCAACATGCTTTCTTGATGCGATCTCCGGCACAACTCCACCGTATTCTGCATGAATATCAATCTGCGAGGCAACAATATTTGACAGCACTTTTCTGCCGTCTTCTATTATTGCAGCTGCCGTTTCATCGCATGATGACTCAATTGCCAGTATTAGTTGTGACACCTCCTCTATTTTACTAGACTCTTTCATATTCACAACACAAAGATATAATTGCGATTTCCGCTCAATACTTTTATACTATGGATAGTTATTATATTGCTTGTGTGCTTTTTGGGGTCGGAAGTTAGTATCTAAGGGAGTTTATATAATGGGAACAAGAGCCAAAATTGAAAGGATTCCTGATAAAAGCGTCATTACTAGGGAGCCTTTCCCAAAATCCAAAAAGATATATGTAAAAGGCATAATTCACGATATTGAAGTCCCCATGAGGGAAATTGAGCTTGAAGACTCGAATCCCTCTTTTTCTAATAATGGAGAGTCTCCGGGGAATACTTCGATCACTGTTTACGATACTAGCGGGCCATATACAGATCAAGGCATAGACATTGATGTACACCGCGGACTTGAGCCTCTACGTATGAAATGGATCAAGAACCGGGGAGACGTAGTAGGGCTTGAGAACTTTTCCTCCGAGTTTGCTAGAAGAAGTGAATCTGACTCTAAAATCAAAGGTATCAGGTTTAAACACATCAGGAAACCACTCAAAGCAAAACCGGGATCAAATGTATCCCAGATGCACTACGCTAGAAAGGGCGTGATTACTCCTGAAATGGAGTTCATTGCCATTAGAGAAAACCAGCGGCTAGACGAGCTCAGTGAACAGTTGGGTGATTTGGCAAAGTATCATAAGGGTGAGAATTTTGGTGCTAACATCCCTGATTCAGCTATTACGCCTGAGTTTGTTAGAAAAGAGGTCGCAGAGGGTAGAGCAATCATACCAAATAATATCAATCATCCCGAAAGCGAGCCTATGATAATAGGGCGGAACTTTTTAGTAAAGATTAATGCCAACATCGGTAATTCAGCCGTTACATCTAGCATAGAGGAAGAAGTAGAAAAGGCTGTGTGGTCATGCAGATGGGGCGCTGATACAATCATGGATCTATCGACCGGCAAAAACATTCACGAGACTAGAGAATGGATTATAAGAAACTCTCCTGTTCCAATTGGTACAGTTCCTATTTATCAGGCTCTTGAAAAAGTTGACGGAGGCCCCGAAGAGCTCACTTGGGAAATATTTAGAGACACCTTGATCGAGCAGGCAGAACAAGGGGTCGACTACTTTACCATACACGCCGGAGTTTTGTTAAGGTATGTACCGCTCACAGCTAATAGATTGACCGGCATTGTTTCAAGAGGCGGCTCTATTATGGCCAAATGGTGTCTGGCTCACCACAAAGAGAGTTTTCTTTACACCAATTTTGAAGAGATGTGTGAAATTATGAAAGAGTATGATGTCGCGTTTTCTTTAGGTGACGGTCTCAGGCCCGGATCAATTGCTGATGCCAATGACGAGGCTCAGTTTGCCGAGTTAAAAACGATTGGTGAATTGACAGAGATTGCCTGGAAGCACGACGTGCAAGTAATGATAGAAGGCCCGGGGCATGTCCCGATGCACATGATAAAAGAGAATATGGATAAACAGCTCGAATACTGTCACGAGGCGCCTTTCTATACTCTGGGGCCTCTAACCACTGATATTGCCCCCGGTTACGACCATATTACCTCTGGAATAGGGGCCGCAATGATAGGCTGGTACGGCACAGCAATGCTATGCTATGTTACCCCCAAAGAGCATCTTGGTCTTCCTAACAAGACGGATGTTAAAGAAGGCGTTATTACGTATAAAATAGCTGCCCATGCTGCAGACCTGGCCAAAGGACACCCGGCAGCCCAGATAAGAGATAACGCTCTTAGCAAAGCAAGGTTTGAGTTCAGATGGAGCGACCAGTTTAATCTATCTCTTGACCCGGATACCGCAAAAGAGTTTCACGATGAGACACTCCCCGCTGAGGGTGCCAAAGTAGCTCATTTCTGCTCGATGTGCGGACCAAAATTCTGCTCGATGAAAATAACTCAGGATGTAAGGGATTACGCAAAAGAGCACGGACTATCAGATCATGATGCTCTCGAAGAAGGTATGGAGCGGAAGTCACAAGAGTTTGCCCATGCAGGCGGCAAGATTTATGTTGAAGCAGAGAAAACTCAATAATTCTTAAGTGATAATCAGCCTATTTATAAATCCGGATTACTATCTAAAGAGTATCCATAATTAAGTTGCTCTTCGTACAGGTGTTTATATCTACTGCTTGCAGTAGTACCGTAATTCCGCTGGCCCCAGCGGCAATAGGTAGATTGAAAAAAGTGTTCCCCGATCCCCCATCTCCTAAAAATATATAAAGGTAACCATCATTAGGACTGAACACTAACATTCCACCGTTGTTGTTACTAAAGGGCTGATCAAGGTTTGCAATAATAAACTCGCTATTTGGATCAGCAATATCCACATTTCCTGAGACCTGGTAACGCGCTAATACTGTATCCCCCGAGTTGTCAGTATAATTCACAAAGAAAAAGCCGTTACTGGAATAATTAGGATGAGAAGCTAATCCTAATAGCCCTCCTTCTCCACCGCTTCCAGCTTTAGGGCCCAAATCTATAAACGGAGTCGCTAGAACTGTGCCGTTTTTAATAATCTTAATTTGAGCTGAATTCTGCTCCACTACAAATTGTCTTTGAAAATCCCCCGGAAGTTAAGTGATAAATAAAGGGTTAGAATAACCGCTTGCTATTCTTTCGGTCTTTATAGCCCAGGAGTTTGACGGGAATATAGTAAAAAGAGATATTATTAAAATTATTAAAAAGTTGAATTTTCTCATTTCACCACTCCTTTTGTTAATAAATATTATTTTGTAAAATTTGAATATTAAATGCCACCTTTATTTCCAAAGGTCTCATATATGAATTGCCGAATCAATAAGGGATTCAACTAGCGAAGTTTTATGTTTTGCTTAAGAAAAGTTGAATTTAATTTTGAGCAAATAAGATTATTTTATTTTTAGCGGTAGTTGGTCATAATAAAAGTAATAGATACTAACCACATCGTTCTTAATAACGTTCTTAGGAGAAATTCAAATGAGTGATAAGACTTTTAAAGCATATGTAGTTGAGGAAACCGAAAAGAATGTGTTCGTTAGAAATATCAAGAGCAGGACAGTTAGTGATCTGCCTCAGGGTGAAGTGCTTGTTAAAGTCCATTATTCCTCACTTAATTATAAGGACGCCCTTTCCGCGACTGGCAACAAAGGCGTTACAAAAAGCTTTCCTCATACCCCAGGAGTCGATGCTTCCGGTGTTGTGGAAGAAAGTAGCGATGAGAGAGTTGGCGTTGGTGAAGAAGTCATAGTCCACGGCTATGACCTTGGCTGTAATACTTCAGGCGGGTTTGGAGAATACATCAGAGTCCCGGCAGAGTGGGTAGTGAGGCTTCCCGAGGGGCTATCATTAAGGGAAAGCATGGTTTACGGCACAGCGGGTTATACTGCCGCGTACTCTGTGCTCAGGCTCCAGGAGTTTGGGGTTAAGCCTGATAAAGGGGAAGTGCTTGTTACCGGAGCAACAGGCGGTGTTGGGAGTATAGCGGTTGGTATTTTAGCCAAGGCTGGTTATCAAGTTGTAGCATCTACTGGAAAGACGGATCAAGCGGAGTTCCTACTCAATCTCGGAGCAAAAGAAGTTATTAGCAGAGAGGACTCAAAAGACGAGTCAGGAAGGCCGCTTTTAAAGAGCAGATGGGCGGGGGTGGTAGATACGGTAGGCGGGGAAATACTAGCGACAGCGATAAAATCGACCAACCCACAGGGGGTGGTTGCCTGCTGTGGAAACGTAGCCTCAGCCGATCTTCCTATTAACGTTTATCCCTTCATATTAAGAGGTGTGTCGCTGGTTGGGATTGATTCTCAGGATTCTCCGATGAAACTGAGACAGCAAATATGGGACAGAATTTCAAGTAAGTGGAAGCTCGACCAGCTCGAGCAATTAACGACCGAAATAACTCTTGGGGAACTCGACAGTAATATCGAGCTTATTTTGCAAGGCAGGCAAAAGGGTAGAGTATTAGTGAACTTAGCGAAATAAGGATTGATTTCTAATTGCCAACACTGCTTAATAATTAAGCTTGAGATGCTTAATATTTGGGCTTCTTAAGTGCTTCTGCTGATTGAAAATACTGAAAACAAGTTAAGCAGTTGCATGAAAATTGAGCTTCTGATTGTTGGAACTCCCTAAAATCATTGATTTTTATTCTTAATTTCTGTTTTATAACAACCAATCGTTATTAATCTTTTTAACTTGGCATCACTATTGCAACTTATAATACCTACACACAAAGAGTATGGAGGTCTGGAGATATGATTAACAAAGCCCTTAAAGGGGTTTTTCTACCCTTTTTATCGATTTTTCTTTTTATTCCCACAATTGCATTTGCACAAGAGGGATTAGATACAGGAGATACAACTTGGATTATGATCTCCACAGCCTTGGTGTTGTTCATGATGATCCCGGGTTTGGCACTGTTCTATGGCGGGCTTGTTGCCAGAAAGAACGTGCTTTCTATATTGTTACAGTGTTTCGCGATTACCGCGGTTGTCACATTGATATGGACGGTTGTCGGTTACAGCCTCACATTTGATACGACTGGTATGATTGCGGGTGAATTGAATATTCATGCATTTGTCGGTGGGTTTGCTAAGACCTTCTTAAATGGGATCACTCCGGATACTATATCGGGGAGTATTCCTGAGCTCACGTTTTTTGCTTTCCAGCTTACTTTTGCAATTATTACGCCCGGTCTTATCATAGGAGCTTTTGCTGAAAGAATGAAGTTCTCGGCAATGCTTTGGTTTACCGGACTCTGGGTAATTCTCGTATATTTCCCAATAGCACACATGGTTTGGGGCGGTGAAGGCTCATTCTTTGGAGACATGGGAGTCATTGATTTTGCTGGCGGCATAGTCGTTCATATTACAGCCGGTGTAGCTGCACTTATAGCCGCTGTACTTGTGGGCAAAAGAAGAGGCTATCCCTTACCTCCTCCACCTCATAATATGACTATGACGCTCATCGGGACTGGAATGCTCTGGGTAGGGTGGTTCGGGTTTAACGGTGGAAGCGCTCTTGCCGCAAACGGCCAAGCCGCTATGGCAATAGTTGTGACTCAAATCTCTCCATGTGTAGCAGCGCTTACCTGGATAGCCATTGAGTGGATAAAGGTTGGAAAACCAAGTGCTCTTGGTTTTGCTACCGGCGCGATCGCGGGTCTTGCCGCTATTACTCCCGCCTCGGGCACTGTCGGTCCGATGGGTGCGATTGCCATAGGTTTTGTAGCCGCCATATTAGCATACGTGGGTGCAACATGGATAAAGTATCAGTTTAAATACGATGATGCTCTTGACGTTGTAGGTGTTCACGGTGTGGGAGGGTTTGTTGGAATCATCTTGGTTTCCTTTTTTGCTTCAGTTTCATTGGGCGGTACTATAGAAGATCTGAACATGGGAAATCAGCTTAAAGTGCAGTTCTTCGCATCTGTTATTACAATTGTCTATGCTGGGATACTGTCTTTCCTTATTCTCAAATTCCTTGATATATTTGTTGGTCTCAGGGTCACTGAAGAAGAAGAGGTGCAAGGACTCGACTATGCCGATCATGGAGAGTCCGGGTACGACCTCTAATTATTAGATATTCTGAAACAAACTGAAAATAAACACTCTCAGGTTGGCAGCGGACATGCTGCCCAACCTTGAGAAATCACAAACCGCTGAAATCCTCTCTTGTTAATAACTTGAAAAATATTATTTTGCTCTTATGATTGAATATCATGATTCAGGTTACTCCCGAAATATCCATTGATGAACATGAAGTAGAACTTGAGTTCGTCAGATCCTCAGGACCAGGTGGTCAGAATGTAAATAAAGTTTCTACGGCGGTTCAGCTTAAGTTCGATATAGGTGCTTCACATAATCTTACTTCAAAGGTACGTGAGCGGTTAATTAAGCTAGCAGGAAGCAAAGTGACTAATAAAAATATATTAGTTATTGAAGCCTCGGCTTTTAGGTCTCAGGAAAAGAACCGTAAAGACGCAATTTCCCGTTTGATAGAGCTTATCCGGGAAGCTGCAAAAGAACCTAAACCCAGACATAAAACTAAGCCGACTCATAAAGCAAAACAAAAAAGACTAGAATCTAAAAAGCGTCAGGGTGAAACAAAGAAAATGCGGCGTACAGTAACTGCATCAGAAGAATAATTGATAATGAGAATAAAGCTGTTACAATAGCCCCTTCAAAATTATTATGACCACAGATCAGGATAACCAGAAAACCTGCCGTTGCGGATATAACAGAGACCACCCTTGGGTCGTTCCCAAACCGAGCTATTCGTTCTGGGGATGGATTCTAGTTGGGACCGGGATAAGCCACCCTCCGACTGAGGTAAGGTTCGAATGTGACAGGTGCGGTGAGGTGTTTGAGAGAATCACGGATCCTGTATTGTTAAAGAGCCATGTCTATAAGTAGTTCCTCCACTTAGTCTACTATTCCTAAGTATTCGTATATACTAATTTAAAGCTCTTTCCCTAAGGGGAGTTAGCAGTAGACTAAAAAATAGTTTCATACTATATGCATAATATGCTTACTAAATTAAGCTTGGCTTTCATTTTGGTACTTTCTTTATCAGCCTGCTATAGGAATTGTGTTTCAGTCTCTCAGGAAGAACTTGAGAAGATTGGTCAACTCATTTTTATTAACGAAGGGGCTGGGAAAGTAGAAAATCTCACCACCTGGAACGAGGGTGAAGAGTTTGCGTCTTTAGGCATTGGCCATTTCATCTGGTATCCCAAAGATGAGGAATACCGTTTCTATGAAATATTTCCTGTAGTATATGAATTCATAAAATCTCAAGGCGGTAAACCTCCTGATTGGATGGAGGAGATGCCCACCTTTGATCTTCCCTGGGACGCGCGAGAGGAGTTTTACCGTGATTTCCAAACCCCGGAGATGGTTTCTTTAAGGCAATTTCTATTAGAAACAATACCCCAGCAATCACTCTTTATGGCGGGTCGTTTAGAGAAGAGTTTGCCTAAAATCTTAGAGGCTTCTTCTGAGGAATCTCGTGAGCATATCAAAAAGCAGTTTTACCGGGTAGCTAACTCCCCTATGGGGATTTATGTGCTCGTAGACTATGTGAATTTTAAGGGTGAGGGCACTTTAGAGACAGAGCGCTATAACGCTCAAGGCTGGGGTTTACTCCAGGTGCTTGAAGGTATGAAGGGAACAGAGCAAGGTATGCCGGCGCTTCAAGAGTTCGCAAACGGTGCCGAGAGGGTTTTGCTCAGACGTGTTAGCAATTCTCCTCCTGAGAGAGGTGAAAAAAGGTGGATTCCCGGTTGGAAGAACAGGATTAAAACCTATACATCAGAAGATGTGGCTTCCTATTATAAATCAGAATCACAGATATCAGAAGCAGAAAACCCGGATATGCTCAAAGTTCTAGAGAGTATTTATCAAAACTTGGTATGTGGGACGAGTTGAACTAATATAATAGCTTATGGAATTTCATTGGGTTACATATATTCTCAGCCTATTAGCCGCAGGAGTATTCTCAGGCTTTTTAGCCGGTCTCTTCGGAGTGGGCGGAGGCATTGTTCGGATACCCATATTTCTATTTCTTTTCCCCATATTCGGCATCCACTCAGATGTTCTGATGCATGTGGCAGCCGGAACCTCTCTGGCACTTGCTATTCCTTCTTCGGTAATGGCGTCACGGGCACAGTATAAATCCGGCAAATTAGATTTGAATTTTCTAAAGGGATGGGTCCCGGCTCTAATCTTAGGAGTTCTTATCGGTATATTTGTAATGCGATATGTTACAAGCAGGTTTTTGGAGCAAGTATTTGCGGTGGTGATTCTGCTTGTTTCCATACAGATGTTTTTTACTAATAGTGGATTCAAAATTACAAAAGAATTTCCCGGGCGTATTCTAAAAGCTTTTTCGGCTCTAGTTATAGGAGCTTTATCAACTATGCTGGGACTTACCGGGGGTAGTTTTACAACCCCTACGCTTACGGCGTTTGGATACCCTATTCACCGCTCTATAGCGGTTGCGACAGCCGGAGGATTTTTTATTAGTATCGTCGGAGCCGCAGGCTCGGTTATAAACGGTATCGGAATTCATGGGAGACCCCAATTTTCTTTAGGCTATATAGATTTAACCGCTATACTTGTCATGATTGCTCCAGTAATCATAATGGCCCCTCAGGGTGTAAGGCTCGCTAACCATCTGAGCCAGGAGAGGTTGAGGAGGATTTTTTCTATTTTTTTATTTATAGTTGCTTTTGATATGATGCGTACACTATATTTTTAGAACAGGTATTTAAAATATGCGAACAATAGCACTTGATGTTGGGACTAAAACAATCGGTATCGCGGTAAGCGATGAGCTTGGAATTACAGCCAATGGTGTTACTACAATCCAGAGAAAAGATATACAGCAGGACCTCGGCGAGCTTAGCCTTTTAATCAAGGAGTATGAACCTGGAGAGATTCTTGTGGGGGTCCCATACAACATGGAGGGCGGAGTCAGCAAAAGAGGGGATCAGATTTTAAGATTCGCGGACAAAACAAAATCAGCTTTCTCGTTGCCGGTTGTGTTCTGGGATGAGAGCTACTCCACAGTTAACGCAGAGAAAAAGCTTATAGAGGCCAATATGAGCAGGAAAAAGAGAAAGAAGGTAATAGATAAGATGGCCGCGGTTTTTATACTTCAGGAATATTTGGAATCGAAAAGGCTCTAAAACTGGGAGATATTGAGGCAATGCCGTATGCAAATTTGAATGGGATAAATCTGTATTATGAAATTTATGGTGAAGGAGAGCCCGTAATTCTTATAGGGGGACTGGGAAGCCAGCTTCAAAGCTGGGCAACACAGGTGCCGATATATTCAAAGTATTTTAAGACCGTTGTTTTTGATAACAGGGGATCTGGAAAATCGGATAAACCTGAAGCACGGTACTCAACGGAGGATATGGCTCACGATACAGCTTCATTAATGAATGAGCTTGGTATCGATAGAGCTCACGTTGTCGGGAAATCAATGGGCGGAATGATAGGGCAGTGGCTGGCCATTCGGTATCCTGAAAAAGTACAAAAGCTTGTTCTCGGTTGTTCATCCGCGTCCCGTGATGAGGTAGGGAATGAGATTCTCAGGATGGGAAGAGAAATTGCCACAAAACAAGGCACCAAAGCTGTCTGGTTAATGTCGCTATATCTTGGCTACACTAGAGAGTATATAGAGGGAAATTTAGGGACTATAAAAGAGGCCCTGTCTTCAGTCCCCGAGGATCCAGAGGCGCTCAAAGGTTATATAGGCCAGAGTTTTGCATGTGAAGGGCATCACACGCGTGAGATGCTCAATCAAATTAATGCTTCTACGCTTGTAATGTTTGGGGAAAGAGATCTTATCGCATCTCCCAAGCGCTCAAAAGAGCTTACCGAGCGTATTACTAATTCTGAATTAAAAGTTTTTAACGGAGTGGGTCACGGGTTCTGGAGAGAAAGACAGGAAGAGGTAGACAAGTTGGTGTTAGATTTTCTGCTTGGCGGCTGATTTAATTTAGGTGCCTCTTCTCCATTATCTCGTTCCTCTTGTGAGAAGTTATAGATACAATCTCAAGCCTTGTTTGTAAATCATCAATAATGATTTCTGCTCTTTTGAGCACATTTATTTCTTCTAAAAGTCTCTGCTTGTCAAAAACGTTAGAGAAAATTAAACTGGCCAAAGCATCGGTAAGGTTTTCCAAAGGAAGTTTTGTATTTACATTGATTCTATGTGCTTTCTGTTTTTCGTTTAAATAAAGATTCCACTTATATATAAGTTCTTCTATTTTGCCTCTGTATATCTCATCCTTAGT
>Ga0209013_10003409_pt1 | contig 14127 bp, 14 predicted proteins | sample Cruoilmetagenom2_FD_187291 | JGI IMG/M metagenome (GOLD analysis project Ga0209013, IMG submission 187291) | Oil polluted marine microbial communities from Coal Oil Point, Santa Barbara, California, USA - Sample 2 (SPAdes) (version 2) | ecosystem: Environmental > Aquatic > Marine > Oil seeps ... | reverse complement strand
CCTTTTACTTCGCTTTTTGAGTAGTTGATTTGATCTGGTTTTGGTCGTAGCATGTCTAATGTCATATTGACGAATTGTAATGATTGAAATGTCATTTTTTGGTTGAGATCATTTTGGTGTTTAAGTGTTTTAATAGTTAATAGAAGCTTTTTGCGTGCTTCTGTTAGTAACTCTTTTTCTTCTGGTGTATTGGTATTTTCTAAGACGAGTGCAACAGTTGGGTTGTCAGTAGGAGCAATTCCTTTTGCTCGTAGGTAATCCGTTACCTCTTGCTGACGCTGTTGTTCTAGTTGTGAGATACCTGCTATGTGCGCCTGCTCGTCCTTGAGCAGTTGGTTAAGACGGTCCATGTCGGAAGTTTTGATGGCTTCTGTTTTTTTATAGGCAACCTCTAGTAAGCTTTTGTGTAACATGTCGAGCTTGTTTAGGGATTGCAGAATTTTTTCGATGGACATTCAGTTGTGCTCCTTTTGATCAATTATGCCTTGGCGTAATTGCGTCCAGATTTTGAATCGTGCTTAGCACGATTAACTCCTTTCAAAATCTGTGACATCCGCCGGAGGCATCTAATTTCTTTCAGCAAGTTTTTAGGTACCTGCTGAAAGAAATTAGATACGGTAGTAATTTAGTAAGTTTGATGCTAGTTTTTTGGCATCTACTTTATATGTGCCGGCATCGATTTCTGCTTTTATAGAAGCAACTCGTTCTGCTTGTTCTACTTCTAGAGGTGATTTTTGTTGCATGCTTTTAGCAGCGGCTGAAATTTCCAGTTGATCAGCTGTTGGTTTCATTGTTTTTTGTGCTTGTTCGGTTTGTTGTTGGTTGCGTTTGTATGGATTTACTTGGTTTAGTCCAATGTTTGTGATTTTCATTTGGCGATTTCCTCCGTTCTTTTGTATGAAGTGTCTATTAGTTATTTCGGTTGGGATTAGGAAGTGTTTAGAGGAAATTATATGAAATATTTGGGAATGGGGTTTTTGGGGTGGGTTTGGGAGATTGTTTGAATGAGGTGGAATTGTTTCTTAAGTAGCGGCAACCAAAACGAAACTGCGTCCTGTCCCTGTGTCAGACTCAAATGTTTTTTCAATTTGTGGCTGACACCGGGACAGGTTACTAAACCACGCTAGAAAAACACACTCCTGGGTGCGCTACTACTTGGACAGGATTTTGGTGGAGTGGTTTGAGGAGTGCTTTCTTTTTTTAGCCACAAATTGGGGAACATTTGTGGCTAAAAAAAGAAAGCTTGGTTGATTTTTCTGGATTTTTTTTGTGGCCCGCCCCGGTGTTAGCCACAAATTTGAGTTCATTTGAGTCTAACACAGGGGCGGGGCTGGGATGCTGTTTGGGTGATTGCTCCTAGAAGCAAAACCACATACTCTGACTAGATAGCCCCCATTACAACACGTTTATTTTTTCTATTTAAATTATTAGTCGTGATTTTTAAAATATAGCAAAATGTCTATACGACTTATCCGTTAATAAGTGCAAAAAAAGAGACTTTTTTCCTGTTTTTGTACTTATTTCAAAATATGTCGTATGTGCGTTTTCTGCATTTATGATTTAGGGGAGTATTTTTTAGTTGGTTTGTTTTGGGAGCGTTTTTTAGGGAGCTTGGGTGGTTTTTCTGGATGTTGTTTTTTGGCCCGACGCAGTGTCACTAATAACTGTCCGTGGTACAAAAAAACTCCCACGCTTAGTGAGAGTTATCTTCTGTCTTTTCGATATGTTGCTGCTTGTTCGTTTACTTTGTTACGGAATTCTGTTGCTGCATCGAATTCGCGGAGTCCTGATTTCAGATCTGCTATACAGTTTACGCAAAGTTTTCCTTGTGTTGTTAGTTTTCCGCAGTTATCGCATGGATAGCCTAGGTTTGGGAACATTGCTGGTTGTAGTTTGCCTTTGCGCACCCATTTGTGTAACAGGGATTCTTCCACTCCGGTTACTTCTACGATACGCTCGATTGTTGCTGCGCGATTTTCACGTTTACGTAGGAATCGATAGACGTTTTCGTATAATTTTTCTTCGTTCACTGCACATTTATTGCATACTTCTCGTAAACCTGTGTAATTAAAAAAATCGTTGCATGATGGGCAATTTTTAAGCTCTCCCATGATGATCCCTCCATACTTTTTGCTGATAGGTTATATATCGGCTGTTTATCCTTTAATTAAAGTAATTGCTTCTACTTTTGTAGCTCCTAACTCTTTCAACGCTTTTGCAGCTTGATGGATGGTTGCGCCGGTTGTATAAATATCATCGAATAAAATATACGTTTTTGCTTCCACTTTTCCCATTACTTCAAATAAAGTGGGTGCTTCTAATCGTTCTTTTTTGGATTTTTTTCCTTGTTCACTTGTTGCTATTTTGGTAAGTAGGTGTTGGAAAGGAACACCGGCACTTTTTAATAACTCGTCTACTTGCGCAAATGTCCTTAGTTTTAGCTTTTCTGGATGCATTGGGATTGGTACGATTATTCCTTCTGTTTGATCGAATACATGTCGTAATTCTTCTGCGAATACTTGAGATAACGCGACGTCTTGCATGAATTTATATTGATGGAGATAGTTTTTCATCGCTTCGTTATACGTATATAAGCCGGTCACTTGATCGACCATTCCTTCATACATGGTCCCTTGAAAATCGGAAAAGTCGATTGCGTGGTCTGTTTTTTGGAATTTTTTTAGACATCGGGTACAGGCGTTGGGTTGGATTTCAAAAAGAATTAAGCTTTTCCAGGTGGGTGCGGATTGAAAGGGGCTTCCACAAATGAGACAGTTCATAGCTTGTTCCACCTTTCGATGGAGGATTTTGCTTCATCCATTTCATGTGTGATGCCGTGATGGAAAAAAACGATGTCTCCACTTGGATAGTTAAAGGAACGCCCCACTCGTCCACTTATTTGAATAAGGGCACTTGCTGTGAAGATTTTCTGTTCTGCTCCAACTACTGCAACATGTACGTTTTCAATCGTAATCCCTCGTTCTAAAATCGTTGTCGTGAGTAATCCAGGGATTTTCTTTTCCCGAAGCTGCATGACGATTTCTTTGCGTTCGGGATGTTCTGCATGTACGCGAGGTAGGTCTCCTGGAAAGTTTTCAAGCATGTCAATCGTCGGTAAAAATACAAGGAATGGAATATTATTTTTCTGCTTTTCTTCGATCCAATCTTGTAACTTCTGAGGGACTTTGCCTTTATTCAAACGTCGATTATATCCCCAGAGACTCTCGAACATTGGAACTGGCAGGTCATGTCCGTGATATCTTCTGGACAGGAAAGATTTATTCGTGGTTTTCAATGAATCTGTTGGTGTCGCAGTTACATAGTGAATGGCTGCTCCTTGTTTCGCTGCTTTCACTACGGCTCTTTGCAATGTTTCATCCGCATAATAAGGAAAAGCGTCTGCTTCATCGACAAATATAACATCGAATGCTTCTTCAAATCGGTACAGCTGATGTGTCGTGGACAATATAAGCTGTGCAAATCCTTCTTGATCCGGAGCTCCTCCGTACAATGCATGAATAACCGTTTTCGGAAATACTTTCTGAAAGCGCGGAAAAAGTTCCAGGATTACATCTGTTCGAGGAGCTGCGACGCACACTCGCTTTCCTTCTAGCAAACTAGCAAATATAGCAGGAAATAAGAGCTCGGTTTTTCCGGCTCCACACACGGCATGCAGTAAATGGGATTCGTTTCGTTCGACACTTGTAAGCAGTTCTTCACTTGCTTTTTGCTGAAGAGGTGTGAGTGTTCCACTCCAGTTAAATTCATGCAGTTTCACGCCGTGGGCAGGCTCTTTGTTCCAAAGGATTAACTCCGAACAACTACTCACTCGATTCATTCGAATACAATGGCGGCAATAGACGCATTTCTTGTTACATCGTGCACAGTCAAATGTGTGGAAAAGGGTTTGGTTAGAATTGTGGCATCGGTTACAGACGTACTTCTTTAATTGCCAAAACAAAAAAGTGCTTTGGTGCGAGTCGATGCCGGGTTTGAGGTGAATATGGCCACTTTCGATGTGGGCGTCGATGACTTCGCGTGGGAATGGTGCATGTTCGCGAAGCCATATGCGGCCAGTGAGAAATTGCGTTACTTGTTGATCGGGCATGGGCATCTTCCTAACTTTATAAGCTAGTCTATTTCCCCCAACCAAGACCCATGGAACCTTCGCCTAGGTGTGTACCGATGACTGGTCCAAAGTAGCTAATGGTAAATTGAACATTCGGTATGAGTGCTTCTAACTCAGTTTTCCATGCGATTGCTTCTTGTTCTCGGTTTGCATGAATGATGGTTGCTTGCAGTTTTTCATGCTGCTGTGCATCTGCTTGAAGAAGCTCTACCATACGTTTCATCGCTTTTTTACGTGTACGAATTTTTTCGTAAGGTACGATGACTTTGTTATTAAAATGTAAGATAGGTTTCACTTGAAGGACTGAGCCAATGACACGTTCAAGTCCGTTCAAACGGCCTCCGCGGTGAAGATGCTCTAGGTTGTCCACCATGAAATAAGCGCGCATCGTTTGCTTCATCGTGTGCAGTTCTTGCATGATTTCAGTAGGCCCCGCTCCGGCATTTGCCATTTCAGCTGCGCGAATAGCGTAAAATCCTTGCACCATGGAAGAAACTTCGGAGTCAAAAGTGTTCACTTCAATACCGTCCACCATATCACCTGCTTGGACTGCTCCGTCGAGGGTTCCACTAATTCCACTTGAGAGATGGATGGAAATGACTGCATCGTGTTCTTTTGCTAGTCGTTCAAATGTTTCAACAAACACTCCGATTGGTGGCTGAGACGTTTTCGGAAGTACTTTATCATTTCGTATTTTATCGTAAAATTCAGTTGCATCGATGTCGATTTCTTCTCTAAAAGTGTCATTTCCAATGACAACACTTAGTGGCACCATATGAATATTCAGGCGATCCCGCGTTTCCTGAGGGATATAGGCCGTGCTATCTGTTACTACTGCTGTTTTCATTAAAAAATCACACTCCTATCGCTAGTTTACTGAAAAAGTTGGCTAAAAGATAGGAAAAAAAATACCCTCGGCATGATATTTATCATATATGCGAGGGTTGTAGCCTATTATTCAGTTGTTTCTCCAATGAAATAGACACTTGTAACGAGCCAATTACCGTCTTCTTTTACAAATACGGTTACTTGACGACCGTTTCGATCAAGCTCTGCTCCACTGGTTGGATGTGAAAGCTTGACTTCAATGTCCGCATACACTTGAGCCTGTGACTCATCGTATTCGATGATCGTTACGTTTTCGGCAGTGCGTACAGTGTCGTATTCTGCAAATGTGTCTTCGACAACGACTTTTTCATCTTCGTAATTAAAGCCTTCTGGATTTTTCGAAATTGTCTTCATGTAGCGATCGATATCTTCTTCGTTGAACGCTCCCATGTATTCATTGAACGCATTCGTTAGCGCCGTTTTTTCTTCTGCAGGCACATTTTCTACTTCTTCGATATTGCCACCAGCCATTTCAAAGCCAACTTCTGATTTGTCTGTTGCACCGTGATCAGTTGTTGTTTCTGTATCTGTTGGAGCTACGTCGTTTACTGAATTGGCATTCTCATTTGTATCTTCATTATTGCCGCATGCAGCTAATATTAAGACGAATGCAGCTAATATAATTGCTTGAATAATTTTCATTTTTGTCTCTCCTCCTGCTAGAGGTTATTTTGTCATAATTTAGACGAAAACTCAATTGATTGGTTCCCAGGGAGGTAAAATAATTATAATGGAATATTCTAATTCTTGTTGTATTATTATATTTGTATGAGGGAAAACGAAAATAAGGAGGCATTGTTATCGAAACATTGTTTTTAGAGCATCGCGCTTTGTTAAAGAGATTACCGGAAGTGCATGTTAAGTCAGAGAGTATTTTAGAGGATATTCGGAAAATGGAAGCAGGAGTTCGAGGTGAAGACCGTGTTTTGATAAAGCTTCATGAATTAAGGATGCCAGGTCCTTTCAAAGTTTATTCCGATATAAGATTGCATTTAGGAGAGTGGAAAGTACAGATTGACTGCTTAGTTTTAACAGATCGTTGCTGTATCGTGATTGAATCTAAAAATATGAGTGGCGACTTGTATTTTGAATCCGATTCAGAAGAATTTTACAAAGTTAATCAAGATGGAGAAGAAATACCTTATCCAAATCCATACTACCAACTCATGCGACACATCCGTTTCATGAAAGAATTCCTACATCAGATAAACCCAGAAATGAAAGTCACAGGCTCCGTTTTCATGACAGCCAAGTCCTGCAGAATCCGGAAAAAGCCAGCTAAATACCCCATATTTAAGCTGGAAAGCATCATCGAAAAAGTAATGCAAATGTATCACAACTCCCCACCTTTACAACTTTCAGAATCCCAATTAGTTGAAATCGAACAAATTATTATGTCGAAACAATCGACGTTTACTAATGCCCCCCTTTGTGAACGCTATCAAATCTCTCCCACAGAATTAAGGACAGGCGTGGAGTGTCCGGAGTGTGGTGCGTTGGGGATGATTCGCCATATACGCACTTGGAAATGCCCCACATGTCAAAAAAACTCTCGCAATGCGCATTCCAAAACAGTACAAGAATACTTCTGGCTCATCAAGCCAAATATTTCTAATAGAGAATTTAGAGAGTTTTGTAGAGTTGAATCTATTTATGCAGCATCTAGAATGCTTAGTAATATGGATTTAGATTCGAATAAAGGAGGAGCATGGAGATACTATACTCCGAAAAAGGATCGGTAACCTCCGATCCTTTTTTTCTTTTTGTATCGCAAATTCACAGGTCAAATTCGCAAGTTCACAGGTCAAATTCGCAAATTCAAACCCCAGCTTCGCAAGTTCAAGGGCCATTCCCGACGTTTTATCTCCATATCGCAAATTCATTCGTTCATTTCGCAAGTTCACAGGTCAAATTCGCAAATTCAAACCCCAGCTTCGCAAGTTCAAGGGCCGTTTCCGACGTTTTCTCGCCATATCGCAAACTCATGCGTTCACTTCGCAAGTTCACAGTTCAACTTCGCAAATGCTAACCCCAGCTTCGCAAGTTCAAGAGCCATTCCCGGCGTTTTATCTCCATATCGCAAACTCATGCGTTCACTTCGCAAGTTCACAGGTCAACTTCGCAAGTTCAAACCCCAGCTTCGCAAGTTCAAGGGTCATTCCCGGCGTTTTCTCGCCATATCGCAAACTCAGTCGTTCACTTCGCAAGTTCGCAGGTCAACTTCGCAAATTCAAACCCCAACTTCGCAAATTCAAGGGCCATTCCAGACGTTTTATCTCCATATCGCAAACTCATGCGTTCACTTCGCAAGTTCACAGGTCAACTTCGCAAATTCAAAGCCCAGCTTCGCAAGTTCAAGGGCCATTCCCGGCGTTTTATCTCCATATCGCAAACTCAGTCGTTCACTTCGCAAGTTCACAGGTCAACTTCGCAAGTTCAAAGCCCAGCTTCGCAAGTTCAAGGGCCATTCCCGGCGTTTTATCTCCATATCGCAAACTCAGTCGTTCACTTCGCAAGTTCGCAGGTCAACTTCGCAAATTCAATCCCCAGCTTCGCAAGTTCGCAGGTCAACTTCGCAAATTCAATCCCCAACTTCGCAAGTTCAAACCCCAAGGGACAAAAAAACCTCTCGCCCAGGGGCAAGAGGTTTTATGTATGGAGATTAGCGTACTTCTACCCAGCCGTTTTTGATGCCTGTTACTACTGCTTGGGTACGGTCGTTTACGCTCATTTTTTGAAGGATGCTTGATACGTGATTTTTAACTGTTTTTTCTGAGATGAATAGTGTTTCTCCGATTGTACGGTTACTTTGTCCGTCTGTTAATAATTGTAGGACTTCACATTCACGCTTCGTTAACAAGTGGAATGGACGGCGAATTTCGGTTTGATGGAAATTGCCTTTGTTTTCGCGTTCGCTTAAGCGACGGAATTCTGAAACTAAATTTTTTGTTACTTTTGGATGTAGATATGAACCACCTTTTGCAACTACTTTAATAGCAGCAACGATTGCATTTGCGTCCATTTCTTTTAACATGTAGCCAAGTGCACCTGTTTTTAATGCATGCGTTACATATGACTCGTCGTCATGAATTGAAAGCATGATTACTTTTGCATCTGGATATTTGCCAAGCAATTCAGAAGTTGCGTCTATTCCGTTTTTAGTAGGCATATTAATATCCATTAACACTACGTCTGGAAGATATTGATCGTATAAACTTAGTACGTCATTTCCGTCATCGCCTTCAGCGATAACGTCGAAGCTGTCTTCAAAATCTAAAATTCGTTTTACACCTTCTCTGAAAAGTTGGTGATCATCTATAATTATAATTGTTGTCATCATTAATTTCCTCCTATATACATAGAACACTATCCATGCTATTCCTCTTTTGTTGGAATGCTAAACAAAATGGTCGTTCCATTTCCTGGAAATGAAATGATTTTCATCGTTCCATTGAGCAATTCAACTCGTTCTCGCATTCCTAATAAACCAAATGATTTTTCTTTCACGATGCTAGGATCAAATCCTACACCATTATCTTTGACGATTATATTAATCTTTTGTTTCACCCATTCAATTTTAACCCATGCTTCCGAAAACTTCCCGTGCTTCGTTCCATTTGTTAAACATTCTTGCACAAGTCGGAAGATGGCTACTTCTAAATTGGGTTGTAGTCGCTGACCTTCTCCATATATTTGGAAATTAATTTTACTAGTTGGGTTATATTCTTCAGTCGTTAATATATATTTCTTAAGCGTTGGAACAAGTCCTAAATCATCGAGTGCCATAGGACGTAGATCATAAATAATTCTGCGAACTTCGGAAAGGGCATTGCGAACCATTACTTTTAGTTCCTTAATCTCTTTTTGTGCCGCTTCCTGACCTTTTTGATGGTACGCAAGATCGATTAAATCTGTCCGTAACAGAACATTTGCTAACATTTGTGCTGGTCCATCATGTATTTCACGAGAAAGTCTCTTGCGTTCTTCCTCCTGCGCTTCAATAATTTTCAAAGTAAAGTTTTGTTTGAGTTTAGCATTTTCAAGTGATGATCCAACATCTTTTAGATCGGCTGTTAAATAGTTTAATACAATATTTACTTGATTGACAAGATGATCAGCACGTTCAATCATTTCTAATATACCTTGTAATTGACGGTCCAATTCATCTCTTCGTTGTCTTAGTTGTCTCTCATCTTGTCGTATCATGAGAAGACTGCTTTGAAGTTCATTTGCCGTTTCATATGCTTTTCGTATGTCAGGCTCATCATATGTGTCAAAGTTTTTAGATACTTCTGCTAATCTTATCCGTGCAAGATTAGTTTTTCTCTCTAGTTCGTCTCCTTCGACAATAACGGTTTCTATTTTTCCACGAATTATTTCTAACTCCATTTTCATTTCTTCGAAGCTTTGACGACTTTGTTCGCTTATAATAAATATATCCTTTTTAGAATTGTCCATCACTTCAACCATTCGATTGAAAATAACATCTAACGATGGATTATCCATTTTGATATTCGTCATCTGTTTGTTTTCCCCTTATATTAAATTCAACTGAGCCTGCATTATAAATGTACTGACAATACCTATTATATCATTTTATTAACAAAAATAAATTAAAATTACTTTACAACTATGTTGCAAACAATACAGGAGGACAATAATAACATGCGAAATAATTATAGAACAGTCAAAAGTTATGGAGAAAGTGAGATTATCATTCAAAAATCTCGTTTTATCACCTATGTGAATAGAGCGGAATCCGAAAAGGAAGCTCAGGATTTTATCCAAACAATCAAACAAAGTCACCGAGACGCTAATCATAATTGCTCCGCATATATCATTGGAGAACATGACCAAATTCAAAAAGCAAATGATGACGGAGAACCTAGTGGTACTGCAGGTTTTCCAATGCTCGAAATATAAAAAAAACAGGGGCTTAAAGATACAGTAGTTGTGGTTACTAGGTACTTTGGTGGTATTAAACTGGGTGGTGGTGGACTCATACGAGCATATGGAAAAGCAACAACAGAAGGAATAGACGCTGCCAAAGTGGTAGAACGAAAACTTCATAATTTGATAAAAATTTCAATTGACTATACATGGCTTGGAAAAGTGGAAAATGAAGTGCGGAACTCCGAATACTCGCTAAAAGAAATAAATTATGCAGATTTAGTCGAAGTTTTTGTTTATAGTGAAGTAGAAGATCAGACAAAATTTGCAGAGTGGATAACGGAAATTACGAATGGACAAGCAAAAATCGACATTGTCGAAAAAGAGTTTTTGGAATTTGAGTAGAATTAAATGTACCGACAAGCTATTTCGTTGTATAATAAAGGGTATGTCAAATCTTTTGAAACTTATTTAGTCCAAACGTCGTCTAGACATTACATAGATTTAAGGAGATTATAAAAAATGAAGAGAAAATCATATAAAAAAGTATCGAGAAAGAGCTCTAAGAAGAGTAAAGTAGCATTCGTTTCTTTAATAGTAGTAGCCTCTATATTAATCTCCTTATCCGCATATGCAGTATATTTGACAAAAAAAGCAGAAATAGCTGCAAATAATTCTTATGAAGCGATCGGAAATCGAGATCAATCTGCTCTGCGTGATGAAAAAGTGGAACCAATCACTGACAATGTATCTGTCTTATTTATCGGTATAGATGGTAGTGAAACTCGAAACCAAGATGATGACAATAGTAGATCTGATGCTTTGATGCTAGCTACTTTAAACAATGAAGACAAGACCGTAAAACTAGTAAGTATTCCACGTGATTCATATGTCTATATACCAGAAGTTGGATATAGTAATAAGATCAACCATGCACATGCCTATGGCGGTACGAAAGCAGCCATTGAAACAGTCGAAGAATTAATGGAAATTCCCGTTGATTACTATGTGAAGATGAACTTTGATGCATTCATCGATGTAGTAGATGCACTTGATGGTATAGAAGCAAAAGTTCCTTATGATTATTTAGAAAAAGATGAAAATAATAATAGAACAGTTCAATTAGAAAAAGGGCTTCAAGAACTTGATGGACGTGAAGCGCTAGCATTAGCAAGAACTCGTATGTTAGATAGTGATATCGAACGTGGAAAACGTCAACAAATGATTCTTTCTGCAATTATAGAAAAAGCCGCTTCTGCAAGTTCCTTTTCAAAGTATGATGAAGTTATTGATGCAATTGGCGATAATATGAAAACAGATATGACGTTCAATGAAATGAAATCCTTCTTCGCCTATTTAAAAGATGGAGTTCCTGAAATTGATACCATTTCACTTGAAGGTTACGATGATATGTCCACTGGCACATACTACTGGCAGTTGGAACAAGAGAGTTTAGATGAAACGAGAGATATTCTAAAAAGTCATCTTGGACTTCAACCAGATTCAAGCAATATATCCGACGGCACTTCTGATACATCCTCAGATTTCGCTAAAGATGAATCATCTTCCTAATACAAAAAAAGCTGCGAAGAAAATTCCTCGCAGCTTTTTTTGTATATATTTAAGGAGGGGGGGTGCAACTAAAAGCATTTTTTCGAACTCTAGAGACTTTGTGTGCACCCCCCCTCTCTCCCATCCACAATAGAAGCCTTCGATTCTAAGAACAGAATCAAAGGCTTCTATCTATCTATTTACTTACTACCTATTGTTTTTACAAAGTTTATAAGAGGTCGATAGTTTTTACCAGCAAGTCCAACAACTTCCACGAATAATTCTATGACTACTAACATAACACTAATTAATAGAATTGCTCCCCATACAGTTGCTTGCGAGAAGATTAAAGCTGCGATACCAAACATTGCTGCAATTGCATAAATGATCAATACAGATTGACGGTGTGTAAATCCTACATTTAATAAGCAATGATGTAAATGTGATTTGTCTGGAGCAGATAATGGTTGTTTCATTCTATATCTACGGACAATCGCAAAGAATGTATCTGAAATCGGAACACCTAGCATAATAACTGGGACGATTAACGCTACAACTGTAACGCCTTTAAATCCTAGCAGTGCCAGAACCGATATCATAAAGCCTAAGAACAATGCACCTGTATCTCCCATGAAAATCTTCGCTGGGTAGAAGTTAAATACTAAGAATCCTAGTGTACTAGCAGCTAAAATTGCTGCCATTGCTGCGACGAATGGATTTCCCATTATAAAGGCCATCCCTGATAGCGCAATTAACGCAATTGCAGAAACACCAGCCGCTAATCCATCCAGCCCATCGATCAAATTTACTGCATTTGTAATTCCAACAATCCAAAGAATTGTTAATGGAATTGCAAAGTAACCAAATTGTAAATCTCCTCCAAACGGTAAATGGATAAATTCAATTTGTAACCCACCATATATAACAATACTTCCGGCCGCTAATAGTTGACCAAGTAATTTTGCTTTCGCTGTAATCTCAAACATATCATCTAAAACACCTGTAATAATGATGATCAACGCACCTAAGAACATCGCTTTATCGTATTGTCCATCTGGACGATAAACTGCAAAAGCAACAAGAAAAGCAAAAAATATAGCTAGTCCACCCAATCTCGGCATTACATTAGCATGTACTTTTCGGTAATTCGGTTTGTCGACTGCACCTACACGAAACGCTAATCGTTTCACAAGTGGAGTAAATAGTACGGATGCGACAAATGCCAAAACCAGTGTAAAGGCAAACATGTCTCTCCTCCTCATCAAATCTTATTCTAGATTAAATCAATTTTATTATAGCATGAATAAAATTAAATTTCATTTTTATTTTCTACTTTTTTAAACGTTTTATACTACTATTTAGTTTCATTAAGATTAATTTTGCTTCTTTAATTCCCAGTAACAGGAATATTCCTACAATGAAAGTTAGCCATCTATCATTAAATAATATAAACTCACTAGATAGATAAATAAGTAACAATTCTTAGCAAAATAACTGCAAGAAAAAATTTCCAATTCCTTTATTTTCCTCCACAAAGAAAGATAAATTAACTTTACGATTCGCATAAATAAAAAAGATCACAAAGTTTATCGCAGAGGAAATAAATGTTCCCCATGCTATATTTCTCCCAGAGAATCAATAAAAGGATAAATCACAGCACTATTTATAAAAAAAACATGGATAACCGATAATCATTTCTCTTAAAAAGCCAAACAATCTAGCCACGATATTAATGATGGCAACAGCACCAATAATCTAAAAAAATTTCTATTCAATCTTACGGTTTTATGGCATCTTCATATATAGAAAGTAATTTTTGCGTAATATTCTTTTCATCATGAATATGTAAAACTTCTTCAGCACTTTCTTCATTAAAATAGTTTGAGTTAGAAGTTGATAAAGCAAGCAACATTTCCTTGGCTAAATCTTCAGCATTTTGAGACTCAACTAAATGCCCTGCTCCGTTCTCTAATAAAGAAACAAGTCCTCCGACATTAGATGCAATAACTGACGTTCCAGTAGCAATTGCTTCTAGAGCTACTAAACCAAATCCTTCTATATGCGAAGGCAGGACAAATACGTCACTAGCTTGAAACCAAGTAACAAGTTCAGATTGTTTAACTGGAGCAATTAATAGAACATCCTCGTTTAATAGAGGTGTAATCTTCTCTATAAATGAAAGATCTCTTCTTGATCCAATGATAACTAACTTAACTTGTCTGTTAGTCAATTCTTTGACTTGTCGAAAAGCTAAAAGTAGTTCTTCTATACCTTTTTGTTTAATTACATTTCCAACAAACGTAAAGATAAATTCTTCTTGAGGTAAACCTAGAATAGTACGAGCTTCCGTAATATCTCCACGTTTAAATACTTCTCGGTTTACACCCATACTCATGATGGTTATTTTACTTTTAGATATATGAAAGTCTTCTTCCATTTGTTTTGCAAGTACTGGACCAACTGCAATAACATGAGAACTTTCCTTCAAAATAGTTTCCGTCCATTTACGAATTCGTTCATTTTTTTTTGCCATTTTTTCAATATCACCACCATGAGCCGTCACGACATACGGTATGCCAAACATTTTTTTTAACAATAATGAAAACATTCCCGATGGAAATACATAATGAGCATGCGTTACGGAAATACGCCCTTTTTGTATCGAACCT
>Ga0209013_10003408_pt1 | contig 14127 bp, 12 predicted proteins | sample Cruoilmetagenom2_FD_187291 | JGI IMG/M metagenome (GOLD analysis project Ga0209013, IMG submission 187291) | Oil polluted marine microbial communities from Coal Oil Point, Santa Barbara, California, USA - Sample 2 (SPAdes) (version 2) | ecosystem: Environmental > Aquatic > Marine > Oil seeps ... | reverse complement strand
TGCCGCGGCCAGGATCAGCATCTGCCTCGCCGTGGCGCCCACTTCGCGCAGAAAATCCCAGTTATCAGTGATGCTGGTGCTGCCGCCTGCACCCTGCCCGCCGTATTTCCAGGCAAATCCGTCCGCTGTCTTGACGATCCCGAGTGGCATCTGGCTAATGCTGACATCAGACCACTCGACATCCAGCTCTTCGGCCACCAGCATCGGCAGCGAGGTCCACACCCCCTGACCAATTTCCGGCTGCGCAACGCCGATAATGATCTTGTTATCAGGCTGAATCTCCACGAAATAGCCTATCTTGCCGCCCTCACTGGTGTCGCCCGGTTCCGCCAGCAGACTGACCGAAGGAACACCCAGCAGGAATCCGCCTGTTGCGGTCAGTCCACTGACCAGGAAACGGCGCCTGCCCTGGTCTATCTCACCCCGGTGTGTTTTAAAGGGCCTTGGACGGAGTCTTGAAGTCATGTCACTTTACCTCCGCGATCAATATGGAAGCCCGGTGAATCGCCTTGCGAACTCGAACATAGGTACCGCAGCGGCAGAGATTGGTCATTTCCCTGGCGATATCCGCATCGGTGGGCTCCGGAATCTGTTGCAAGAGATCGGCGGCAGCCATGATCTGGCCGGTCTGGCAATAGCCGCACTGGGGGACATCCTCCTCGATCCACGCCTCCTGCACCGGGTGGAGATTTTCTTCAGATGGAGCCAGGCCTTCGATTGTCGTAACTTCGCGTCCGGCTACCCGGGAAACTTTGGTGATACAGGTTTTTTTCGCCCGCCCGTCAATATGCACCATGCAAGCACCACACTTGCCGATACCACAGCCGAATTTTGTTCCCTTCAGCTTTAAGTGGTCCCGGATCACCCACAGCAAAGGAGTGTCTTCCGCGCCTTCAAATGTCACGGCCTCGTTGTTGACTTTGAACGATATCATTTGTACTTCCTGCTTGACGGGAACCAAGTTTTTCCTGGACACCATTATAATCAGCAAACCCCGCACCAACAGTTGCGGCGGGATTAGCTGACAGAAATATAAGCTGAACGGTGCCAGGTAACAGCAAGGCTCTGGGATCGTCGGCCCCAAGGGACCTCTTACATTCATGCTCAGGTTGCCCGAACTGTAAGAGGTCGCTTGCGGCCGAATTGCGCACCAGCACGTTTATACACTATGGATACTCCAACAGAGTTTATCTGCCTATGGGCAGAGCTTCCCAAAAATGATTCAATGGAGTGATGACTATGAAGATAATTGCGGTCAGTGTTTCCCAACCCATTGAGTTCGAGTTCAAAGGTCAGGCCATGCGTTCTTCCATATTCAAGCAACCGGTCAACGGCCCGGTTGCCCTGGGAAAAACCAATCTCGCAGGCGACGGTCAGGCCAACCTCGCGGTACACGGTGGCGCCCACAAGGCGGTTTACGTCTATTCCCATGATCACTATGCCTGGTGGAGCGAGACGCTGGGAAGGAACGACCTGTCATTCGGCCAGTTTGGCGAAAACCTCACGATTTTGGGCCTGGATGAAGACGATATCGCTATCGGTGACCGCCTGCTGGTCGGAACGGCATTGACCGCTGTTACCGGGCCACGCATACCCTGTGCCATGCTGGGAATAAAATTCAACAACAAAATGATGCCGCGCTTGTTTACCGAAGCCGCACGACCTGGTTTTTACCTGCGGGTGATTGAAACCGGCGTGGTTGAGGCCGGCCAACCGGTAGAGAAAATCCAGGATGGTGAAGGCGGGCTAAGCGTCAGGGCTCTGTATAACGCTTACTGCAACCCCGGCTCCCGCGAGGCCTGCGGTATGCTCGAACACGCCCTGACCTTAGCCGACCTCGATCCCGATTTTATTCCCAGAATCAACAAGCGCCTGCGCGCCTTCAAAGAGCAAAGCAAATGAGTGAGAAACACTACGAAACTCTGGATCCCGAAAACTGGGAAGAAATGCGCCAACTGGCGCACCGGATGGTCGACGATGCTATGGATTACCTGGAAAGCGCCCGTGAGCGTCGGCTGTGGACGCCCGTGCCCCTTGATGTAAAGGAACGGCTTAAAGCACCGGCGCCAGAAGAGCCTTCTGATCCGGCCAGGGTTTACGAGGAGTTCCAACGGGATATACTCCCCTACCCCATGAACACCACCCATCCACGTTTCTGGGCCTGGTACATGGGAGCCGGCACGGTGATGGGGGCACTGGCGGATTTTCTTGCCGCCGTCATGAACCCCAACCTGGGCGGCGCCAACCACGTCGCACCCCTGGTGGAGTCACAGGTCATCGGCTGGTTGCGGTCCATGACCGGTTTCCCGGAAGACGCCAGCGGCCTGCTGACCAGCGGCGCCTCGATGGCAAATTTCACCGGCCTCACAGTGGCCAGAAACACCAAATGTGGCTATGACGTGCGGCGCAAAGGTGTGCTGGCGGCGCCGGGGCCGCTAACGGTCTACGCGTCAACGGAACTGCACAATTGCAATCAAAAAGCAGTCGAGACCCTGGGCCTGGGCAGCGACGGCATGCGTTATGTCACGGTGAACCCTGATTACACCATCAACCTGCAAGCTCTCGGACAGCAGGTCGCCCGGGATCGCAAAGCCGGCATGATCCCATTCTGCGTGATCGCCACCGCCGGCACCATCAACACCGGCGCGATCGATGACATGAACGCCATTGCCGACTTCTGCGAGCGGGAAAAATTATGGTTTCACGTCGACGGCGCAATCGGGGCAGTAGCCATCCTGGCCGATAATGTCCGCGACAAGCTCAGCGGTATGGAACGGGCCGACTCCATTGCGCTGGATCTCCACAAGTGGATGCATATTCCTTTCGAGGCAGGCTGTATCCTGGTCCGCGACGCCTCTGCCCACCATGACTCCTTCGCCCTGGCCACCGAATACCTGCAGCACGAGGAAAACGCCGGTGGCCTCGCCTCGGGCAGTTTGTGGTACAGCGATTACGGTCTGCAGCTGACACGCCAATTCCGTGCGCTGAAAGTCTGGATGTCGATAAAGGAACACGGCCTGGCCCGCTTCGGGCACATGATTGCCCGCAACGTGGACCAGGCGCACTACCTGGGTAAACTAGTAGAATCCGACCCAATATTGGAATTAACAGCACCCATCGGCCTGGACATCGTCTGCTTCCGATTCAACCCGGGCGGAATGGAAATCGAAGCCCTGAACGAGCTCAACCAGTCCATCCTGGTCAGCCTGCAGGAGAGCGGCATCGCAGCACCTTCCTACACCACGCTCAATGGCGAATACTGCCTGCGCGTAGCGATTGCCAACCACCGCAGCAAGCTGGAAGACTTTGACCTGATGGTAGACGCAGTGATAAAGCTGGGGGAAGACTTAATGTCGGAAACTGGTTGAGGATTCGACTGACATATCTCGAGGAAACAAACCATTAGTACCCGGAAATATAGCACACGGTTTGAATGTGCTTGTCCAAGGCACATTATCCAGTGCCCCGGAGATCACCGCCAGCGCAGCATGCTAAGATGAGCATCTGCCAATAAAAGAACGGGTCTTCAGGAAGAAAGCCCTTCAGACCATGCGGCATCTGTGATTGTCGCGCGAGGATTGACACGTGATGAGGATTCTTTGGCTTGCGTTTAGTTTGGTGCTCGTCGTATCGACGGCCTGGTCGCAGCAGGGGGTGGACTTCCTTGCGCAGGAACCTGAGTCACTGGGTGAAGGGTGGCGAGGCTTCACCGATTTGGGCTTCCTTGTCAACGCTCTGCTGACACTCACACTCGCTGCCATTCTCGGCGCCATGATCGCTTACCATCCCAAGCACGTGCAGACGGCGGACACGCTGGAAGAGATCGAAGCACCGAAGGTCTTCATCATGTATGCCGTAATCGGCGCCCTTATCGGCATTTTGGTGGTCAAGTATGGCCTGGTGGTGGGCTTCGTCCTTTTCGGCATCGGAGGACTGATCCGCTTTCGCACGGTTCTCCGATCGGCGAGCCTGACTGGCCATGTAATTTTTGTGACGCTCATAGGCTTATCGTGCGGACTGGACCTGCCGCACGTTGCGGTGTTGGCGACAGTGTTCGGCTTCGTTCTGATCTATGTTCTCAATGCCCGCATCACCTATCGCATCAACGTCAGAGCACTCCCTCCGGAGCGTATCGCCGATGCGGCAGCGGCGTATCGAGGGGTACTCGAGCAACTGGGCTGCCGCATCATAAGCGAGAAGAAGAATCCTGAGAGAGAGAAGGTTACGTTCATTTTCCGCAACGCACGAGATGTGACGCGCCGTCAACTTGAAGACATCCTTGATACAGATATCGATGCGTCGTTGAAGGGGTTCCTCGACTGGGAAGTCGACTAGCCCGCATATTGCACGAGTTTCACTGAGTTTCACTTTATTTTTTAACAATTTCAATGACAAGTAATAGAAATTCGAGTTTGAGAAGAAGTACAAAGTGTGCCGCTGCCGGTTTGTCGCCTGATTTCACGGCACATTCCGGCAACTCGTGCAATATGCGGGCTAGCGGTGTGAAGCGGCCTCTTACATAGCGCGCCCAAGGACGCTCTTACACTAGAACATTTCTGAGCTGTCGATATCTTCCTCGCTGACCTTGCTTCGTGTCGGCATGAAGTCCCCGGTTATCATCTGGTCGTAAGGCAGGCCCGGCCCGACCATCGGGTAGACACCGGCATCCCGGTCGATAATCACTTCGAGAAACGCCGGTCCCGAGAAGCTCAGCCATTCCCGGATCACCCGTTCCATATCAGCCTTTTTATCCAGGCGGACCGCGAATTTGAAGCCATCGGCTTCGGCCGCCTTGATGAAATCTTTCTTGCGCAATGACTTGTCACTGCCGGACATGCGGGAATTGTAGTACAGCTTCTGCCACTGCCTGACCATGCCGTCGCCATAATTGTTGAGCACCAGGACCTTGACTGGAAGGTCATAGCTGGTTGCGGTCTCAAGTTCGCCGATATTCATGCGAATGCTGGCGTCTCCGTCTACGTCGATGACCAGGCGGTCAGGCGCTGCGAATTGTGCACCGATCGCGGCGGGCAGGCCAAAACCCATGGTGCCCATACTGCCGGATGTGAGCCACAGCCTGGGGTGCTTGAAATCGAAATACTGGGCGGCCCACATCTGGTGCTGTCCAACTCCGGTCGAAATAATCGCATCGCCGCCGGTGATGCCGTTGATGGTTTCAATCACTGCATAGGGCTGAATGAGATCGCTGTCCCGGTCGTAATTGAGACAGTAGGTTTCTTTCAGGCTGGAAATTTCCCTGTGCCACGGCTTGAAGTCCGTTGAAATATCGTGACTGTCCCCATAGTCACAGATGTGCTGCAGGTCCTGCTTCAGAACCCCCACGTGGAACCAGTCGACGGATTTAACCTTGCCGATTTCCGATGGATCTATATCAAACTGGGCAATGTTCCTGGCCCCGGGCGCAAACTTATCCGGCACGCCGGCGACCCGGTCATCAAATCGTGCGCCGATGGCAATCAGGAAATCGCAATCATCCACCGCGTAGTTTGCAGAGGCCAGACCGTGCATGCCCAGCATGTGCAATGACAGGGGGTCTTTTGTATCGACTGCCCCTATGCCCATCAGCGTAGTGGTCACCGGGATGCCAAATCGTGAGGAAAACCGGCGTAACTCTTCAATCGCCTCGCCATTGATGACACCACCACCCACGTAAATCAGGGGTCGTTGCGATTCCCGCAACATGACGAAAAACGCCTCGCAACTCTCCTCATCAAGCACATTATCCTTCACGGAATGAATGCGCTGGCGATATCCGCGTACCGGCAGCAGGCCGGAACCCTGGAAGGTACCGGTCCAGTTCTGAACGTCCTTGGGCAAATCCACCACAACCGGGCCGGGGCGGCCGGTTCGGGCAATTTCGAAAGCGGTACGAATCGTTTGCTCGATCAATTCCGGGTTCGTGACCAGAAAGGTGTGCTTGGACACCGGCCCCAGGCAACTGGATACGGGCGCTTCCTGGAAAGCATCGCTACCGATCGCGGCTGTCGGGACTTGTCCACAAATTACGACAATGGGTGTGGAATCGGCCATGCTATCGCGTACCGGCGTGGCCATATTGGTGGCTCCGGGACCGGAAGTAACCATAGCGATACCCACTTTACCGCTGGCGCGGGCGTATCCCGCCGCCATGAAACCGGCGCCTTGCTCGTTGGCCGGCACGATCAATGGCATGGGTTCCTTCCCGCTCTCGTCTCGATGTTCAGTGTTATAACGGAACACGGCGTCATAAGTGGGGAGGATGGCTCCGCCACTGTAGCCGAATATGGTGTCAACACCTGCATCAGCCAGCACCTGGACCACCATCTCGGCGCCGGTCATAGTTTTGCCTGCCAAAGGATGAGATGAAGATTCCGAAATTTTTGAGGAATGGTTCATATTTTTCGAAGTGTCAATCAATTATTCCCGCATTGCAATAGCCGGTGTTCTGCGCGACCATTGCAGATCAATAACTCGCACCGGAAATCAGAAATATGCGGCATATTATATCTATCCTGATGTCAAACGAGGCAGGGGCGCTGGCCCGTGTCGTCGCCCTGTTTTCAAGCCGCGGTTACAACATCGAATCCCTGAGTGTTGCGCCGACCGAGGACACCGAGGTTTCACGGCTGACCCTGGTTACCAGGGGGTCAGACGATGTCATCGAACAGATCAACAATCAACTGCTGAAACTGGTAGACGTAGTCAACACGGCAGACATGACAAGGGATGATCACATCGAGCGGGAACTGCTGTTGATGAAAGTGAAAGTCCGGGCCGGGGCAGGACAATCCATGCCAGAGTTGATAGAAACTGCCGGCGCCCGCGTGCTGAACGACTGCCCCGAAACCTACACGCTGGAACTCACTGGTGCGACTAACCGCATGGATGACTTCATTGCACAGGTTAGTGACTGTGCTGAAATACTCGCCGTTGTGCGCAGTGGGGCAATGGCAATCGCACGCGGCGAGAATGTCCTCAGCGCCGAACTGTAAGAGCGCGTCCCTGGGCGCGACCAGCCTTTCGGCCGCAAGCGACCTCTTACAGTTCTTGTAAGAGCGTCCTTGGGCGCGACCAGCCTTTCGGCCGTAAGCGACCTCTTACAGCCACCAAATAGCGCCAGTATTCTTCAAGGTCTTGTAAAGGCGTCGTTGGTTCGCCGTGGAGCGCCCCTTTATGCCCTTTTTGTCCATTATTTCCTTGCGTAACTGGAACCACTCGGGTGAACCCCAGCGATAGGAAGAATCGACCAGGTAATCGAATGCCTCGTTCAGCTCGGCTTGCAAACCGGCGCTGACCACAAAGAATCCCATCTCGTTGTTGTACAGGCGTGAGCGGTAGTCAAAATTGGACGTGCCGATGAACCCGAAATCCTCTTCAAGCAGGAACTTCGCGTGAAGCTTGCCATAATTTTCCGATCCTTTTCCCAGTAACACCGAATCCAGCCTGCCGGTTTCATAGATTTTCAGCCGGGGGTGGTTAACCAGGTCCTTCCATTCATCGCTATTGACGAACTCGGAATTCATTTCATCCGGGCCGGCAGCAGCCAGCCAGGCATCCCACTGCTCCTGTGTGAATAACAGGCGTGGTGCAGTCTCCATGTCGATCACGGACTGGGCGGGAAAATTGTCCGAAGTCAGCACTGAGTTGGTGATGATTTCCAGGGTGGCTTCCGGATGATCGGTCAACCAATAGCGCATTGCCTCGGCTTCGTCTTTTACGATTACGCCCTTCTTGTTCCGGTATTCTGCGAGAAACAGGTAAGGTGAAACGATGCGGGCCGATTTACCATCAGGCCTGGCATCTGAAATTTCTGCCAGGAGTGACATAATGGAATTCGGGTTGCGCTCCAGGTTCCTTTCCACTTCACGGGTCACGGTGGTGTCCGTGATATTGCCAAGTTCATGCGCAAGCCTGACCCTGGCGTCATGAAACCCGCTGGTCATGAATTCCGGCATTTCATCGAGGTGCGGCTTAAAATATTCGTAGCTCTTGAGTCTTGCCAGAGCCTCTGCGGATTTGCGGCGCTCCTTCTGGTAGTAACGCATATCACCTTCGGCACGGCTGGGCTTGATTCTCTTGTTTTTGTCAATTAAAAAGAGAATCGTGGTATAAATCTCGCTGACTTTGCCGACCGACAGTTCTCCGGCGGCATCGGCTTCAGCAGGATTGGAACGGAGAATGATTTCAGCATCTCTGAACGGGTCCGGATCGACACTGCCATCACCCCTGATTCCGTAATAATCCTCCGAGATGTTGCGGCCACCCGTGATGACAACCGCTTTCTCCGGAAAACTTCCGTCCATGACCAGCAACTTGTCATGAGAACGGCGATTGGGATTGGATGGCTTGCTCAATGCGTTGAAGATCACCACCTGCACGCGGGCTTTTTTCGTGGTCAGCTCGCCGACAGAGTTGCGTATGAATCCCGCGTTATCCTCACAGGTCTCCAGGGACTTAAGTTGAGCGTTTGCAGCGCTGAAGGACCCCAGTGCATCCACCATCACGCGAATATCAACTCCACGCTGAACTGCATTGCACATCGCGCCCAGCATGGAATAACCGACCAGGTCCGGTTTAAAGATGTAATAAGTGAAGTCGATCGTGTGCCCAGCATTTTCGATCATCCAGATCTTGGCAGCCAGTGAATCGATCGCCGCGTGTGCTGTTGGGCCAAGCAGCCTGGTCAATGCAGGCTGCACCGGAATATCAGCCTTTTTGCCCAGCTCGATCGGGTCGAAATCCAGCTTATGACCCGGCGCCCAGGTTCTGTGTTCATAAAGCTCGTTGATAAAAGGATCGTCAACAGCGCCAAGTGGCGGACAGGACGGCAAGTCCTGGGTGCCCGGTGGGCAAGGCTCCTGTTTGCTGATCGAGGCGCAAGCCCCGAGAAACAGCAACAGGGAAAGAGTTGCCAGTGCTTTAAGCAAATTGAATTTGTGCATCATCGCAAATCTTACTCACTATTCGTGCCTGCCTCGCAATTGGCAATACACGGCTTGTCATTCAGCACAATTTCAGCCGCCACCGCGTGATGGTCCGAAACCACGTCAGGAATCACTGCATACTTATTGAAACCCAGTTCAGGTGAAATCAATATCCAGTCCAGCCGCGCGCCTTTGTCGCCATATGTCGCAAGGCCTTCGGCGTGGGGTTCGAATACTTCCAGCCCCAATTGCCCGGCCAGGTATTTCAGCGAAGAATCTTCAGTCAGCCAGTCCGTATTGAAGTCTCCCATCAGCACAAACGGCCCATCGATTTTTCCGAGAATCCCCACCATTTCGTCAATCTGTGCCTGGCGGACAGACCTGCGGGAGAAATCCAGGTGCACGGATACGAATTTTACCTGCATGGCCTCCGGTAAAACACCTCCGGGATTCCAATCCAGCGCGCCAATCACAAACCCCTTGGTGGTGGTTGGTTTCGATGGTTTGAAACTGTATGAAAACGTTCCCTTGAAGGTATGTTTTGACATTAATGCCGTGCCAAAATCATACATCCGGTTGCTTGCGTGAACCCCATGGTAAGTACAGGGGTAATCAGCCTGTTCCGCCAGAAACGCTACATGGTTGAATTTTCCACTCCAGGAAGACTCGGCGTCAGCCTCCTGCAGCGCCACCAGGTGAGCGTCGACGAGTTTCAGAACCCCGGCCACGTCTCCCAGGTTGGTATGGATGGTTTCCGTCTTTTGCAACAACTGGTTCCTGCCATCTTTGCGCCCGTGAGCCAGATTGAGCGTCACGACGCGCAGGAATGTCGATTCAATTGTCGAAGCGGGATCCTGCTCATCCAAACAGGCCGCTGCGGCTGGATTAGCGATAAAACCGGAAACTGCCAGGCAGGTCAGTGCAACTCTTAATCGCAGGTTCAAACCACTCCGAATGTCAGGATGTTCCAACAATGCCGGATCTCAATAGGTAAACGGTGAACGCAGATTAACCGCGATGGCCGTATATTGCCTGTTTGAGCTGAATTTGTATGACAGGCCTATGTGTTCGAAGCTGATGAACCAGATTTTTATATTTTTGCTTCCTTTACTCAGTGCTAGACCAATTTCCCACTGGTCACTTATTGATTCAACCTGCTCTTCACCCACGTGGAAATTAAGCTTGTCGAAAAAATAGTTGTAGGTGACATGCCAGTTCAACCACAGGTCATCACCACCCAGCTCTATATTTTTCAGCGGCTGGGCATATTCCAGGCCGGTCATGAAGGAACCAAACTGCCCACGGTCTTTGAACTCAGGTTGGTATCCGGCGAAATACAGGCCATTCAGAAGCGACCAATTAACCCTGCCATCGCCCAGCCTGTATCTGCTTTTGATCCCACCATAGTAAATCCAGGCAGATTCTGAAGAACTGGTTTCCTTGCCCCAGCCTAAGTGGATATAGGGCCTGAGATACCATTTTTCGGTGAGTGGAATTTCAAACTGAATGCCGGGTGTGAAACTGACCGTGGCAAAATTATCAAAATCAACAAAATCAGGTAGTTGATCCAGATTATGCAGCCCAAAAGTTACAGGATAATGAATTTCAATACCCAGCTTGCGCTTGCCCTTCTCATCGATGGAGGACTCGCGCAGGGTCTGGCGTGGCGGTATCCGGAATATGAACATGGACCGGTTATCATCGACTCTATACCAACCGGTGCCGAAGAATGCGCCCATGGCCCAGTGAACCTGCCTTTCCGGATCTTCACGTGCCTGGAGCTCGGCACCCTGCGCCAGCACGTTGCCACTAATGGAGCAGATCAGAAATGCCAGCGCAAGTAATATTCCCCGGCCTTCAAAATAAAGTCGAAAATGATACTCCATGACCTAAATTATACGTCCCACCAACACCTGATAACTATCATAAAAACCGAATAAATGATGATCTATTCCTGGTCCTCCAGGCTGCCATATAAAAACTGTTGGTTATTTTGATTGAAAGCTGCGCCCAATCTGGCACAATGGCCGGTGCCAACATAACGAATACGGGATGAATCCAGTAATATCCGCCTGAAAAACCGGTACCCGAAAAATTCAGATGGCATGGTCAGGCAATTTTAAAAATGAGGTAGAAGATGTCAGATTTAGTAGAAGGAACCGTTAAGTGGTTCAACGATTCAAAAGGTTTTGGTTTTATTGAGCAGGAAGGCGGGAAAGATGTATTCGTTCATTTCAGCGCAATCCAGGGAGAAGGCCGCAAGACCCTGTACGAAGGTCAGAAGGTAACGATGCAAGTCGTCGCTGGCGAGAAGGGACCACAGGCCGAAAACGTCACGGCCGTATAATTCCCATTTTGTAGACTTTAGGGCCGGGAGCCTCATGGCTTCCCGGCTTTCCAGCGTGCCTGTCAGAAATCCTGTATTAATCATACGATACAATACCCACCCGCGGTTTTATTTCCGGATCAGGATAAATGACGCAGGAAGAGCAGAAAACAACGCATTTCGGTTATCGTGAAGTCCCGGTAAAGGAAAAGACCGGGCTGGTACGCGAAGTTTTCGAGTCCGTGGCCGGCAAGTACGACCTGATGAACGATATGATGTCGCTGGGCGTTCACCGGATATGGAAAAGGGATTTTGTCGCCAACAGCGGTGTACGGCTAGGTCACAAGGTGCTCGACCTGGCCGGGGGCACCGGTGACATCGCAGCCCTGTTGAGCAGGCGCGTTGGCACAAACGGGCATGTTGTACTGTCTGACATCAATGAAGCCATGCTTGAAGTCGGCCGCCAGAGGCTGGAAGACCGTGGCATATCCGGCAACGTGAGCTACTCACTGGCCAATGCAGAGGAACTCCCGTTTACTGATGGTGAATTTGATGCTGTGACCATCGCATTCGGCCTGCGCAACGTTACCGACAAGGACGCGGCCCTGGGCGAGATGTACCGGGTGCTGCGCCCGGGTGGAAAAGCCCTGATTCTGGAGTTCTCGGAAGTACAGCCGGAACTACTGAAAAAAGTATACGACGGTTATTCATTCGGCATCCTTCCCGTGCTCGGCAAACTGATTGCCGGCGACGAGGACAGCTACCGTTACCTGGCTGAGAGCATCCGCCAGCATCCCCCCCAGGAAGAACTGGCTGAAATGATGCGCAAGGCAGGATTTGACAATGTCAGGTACCGTAACCTCACCGGCGGAATTGTCGCCATTCACAGTGGGATCCATGCCTGATCATGCCTGAATACCGCACCCCTCTCCCCTCCATCCTGGCCGGCACGCTCGATGCCGCCATCAACCGCATCCTGGCACTGGACGAAGACACCCCTTCCCGTTTGCGGCGCCTGGATGGCCGTATGCTGCAACTGGATTTGGAAGGTGTAGGCATTAGCCTGTTTTTCGCATTTTCAGCCACTCGTGTTCACGTCAGTATCGACTCGGATAATGAGCCCGACACCGTGATCGGCGGCTCGCCGTTCGCCCTGTTTTCAATGGCCGTTCCTGACGGGGATGGCAGTTGGGGTGGACCCGGCTCACGCGTCAATATCAGTGGTGACGCCACCCTGGCGCGGGATCTCGAACGGCTGTTTTCACGGCTCGACCCCGACTGGGAATCAACCTTGTCGCGTCTGTTTGGTGATGTCTGGGGCCACCAGGTTGCGGCCGGTATCCGCAGCGGTTCGGAACAGGCAAAAGATGCGGCCGGGAACGCCGCTGAGATGGTCAGCGAATTTCTCAAACGCGATACCGGGCCACTGGTTCCGTCGGCGGATATCAAGACTTTCGCGGATGCCGTTGACGAGACCCGGGATGCCGTTGAACGCCTGGAAGCCAGGTTGAGAATCATGCAGGAAACCGATACGCCGGAGGAAGAAGGGTGATTCACGGCATTCGGCAGTTTACGCGCCTGCTGAAAATCAGCGCGATCCTCTCCCGCTACCGGCTCGACGAATTTCTCGAGGCCACGCACCTGTACCGCCCCATGCGCCTGTTGCGCGTGATCGCACCCTGGGGCCGGCGCAACGTCGCGGACGCACCGCGCGGTGAAAGGTTGCGCCTGGCCCTGAATGAAATGGGCCCGATTTACGTAAAATTCGGCCAGATCATGTCTACCCGCCGTGACATGGTCCCGGCGGACATTGCCGATGAACTGGCGCTGCTGCAGGACCAGGTTCCCCCGTTTCCCGGCGAGCAGGCACAGGCCATAATCGAAAAGGCGCTGGAAAAGCCGGTAACGGAACTGTTCCAGTCTTTTGAACTGAAACCATTGGCTTCGGCTTCCATCGCACAGGTTCACGCAGCCACCCTGCACGACGGGCGCGAAGTGGTAGTCAAGGTCGTCCGGCCGGGCATACGCAAACAACTAAGGCGCGACATCGACCTGCTTTACGCCATCGCGAACCTGGCTGAGAAGTACTCCGCAGCGGCTCAGCGCGTTAAGCCGCCTGAATTCGTAAAGGAGTTTGAGTCCTTTGTTTTCGATGAACTCGACATGTACCGCGAGGCGTCCAATGCCTCCCTGCTGCGCAGCAATTTTGAAGGCTCGAAGGATATTTACATCCCCGAAATCTACTGGCCCTATTGCCGTGAGCCGGTGCTGGTCATGGAGCGGGTTTCCGGTGTCCCGATCAACGACATCCAGGGCCTGCGCGATCACGGCGTCAACCTTGACCGCCTGGCCAGGATCGGCATCCGCATCTTTTACACACAGGTTTTCCGCGACAACCTATTCCACGCCGACATGCATCCGGGCAACATCCTGGTGGATGTCAGCGACCCGGAAAAAGCCAGCTACATAGCCCTGGATTTCGGCATCGTGGCCAGCCTGGCGCCGACCGACCTGTACTACATCGCCGAGAATTTCCGGGCGCTGTTCAACCGCGATTACTTCCGCGTAGCGCAACTGCATATCGACGCTGGCTGGGTGCCGCACGATACGCGGGTCGTCGAAATGGAAGCCGCCATCCGGACGGTGGGAGAACCCAACTTTACCCGCCCCCTGAATGAAATTTCATTTGGCGAACTGATGCTGAAGCTGTTCCAGGTCGCCTACCGCTTCAATCTGAATATTCAGCCACAGCTGATCATGCTGCAGAAAACCCTGCTGAATATCGAAGGCCTCGGACGGGAGCTCTCTCCTACATTCGATGCCATGGCCGTGGCCAAACCGGAGCTGGAAAGAATCCTCAGGGAAAAACACGGCCTG
>Ga0209013_10003407_pt1 | contig 14128 bp, 13 predicted proteins | sample Cruoilmetagenom2_FD_187291 | JGI IMG/M metagenome (GOLD analysis project Ga0209013, IMG submission 187291) | Oil polluted marine microbial communities from Coal Oil Point, Santa Barbara, California, USA - Sample 2 (SPAdes) (version 2) | ecosystem: Environmental > Aquatic > Marine > Oil seeps ... | reverse complement strand
GATTGCACGATTCAGGCGGATGTTCCCCCAAGTACGTGTGAATGTAATAGTAAATTCCAGGAATTCTGTGATTGAGAAAGTAGTGTCGGGAGAATTTTCATTAGGAGTTACAAGCAAGAAGATTGAACACGGGGAATTAGAGTATCAAGATTTCTTCGAAGATGAAGTTATCTTGATCGTTTCTGCTAACCATCCATGGGCCAGTTATAGGCATATTTATCCGAATGACCTTTTAGATGAACCGATTATCTTGAGGGAAGAGAGCGCGAGTAGTCTTGAGGTGCTATTCCAAGGATTGCGTGAGTACGACATCACTCGAGATATGCTCAATGTTGCCATGGTGCTGGGTGATGCTGAAGCGATAGAAATGGCTATTGAAGAAGATATAGGTATTGCATTTATTTCGCGTTTAACGGCTACTCGAGGTTTGGAACTGGGATGTGTGGTTGAGGTTGTCGTGGATGGTATGGATTTGTATAGAAAGATATATCTTGTCCGATCGAGGCAACTTCCTTCAACCAGATCGCAGTTAGAATTCTGGGATTCCATACGATCACATAATCGCGAGAGAGTTTTGACAAGATTGGGTGAATGAAACATGCCAGAGCCTTATCAAATGATTATTATCTTTTTCTTTTATGGCCTGGCATTTTTTAGCATGGGGGTTGCTATCATCATCGAGCTGGGTCATGCGACGGATGCCCGGTTACGCAGGGCTTTACGACCGTTAGCTGCGTTTGGATTAATCCACGGGATGCATGAATGGAGCGAAATGTTCCAAATCCTGTATGTCACTTACCTTGGAGGAGAAATCACTGAAGCATGGAAAGGGATCAATCTTGGTGTGCTGGCGTTTTCATTCCTTTCATTAGCCGCAAGCGGCGCCTATTTATTGACCCGGGATGAACAAAAACAGCGTTATAGTCTGCTGTTACCATTAGGCTTGGCCGCCGTATGGGCATTCGGTTTACTTACAATGCAGGGCACTTATACTCCGGACGAGATTTTTGATGTCGCGGATGTATGGACTCGCTACACAATAGCTGTTCCGGCAGCATTATTAGTTGCAGTCGGGTTGATCGGACAACAAAGGGAATTCCATAGAGCCGGGTTGGGTTCATTTGGAAGAGATTGTCTATGGGCTGCTGTGGCGTTTATCTGGTACGGTCTCATTGGGCAGATTTTTACGAGGCCGAGTGAATTACCTCCATCGAATGTGATCAATTCGACATTATTTTATGATTGGTTTGGATTTCCTGTACAATTATTACGGGCATTAGCGGCTGTTTTTATCGCGATCTTCGTAATCCGTTTCTTGCGCTCCATCGAATACGAAATACGAATAAAGATTGATGCTCTGCAAGATGCACAGCTACAAGAGGCAAAGGAAAGGGATCTGATAAAGAACGAGATGCTGCGCCGGATCGTAGCCGCGCAGGAGGCTGAGCGGCAGCGGATTGCCCGCGAATTACATGATGCAACTGGACAATCATTAACTGCTATTGGTTTGGGATTACGTGGCGCGTCATCGGCGATTAAGAAAAACGGAGAAAAAGCAGCTACGAATATAATTCGATTAGAAGGATTAGTCGATGATGCGTTGAATGAACTGCAGCGGCTGATTGCTGATTTGAGACCTTCGCATATTGACGATCTTGGGTTAGGGGCTGCGTTACGTTGGTATGCAGGCGAAGTTCAAAAGCGTGTACCACTCAATGTTCATGTAGATGTACATAGCTACACTGGAGGCTTACCATCTGAACAAAAAATTGCTATATTCCGTATCATTCAAGAAGCCATCACAAATGTAATCAAGCATGCAAATGCCGAAAATGTGTACATACGTTTGATCTGCAGCGGAGAGATGGTTCATGTTTGGGTTGAGGATGATGGGCAGGGTTTTGATCCACATAAAATGTTTTCCAAAAATAGACCCACGTGGGGATTGATCGGAATGAAAGAAAGAGCATCATTGTTGGATGGAAGTTTTAATATTTCCTCCGAACCTGGTTCAGGGACTCAAGTAAATGTACAAATACCACTTATCAAGCAAGAGATGGAATAAATGATATGGCTATCAAATTATTAATGGTAGACGATCATGCGGTTGTCCGTTTGGGATTGCGAATGTTGCTTGAAAATGAGGAAGATATTGTAATTATTGGTGAGGCAGAATCAGCCAGTCAGGCACTGATTGAAATATCACGCCTGAAACCGGATGTCGTGCTGATGGATATTGGTCTCCCTGACCTGTCGGGGATCGATGCAACGCGTGAAATTAAGAGTTTGTGGCCGGAGATGGCTATCGTTGCCTTAACAATCCATGAAGATGAAGAGTATTTTTTTAAGATGTTAGAAGCAGGGGCGAGTGGATACGTGCCTAAGAGGGCTGCGCCTGAAGAACTCATCACAGCCATCAGGGCTGCTGCGAACAACGAAGTGTATTTATATCCCTCACTTGCGAAATTACTCGTGCGTGATTATCTAACGACAGATCAACAGCAGCGGGCACAAGATACCCTGAATGAATTGACACCAAGAGAGAGAGAAGTATTAACTCATTTAGCAGAGGGGGAGAGTAATGTAGAAATCGGCATATCGTTGGGGATAAGTCCGAAGACCGTTGCCAGACATCGAGAAAACATCATGGGGAAACTCAACCTGCACTCCCGAACTGATTTAGTAAAATACGCCATTCGTAAGGGGATTATCGAACCATAGGGCTGGTTTAGGTACAGAAACTTTTTCGTAATATTGGGTGAAGTCCTTATATTAGCAGCAAAATTCTTATATAACATGGGGGAAATAACCCATAAGAAAGCATTTCCTTGTGGGGTGATTCTATTCATATTGTAGGGAAATTCACAAATAAACATGCGTATATCTACTCTGAATTCAGTATACAGAAATCGGTGATGTGTCCAATTTACTTTCTTCCTTTTAATTACTATACTGGCAGCAGAAGTTAAAAAATTTTCGAGATTTCTGGAGGATGTCATGGATATCGCGTTAGTTATGTTAATCGGAATGCTGGTACGCCTTGTTATACCAATGGGGTTATTACTGTTATTAGGTTCGTTACTTAATCGTCGTTTGAATCATCTCCCATAAAGGAGGTAACCCATGGAAAGCCTAGAAGCTATCGGATCCTTAATCGCTGGAGTTGTTCTTCGATTTGGAATTCCGGTCGGAGTAACAGCGCTAGCCGTTTGGTTATTGAAGTTGCTGGATAGACGCTGGCAAGAGGAAGCCCAAAGCGAGGATTTGATTCAAGTAACAGTAAAAAATCCTGGATGTTGGGATGTAAAGAATTGTTCAGATGAAATGAAGGCAAATTGTGAGGCATTTCAGAATCAAGATGTGCCATGTTGGCAACTCTTTCGCGGTCCTGATGGGATGTTGAGGGAGAACTGCCTGGACTGCGATGTTTTTCATCGAGCCCCTATTCCATTAGCAACATAACTAAGGAGATTCACCAATGAAAAAAATTGAGCGAATTGGATATGGAGTATTGGTGGCAATCCCAGTAGCGGTGGTTGCTTTCATCGTGTCTCAAGCATCAATGCCGGTGTATGCACAGGGAGAGGAAACAGGAGATCCAGAATGTAAAGAATGCCACGAGGTTTTTTATGATGCGTGGGAAGGTAGTGCACATGGTTTGGCGACAACCGACAGTGTTTTTGTGGATGCATGGGAGGATCAAGGCAGCCCAGGGCAGTGTTTGACTTGCCATGCGACGGGTTATGATCCAAAAACATATACCTGGGAATCTGATGGGATTTCTTGTGAGAGTTGTCACTACCCAGTGACGGCTACACATCCCCTGGAACCGATGGGAATGGAGTATTCATCCGAGTTGTGCGGAAGTTGTCACACAGAGACTTATTTTGAGTGGCAGGTCAGTTCGCATCGTCAAGAAGGACTGGAGTGTATCGGATGTCATGACCCACATAAAACCGGGTTGAAGGTGGAAAATCCTGAGGATTTATGTGCGTCTTGCCACCCCACTCGGGCAGACAATTTCACGCATAGTGCGCATAGCCGTAACGGTCTAACATGCCCTGATTGTCACCTGGGAAGTACTGAGCAGGAACCTGGAGACGGTCACGGAAGTCAGGACCACAGTTTCTATGTGAGCCTGAGCACGTGTACAGAGTGCCACGCGTACCAACTGCACGATCCTGAAGAAGTTCATCCTGCTGAGCCAGATAATGAGCAGCTTGATGCCATGGTTTCTGTTGAGCAGGCATCTGTTTTTTCAGAACCCACACCAGTCAGCCCAATCGGATTTACGACATTAGCGGGTATGATCGGTGTTGCTTTGGGAATTATCATTGCGCCATGGCTCGAGCGCTGGAGACAAAATGTTATGTCGGGCAAGGAGGATGAATAAAATGGCGAAAGAGAATGTGAATCGTCGTGATTTCCTCAAAGTCGCTGCACTCGGGGCCACGGTCCTGACTGGGATGCGCATAGCCAACCGCACTGCTGCTTCTGAAGCGACTGGATCGAGCCCGCATCAATGGGTTATGGTGATCGATCAGGCGAAATGTACAGGCTGTGGTCAGTGCACGTTAGCTTGCCGAGCTCATAATGATGTCCCTCCGGATATCTCCTGGAACAGGGTCATCGAGATGGATGATGTTGGTGAGAAAAAAGTGTTTATACCTAGACCGTGCATGCATTGTGAACACGCACCGTGCGTAGATACATGCCCGGTAGGTGCTAGCTACTATCGACCCGACGGAATCGTGATGATGAATTACGATCGCTGTATCGGATGTCGATATTGTGAAGTGGCATGTCCTTTTGGCGCCAGAGCATTTAACTGGAAAGCGTTTACTGAACCAAATCCAGCAGTTCCAACATGGGGTCAACCGGAGGTTGAGCGTAGACCCAGGGGCGTTGTTGAAAAATGTTCCTTTTGCTATCAAAGAATCGATCGTGGATTAGCGTTGGGACTGACACCTGGTGTTGATAACGATGCTACACCAGCCTGTGTAGTAACTTGTCAGGTGGGTGCACGCAAGTTTGGAGATATCAATGATCCTGACTCCGAGGTCAGTCAAATACTGGCTGAAACGCCGTATTTTCGATTGCGTGAGGATTTAGGCGTAAACCCCAGAGTTTACTATTTGCCAGCTCGAGAGGAGGTAAGCTGATGAGTATACTGAGCAGGCGAATATCTGTTGCACCAATTCATTTATGGTTAGCCTTTTTGGGTTTATTGATATTAATAGGCTTGATAGGCGGTTTTATTGTATTCACGCAGGGATTGGTCGTGACGAATCTTAGCGATCTTGTTCCGTGGGGGTTGTGGATCACGATTGACCTTTCAGCGATTGCTTTGAGCGCGGGAGCATTTCTGCTGTGCGCAGCAGTTTATTTGCTGGGCTTGAAACAGTTCCAACCGGTCGCAAAAACGGCAACATTTATCGGCTTGATTGGTTACAGTATGGCAGTCATGACGCTCTTACTGGATATCGGTAGACCGGACCGCTTTTGGCACTCTCTCATTTATTGGAATACGCACTCTGTACTCTGGGAAGTTACTATGTGTGTAGTGTTATACCTAACGGTGTTAATGTTAGAAACTACGCCTATCATTGGGCAGGCTAGTTGGATGAGGTCGCGATGGCCAAACCTGTCCGTATGGTTGAGTGGCTTGCACCGGTACGCACCCTACCTGGCCATAGTTGGTCTTGGTCTTTCGATGCTGCATCAATCCTCTTTAGGGGCTGCATATGGTACCCTGAAAGCTCGACCGCTCTGGTACAATCCTGGATTATCGATATTGTTTATGGTCTCGGCCATGGCAGGTGGGACTTCATTAACAGTCCTGATTACAATGCTCGTAGGACGTTTGTCACCCAAAGTGAGAGTAAACGATCAAATATTAGGAAAACTTACCATATTTGTAGGTTGGGTTCTGGTTGGGTATTTGTACTTTCGTTTTTGGGAAGCACTATCGATGTCTTACACATACCAGCCTGGGCGAACTGAAGGATTAAGTCTCTTAACGAAGGGCCCTCTTGCGTTAAATTTTTGGGTTGGTGAAATAATACTCGGTGCTGCAATCCCCATTATATTGCTTCTAGTACCAAAATTTCGCAATAACACTACAGCAAGAATGATAGCTCTATTGATGGTTGTTGGAGGTGTAATTGCGTATCGTTGGGATGTAAATATTTCGGGATTGTTAGTATTGCTTGCGTACCTTCCACAAGAAATCGCAACACGTTATACGGTTTATAGACCATCGCTGATCGAGTTTATGGCGGGTGTGGGTGTTATAGCATACGGTGCGATGGCAATCACTCTCGGCGCCCGTTATTTGAACATCGTGGATCACCGTGAGTTTCACGAAACGGTTGTGGAGACCAAGCCCGATTTTGCAGGAACCGATTAAAATTCCTGCAGGAGATTGAAAAATAATGGCAGGCTGTGTAGCTCTGCGCTATATAGTCTGCCATCGGTGTTTAAGCGTTTGGATCGATTAGACCGGTTCTGAATGCAAATTTTACGAGCGCGGCGCAGGAATGCAAATCTAATTTCCTCATAATACGCTCTCTGTGACGGGAAACGGTTTTAGGACTGATACCTAGCATATCGCCGATCTGCTGGTTGTTATTACCATCGGCAACCAGTTCAAGCACCTGACGTTCTCTGTCTGTCAGTACCTCTAGATCCGGGTGAGGTTTTTGAGAATGTTGGCCAGTGTGCCCTTGTGATGATAATTGCGCTATTAATTGTTGGTAATCATCGAATAACCAGCGAGCGAGTGCCGGCTGCAGATAAACGTGTCCCTCTGAAAGTGCACGAATAGCGTCGACAAGATCTTCTGCCGCGGCATGCTTGGTAACGTATCCCTCAGCTCCTGCAGATAGCATTTCAAAAAAATATTGCTTATCAGCATGCACAGTTAGAGCCAGGATCCTGCAGTTCGGCGAGATCATTTTTATTTTTCGTGTAGCTTCCAATCCATCCATGCCATCCATCGTGATATCCATCAGGATCACATCAGGATTTTCTTGACGGGCAATGATTATGGCTTCTTCACCACTGCTGGCTTCCGCGACAACTTGCATGTCTGGCTGCATATTCAGGAATGTCTTTAAACCTGTGCGAACGATATCATGATCGTCTACAAGAGCTAACTTGATGAACTGCATATCTTACCTCCGTCAGCACCTTTTACTGAGCAGTTTATGGGCGAAGGGTTAATTTTTACGTGATGCAAGTGTATTAACTGGAGATTCATCATCTCGTTTAAATCCAGGAATCAGGACATTGATATCGTCTTCAGTCACAGGTACTGTGGCCCTTATGATCGTACCTTTCGAAGGAGAACTCTGGAAACTAATTCTACCATTTACGGCCTCAACACGCTCGCGCATCCCGGCCAATCCTAATCCGCGTATAGACCCTAGCTCTCCATTGGTCGAGAAACCTCTCCCCTGATCTATGATACGTATCTCCACGTTGTCAGGGGCAAAAAATAAATCAATCTTAGCCTGAAAAACACCTGCATGACGAGCCACGTTGGTCAGTGCTTCTTGTGCGACGCGAAAGAACACCGTCTCGATAAATGGATGGAGTCGTCTCTCCTGTCCATTGACTTGCATATCCACAGAAAGCCCCAGATGCTTTTGACTGTCATCAATCAAAGCGCGCAGCGCGGCCGTAAGACCGAGATCATCTAATTGTGACGGTCGTAAATCATGCATCAGTCGATAAATCCCCGCGGAAATTCTTCGCCTTAGCTCCTGCAATTCGTCAACTTGTTTATTAATTTCTTCCACCTGAGTGATTTTTCTCAAACTCTCGAAGTGCAAACTGATGGCTGCCAATAATTGAGATGTTTCGTCGTGCAATTCGCGGGCAATTCGTGCGCGTTCTTCTTCTTGAGCTATCACAGTGCGGCGCAATAATTCATTGCGCAATTTTTCTTTTGCATCTAACTCTGTGCGGACGCGCTGCAATGCCTCAAGACGCTCATTTTCAGATTTATCGAGTCGTTTCTTGCGTTCTTTTGCAGTTAATTGAGAAGCCCTTAGCAAACCGACCGTGATGATGACCGCAATGATTGCTCGTATTCCTTGAATTGGAATACCAGCTATCTCCATGAAAGATTTTGTGTTCCAAATATTTCCTGGAAAAGTATCAGTTGGTGAAACAAATGTCTGGGTGAAAGCATAACAAATGAAGCCAAAGGCAACCAGCCAAAGCATGGTTCCGAGATTGCTCTGATCAGTGTTTTTTGCCAGAGATCTTTTTCTGATAAAGGCTAACCCGGCCAGGAAGGCTGCTGGGACTGCCAGAAAATATCGAGTTAATGCATCAACATGAGAAAACCAATCTGCATGGGATTCTTGAGATATCAAGGTACTAATGATCACAAGTGCTGAGTACAGGAGCACAACGGCAATGATTATTTTTGTTTCCAGGTTTGAATGCTTTGTATCTGGTCGCAGGACTCGCAGGCTGAATACGAACAGCAAAATAAATGACACAGCCAGAACGCTGATCCTGAACCAATTTATTGCTGTTGTAGGTTGTAATATTAATAATGCCTGGTTGGTGAGAAGCATTTCTAGCCACTCGTGGATACCGTGAATGAATCCAAACAGGGCCAGTGGTAGAAGCGCTTTGGCTTCTACCAACAAAGGTGATCGACCAGACTCGAGCAGCATTACAATCCCCATGCTGAAGAAGGCCAAACCATAGATAAAGAAAACCATGGTAATACTCATAGCAAGATCTATTATAAATGGAACCTTAGCAATAATCGGTATTATTTTAATCTATTTTTTAAAAAATGGGGTAGAATAATTGGGGCGAATAACCCATTATGTTAGTGTATGATAAGTGATTGAATTGAAAGGAGGTGTCTTGGACAGAGTAAACTATTCAACATGGCAATCAGTATGCACAAAATGACGAAATATGAAAATAAGGAGAATAAGAAATGTCAAGAAAACATGTACTATACCTGGCGCTGTTGATCGTTGCAGTGGTGGTGTTATCAGCATGTGCTGGAACTGAAGGTCCTGAAGGAGCTGTGGGGCCACCAGGACCTGCCGGTCCTGAAGGGCCGCAAGGTCCACCCGGTGAGGAAGGACCACCTGGCCCACAGGGTGAAGCAGGACCGGAGGGTAGTGCGGTTGCCGCAGCTGCCGGTGCTGAATATGTCGGTGCAGAGACCTGCAGCGCCTGCCATGCCGATACCTATGATGTCTTCATGAAATCCGGTCACGCCTACAAGCTAAACCCGGTAGTAGATGGTCAGCCTCCTGAGTATCCGTTCACGGAGGTTACTGAGCTGCCGGACGGCTATACCTGGGACGACATCCTGTATGTGATTGGTGGTTATAACTGGAAAGCACGCTTCGTTGGAAAAGATGGCTACATCATTACCGACAAGTCCGGTGAAAGCGGCAACGCCGAGTACCTCAACCAGTTCAACTTCGCCAATGAAAATGTGGGCACGGAAGCCGGATGGGTAACCTATCACTCCGGTGAAGCCGAGATTCCGTATAATTGTGGAAGCTGCCACACTACCGGCTACAGCCCAGAAGGCAACCAGGATGACCTGCCAGGTCTCATCGGTACCTGGGCTGAACCTGGCGTCCGATGCGAAGAGTGCCATGGCCCTGGCAGCCTGCATATCGCAAATCCACGCGGGGTTGCAATGAATGTTGACCGTGACGCCGAGCAGTGTGGTCAATGCCACCGCCGTGGCGACATCGAGGCGGTCGACGCTTCTGGCGGCTTCATCAAGCATCACGAGCAGTACGAAGAGCTCTTTCAGGGTAAGCATGTTGCCCTGGATTGCACGATCTGCCACGATCCACATGAGGGTGTCATTCAGCTTCGCAATACGGGCGAACAAACTACACGCACGCAGTGCGAGAACTGCCACTTCCAAAAGGCACAAAACCAGGCGGTTGGGACTCACCAGAGTATCAATGCGCAATGCATCGACTGCCACATGCCGTTTATGGTCAAGAGTGCCGTTGGTAACCTGGATACATTCACGGGTGACATTCGCACACACTTAATGGCTATTGATCCTTACCAGGTCGGTCAGTTCAACGAAGATGGCTCCGTAGCCCTATCACAGATCTCCCTGGACTTCGCCTGCCGGCACTGCCATGTCAACGGCACTGCCATGGAGAAGACCGATGAAGAGCTTATAGGCGCCGCAGTAGATTACCACGCAAGAACAGAGCCAGGTCAATAAATTTGAAATGGCTTGATTGGGCGAGCATGAAAATATCCATGCTCGCTCATTTTTCGTTTACAATTCGCCAAAGTGAGGAACGATGAAGCGTTTAATTGAAAAACTTAAGTCTTTCTTTTTCCCTCCCCCGGACACCCCCAGGTGGCTCAGAATCCTGCCTTACGCACTATTGGGGATTCTCACGTTTATTGTGCTTACAGCAAGCGTATACGGCTGGGAATACACCAATTCACCGGAATTCTGTGGAACGAGTTGCCATACAATGCCGCCTGAATATTCATCCTACCTGACATCACCTCATGCGCGCATTGATTGTGTGGACTGCCATATCGGAGAAGGATTTTTAGCTACCCGCATAACACGTAAGGCGGGAGACTTAAAACACGTTACAAAAACACTCTTCAAGGATTATGAGTTCCCTATCCGGGCAGATGACCTGAGGCCGGCTCGTGAGACTTGTGAGCTGTGTCACTTTCCGGAAAAATTTTCTGATGATAGTCTGCGAGAAATTAAACGCTTCGAGAATGACGTATCAAATACTCCCCAATCAATTTACTTAAATCTTAAAACCGGTGGGGGTAGTGAACGAGAGGGATTAGGTCGTGGTATTCACTGGCACATAGAAAACCCCGTATATTATTATGCAAGTGATACGGGCGAGCAAGATATCCCATACGTTAGATTAGAAAATGCAGATGGATCTGTCGTTGAGTATATCGATATCGAATCTGATTTTGATCCAAACACGATTAGCCCTGAAGAATTGAAGGAGATGGACTGCATAACCTGTCACAACCGCATCACACACCTGGTACCGACTCCAGAGGATACTGTAGACCAACTCATCGCCAGAGGAGTGATCGATCCTGATATTCCAGAGATTCGCCTGAAAGCGATTGAAGTGTACAGCAACATATATGACACACAAAAGAAAGGACTGGTTGGGATCGAGGGTTTGAATAATTATTATGAACATGTTTACCCGGAGTACTACGCAGAAAACCGGTCTAAGATTGATGAAGCAATACTAGTACTGCAAGATGCTTACGAGGAGAGTATTCATCCTGAGCAGAAATCAGACTGGACCACACATTCCAATAATATTGGTCATAAGGATTCGCCAGGTTGTTTTCGCTGTCATGATGGAAAACACCTCGATGATGAGGAGCGCTCAATTCGCCTGGAGTGTAACTTGTGCCACTCGATTCCAGTAGTTGCCGGACCGAACGATTTCATCACCAGCATCGAGATCAGTCGGGGACCGGAACCTTCAACCCACTTGAACGAAAACTGGATCAGCCTTCATCATCTGGCTTTTAATGAAAGCTGTTCTAACTGCCACACGATTGATGACCCTGGTGGCACCAGCAATACTTCCTTCTGTTCCAACCCGGCATGCCATGGTACCTCGTGGGAGTACTCTGGATTTGATGCTCCAGGGTTACGGGAGATCCTCCTTTCCCAACTGCCTCTGGAACCAACTCCGACACCCTCGGTCATGATTGTTACTGTAAATTATGAGGATGTGATCGGTCCATTACTTAAGAGTCGATGTGGTGATTGTCACGAAGAGAACGGCATGCAGGGCTTGAATCTAACAACCTATCAGTCAACTTTGGATGGTGGAAATAGTGGTCCGGTTATCATCATCGGTGATGCGGAAAATAGTCTTATCCTGATCAAACAATCAGATGAACTACCTCATTTTGGTCAGTTAAATTCGGAAGAGCTGAAACTGCTAAAAGAATGGATCACTGAAGGGGCACCGGAAAAATAAAGTTGTTTATCTAATTTTATTACCACCCTTCCTCATTATTTCACAACCAAATGCCAATGGAGGAACCTAGTGAGTGAAGAAAAAGAAGTTAGCCGGCGTGATTTCCTTGGGGTATCGATCCTCGTTATGGGAGGTTTGATCGGCTTAGGATTCCTGGTACCTGCAATCGCTTATATTATTGGCCCGGCCTTGGGGCGCAAAGAGTCTCAGGAGTGGATACGATTAGGTTCCACTTCGAAAGTAGAGGTCGGCACCCCCACCCTGTTTAAGGTCAAGATAGAACAGCAAACGGGATGGATAGTTAACGAAGAGGAGCTCTCTGTCTACGTTTTAACCGAAGATGGTCGTGAATATATCGCCATGTCGAACGTCTGTACCCATCTTGGCTGCCGGGTGCGCTGGATATCCGATGAAAATAAATTCTTCTGTCCTTGTCACAACGCGATTTTCGATGAACGTGGCTTTGTGGTTTCCGGTCCGCCACCAAATCCTTTATATCGCTACGAGGTAATGGTAGAGGAAGATCAACTGTTCATTAAGGAGATTTAGCCCTATGACCGAGCTTGGAAATTGGCTTGATGAACGTGTAGGATGGCGCCAGATTTGGGACACCATCTTTTTAAGAAAAGTTCCCAAGATAAATTGGTTTTATGCGCTTGGCAGTGCCTCCTTATTCCTGGCAATTAACCAAGGAATAACGGGTATCTTATTAACGATCTACTACGTGCCGACACCAGATCACGCTTATGATAGCGTTCAGTTTATAACAACACAGCTCCCTGCAGGATGGTTAATACGTGGTCTGCATCATTGGGGAGCCAGTGCCATGGTCATTGTAGTAATCCTTCACATGGTCCGAGTGATCCTTTACGGCGCTTATAAGTATCCCCGCGAGTTGACCTGGTTTACTGGTGTATTTTTACTGTTGGTTGTGGTTGGATTTGGCTTCACCGGGTATCTGCTGCCCTGGGATCAGAAAGCCTTTTGGGCGACTACCGTGGGGACACTCATTGCGGGAACTCCTCCGGTAATTGGAGATTGGATTCTTCGTGTTATACGGGGTGGGCAAGACATATCCGCAATAACTCTTGCTCGTTTCTTTGGTGTCCATGTTTGGGTGCTTCCATCTGCGTTGTCGATCTTGATTGCAGTCCACATGTATCTCGTTGTTAAGATTGGGATCAGCGCAGTTCCGAAACGCGTGAGGAAAAATAATGAACGAGAAGGATAAAAAGGAATATTTAGAAGAATACGAGCAAGAGAAAAAGAATGGGGTCGGGTTTTATCCGAATGTAATCTTCAAAGATGTGCTCGTTTCATTTATCATATTTATAATTCTCATTGGCTTGGCATATTTTATCGGCGCTCCACTTGAAGAACGGGCAAATCCTGCTGATTCAAACTATACACCGAAACCCGAGTGGTATTTCCTCTTCTTATTCCAATTATTAAAATATTTTCCTGGCAGTATTGAATTTGTCGGGGTTGTCATCATACCAACCCTGGCGATTATTCTCTTATTCCTCCTACCCTTCATGGATCGGAGCAAAAAGCGACATTTCTTAGATCGCCCTATTATTATGGCTGCGGTTGGGTTATCTGTTATTGGAATATTATTTTTATCTTTCCAATCTGTACTGGAAGCTCCACCTCCTAGTGTTCGCGGCTCAGGAGATGAGACGGCAGTTTTGTATCTGGAAAATTGTGCCGGCTGCCACGGTTCTTCGATCTCTGTAGCTGTTGGAACAAACTTGCACGATATTATCTCCCAGGGGAAACACGAAGGTATGCCTTCCTGGAGTGCCGATTTATCGACGGATCAAATTGATGCGCTGGCTGGTTTTATCCTATCTCCTGGTGGAAGTCGGCTTTTCACTGATAACTGTAGTGATTGTCACGATGTAAATGAAATGATTGCAGGAGATCCAATTGAGTTGAGAAATGCAATCGACGATGGTATTGACTACCCCCCTCATTCAGATTTAGAAATCATCCCATGGTCGGAGACACTCATCGCAGAAAATCGCACCGACCTGTTAAATTTTCTTGTTGCGCCTGATGGTCAACGTCTCTACACCGTTAATTGCGCGTCGTGTCATGGTCAGGCG
>Ga0209013_10003406_pt1 | contig 14129 bp, 12 predicted proteins | sample Cruoilmetagenom2_FD_187291 | JGI IMG/M metagenome (GOLD analysis project Ga0209013, IMG submission 187291) | Oil polluted marine microbial communities from Coal Oil Point, Santa Barbara, California, USA - Sample 2 (SPAdes) (version 2) | ecosystem: Environmental > Aquatic > Marine > Oil seeps ... | reverse complement strand
CGGCGGATGGCAGGTCGACGAGCCTGCCATTTCCAGACCGGACGATCTGACCGAATACACCGCAAGCTGGGTGAGCGCCTGAGGGAGCCTGGAGCGGCCTCAACGCAGGAGCGTGACAGGGTAGCGCGCCAGACAACAGGGACACATCACATCGAGGGGATCTGCTTGTTCTTGATGCGCTCGACCACGCTCTCCAGCCATTCCAACTGGGTCCGGAACTGATTCTTGCCGCACTCCAGCGTCAGCATCCAGAAGTAAGCCTCCCTCGGCGAGCCCACCATCTCGACGTAGGGCTGTGCCAGCGCTGGTACCTGGTCGTACCGGTCCAGGATGCCCCGCACTTGCTCAGCTTCCCGTTCGAATATGGCCAGGATCTCGTCGTCGCTCAGTTGACCTGCGAAAAAGACCTGTATCAACCCGGCGTTGCGGTGCTCCCCAGCGGGCAAGCGCCCAGCCAGCCAGCCGCGAAGCTCCTCTTGCCCGGCCTCGGTAATGTGGTAGACTTTGCGGTCGGGCCGGTCAGCCTGTTCGACGATCTCTAGCTCGACCCAATCCCTATCCGCCAGCCGGGCCAGCGTGCGATAGATCTGGCTCTGATCCGCCGGCCAGAAATGGCGCACCGAAGTGTCAAACACCTTCTTCAGGTCGTATCCGGAAAAGGGCTTGTAGTTCAGAAAGCCAAGGATGGCGTGTTCCAGTGACATAAACCGGCTCCTCCACAGCAGTTGGTGCGCGGGTTCGTCCTTCCACACACGATGGCTCAGATGCTAGCATAGGAGCAACCCGTAGTCAAGCCGGCCAGAAGCAGGTGCGGGCGGCAGCCAGAACCCGGTCTTCCGGCGACCTGCCCGACGACGGGCTACGGGTGCAGGGTACTCTGGCTGGCACCACCTCGCTCAGCTTGAGGACATCGTCCGCGACCCCTGGGTGCTCACAGCAGGGATGCCCGTGGCACCGGGAGCAGGATCTGGGTGCGTTGGGTTGTCTGGCTCCACCGACTCAAGGACTTTTTGGTAGGGTGCAACCATCTGCTCTTTGATCCTTGCCGCGAATTCCTGTCGAAACCGTGGGATCCTGAACAGAAACGGTGTCACCATGTTCAGTGCCCGGATGCCCCACTCCTTCTGAGGAAAGTCATAGATGCCCATCTGTTTGTATGCCCGGTGATCGGCCTGGAAGACGGTGCGCAGCCTGCCCCAAATATCATCGCGGAAGACCTTTGTCCCGCCCACGCCCAGGAAGGTCTGGGGCTTGATATAGCCCGTCTCGGCAAAGCGGACGAGGCTCCCGGCCAGGTTCTGCACCAAGCCGTCGATCTCGGCCGGATCACCGCATTCGTCTGTGACAAAGCCAGCCAGATTGGATCGCTGAATCTCGACCCAGGCTTCCAGGATCGTGCGCAGGTTCGAATTCTGGCTCAGAGGCCCGGAGATGATGAAGCCGAACTGCTTGCCGAGCAGTGATGGTGCGTGGGTGTTAAAGAAGGACCGGTCAAAGAAGGTCTTCCAGGTAGAGGACAGATACCGGTCCCTGATGGCCCCGGCAAAGACCAGGATGTCGGCACTCCTCACCTTGCTGTTGTAGAACTCAATATAGTCATCTTTGCCTTCATACGCACACCGGTTGTCATAACCGCATTGCAGGCATCCAAGACAGCTCCCCTTGATATCCAGGTCACGCAGATTGACGGCTTCGATCTCCTGGCTGAATGAGGCGTCAAAGCGATCGATCATGCGTAGCAGATTGGTCTGGTGGGCTTCGGCGTCGGTGACGATCAAGATCCTTTGCCCGCTCGGGCTGACTGGCTCCTGCTCCGCCCCGGGCAGGTACTGATAGTCCCGTGCTGTGACCGGCGCATAGCTTCTCAACGTGGGAACTCGATTCTCAATCGCACCGAAGAGGCTCTTGGCAAAGGTAACCAGCTTGCTCTGACCTTCCTCACCAAGCAGATCCCGCATTTCTGGAGAGAACGAACCCACGTATTTCATCTCCAGGTCGTCGCAGATTGCCTGTATATAGTTGTGAGCGGTGTTGTCGAAAAAGTGGATGGATGTGGAGAGCGTGGCTGCATACCTGCCAGCGAACGCATCCTCTGTACCCCTCTCCCAGATCAACTCGATGAAACGCTTATAGTGGGCGTGGACGTGCAGGATGTACAGCGGGAAGGCCCACAGGATGCCGTCCGATGCCCGAACCTGGGCTATCACTTCCTGCCACGCTTGCTCACTGCCCTCCAGCCTTCGGATGCGCTGCGCGACGTGAACAATCTCCAGATCGTGTTCGGGAAATGCCCGCTGGACATAGTGGACATACTGCATTGTGACGCTCGTTGCCCCCTTGGGGCTACCGTTCAGAACCGTGATCTTCATGCCTACCTCCTTCTTTTGTGCCCCCTCCACGGAAGAGGGCAACTCCCTTAGCTATAGGATCTAACCGATATAAGATAAGTCGAATATAATACTGGTCCTATTATACTAGAGAAGGAAACCATTGTCAAGAAGGGCCCACCCTGTTGCAGAGGCGGGCGGACATGCTGTGTACGTCCGTGGTGCTGCCCTGTATGGACCCGCGTGCCCTCCAGTTGCCCAGCCTCCAGGCCACAGGAGGTACCAGACTTGATAAACTTCTCAACTTATGATACTCTAGTACTAGAGTATTGTATCATAAAACCAAAGGTGAAGGCCATGACAAACGCTGAACTGGCAATCCTCGGCCTGGTGGTTGAACAACCTCGCCACGGCTACGAGATCGAGCAAGTGATCGAGGAACGCGGGATGCGTGACTGGACGGAGGTTGGCTTCTCCTCCATCTACTACTTGCTCAAGAAGCTGGAGCGGGAAAAGCTCGTGGAGAGCCATCTGCAGGAAGCCGACCGTGGTCCGGCGCGCAAGGTGTACAGTACTACAGCCGGTGGTGAAGAAGCGCTTCGCGCCGGTGTGCTCGATGCCCTGGCAGTGCCGAAGCGCTGCTACACACCCTTGCAACTGGGATTATCCCATCTGCCCGGCGTTCCAGCCCGAGAAGCCATCACTGCCCTGGGGCAGTACCGCAACGCTCTCGCCGGACGGCTCGAACACGTGCGGGAGCGATGGCAAGCCCAACAGCCTCTTCCCTTCTTCATTGAGACCATGTTCGAGCACAGTATCACCTTGATCGAGGCTGAACTATCGTGGGTGAGAGTCCTTATCAAGAAAATGGAGGGCCAAGATGTCCAAGGTTGACTTTAAGAAGGAGTTGAAACACCTTTACCGGCCGTCAGCCAAAGCGTATAGTGTGGTTGAGGTGCCGCCGATGCTTTTTCTCATGATTGACGGCCATGGCGACCCCAATACCGCGCAGGAATATCAGGAGGCCCTGGAGGCCTTGTACGCTGTGGCCTACAAGCTCAAGTTTATAAGCAAGAGAGAGATGGAAAAAGACTATGTTGTTCCACCGTTGGAGGGCCTTTGGTGGGCGGAGGACATGGACACCTTTTCTAGCCAGCGCGACAAGAGCGCCTGGGACTGGACCATGATGATCATGCAGCCCGAGTGGATCAGCCGGGACATGGTCACTGAAGTGGTTGAGCAGGCCGGGAAGCGGAAGGATCTGCCTGCCCTACCCAAGCTCCGGCTGGAGAGGTATCACGAAGGCCTGTCAGTCCAGATCTTGCACATCGGTTCTTACGACGACGAAGGGCAGGTGCTGCATAGGATGCACTTTGAGTTCATTCCCCAGAGCGGTTATGAGATGCAGGGCAAGCACCACGAGGTCTATCTGAGCGACCCGCGCAAGGTGGCGCCGGAGAAGCTCAAGACTGTACTCCGGCAGCCAGTACGCAGGGTTGCCGAACTGTAGAAGGCCCGGAAAAAGCTGGGGGAGTCGTCACGGCCAACCCAGGCCAGCCGGGCGGCAGCCCATACTCACGGTGGCGGTCTCGACTGAAATCCTTAGCGAATAAATCGCCGAGAGAGAAAGGAGTTACCAGAGATGGCACTTGGACCATTACCAGGGTTCCAGCATTTCGAGACGCACCACTGCATCACCGGATCGATGCGCCACATCTATGTTTTCAACCATCACGACATCAGCGAGGAGATGCTGTTGGGTCTGGGCGCGGGGGTGAGTTTCAGTACCTGGCACTTTAAGGGGCAGATGCCGTTCATGGGTGGGCGCGGTGGTTTCAAGCCTCCCATGGAACAGGTCGCAGGGCAGCGCACGGGCGTGGTCATCCAGACCCACAGAACCACCAGCGCCCGAAAAGCCAGGAAGACGCTACTGGAGATGATGGACGCAGGGCAGCCGGTGATGATCCAATGTGATATGGGTTTTCTGCCCTACTTGTACTTTGGTGGCGAGGAGTATCACTTTGGAGGGCATGCAGTGGTCATCTGTGGCTATTATCCGGATACGGATTGGGTACTTGTGGCTGACCGGGATGCAGATCTGCGTCCGGTATCGATGGCAGACTTGGAAAAGGCGCGGGGCTCGACCTTCAAGCCCTTTCCACCCAAGCACGCCTGGTACACATTTGACTTTGGCGAAAAACGCCAGCCAACAGCCAGTAACGTACGCCAAGCCATCCAGGAGATGACGCAGAGCATGCTCGAGCCGCCCATCAGGAATATCGGTATCAAGGGCATTCGAAAGGCGGCCCAAATGGTCCCCAAGTGGCCGGAGAAGCTAGATGCAGGCGAATTACGCTCTGCCCTGTTCAACGCCTGGATCTTTATCAGCCCTGAAGGCGGTACTGGCGGCGGATCATTCCGCTACATGCTCGGTCGTTTTCTCAGGGAGGGGGCTGAGATCACAAGGGATCCACGCCTTACGGCCAGCGCTGATGAGTTCCAGCAGATCGGTGACCGTTGGGAAGGACTGGGCGAGTGGTTCCGCCGGACCTCAGAGACGCGCGAGCCAGCATCAGGACTTGACGAGTGTGTGATTCCGCTGCACCAATTGGCAGACCTTGAGGAGGCGGCCTGGCGAGCGCTGCGCGAGACTGTGACGGAATAGGGGCTGTGCCACTGAGGAATGGGGCATTGGCAAGTATGGCAGCTCAGTGCGCCTTTCAGTGTGCCTCCGACACGCTTTCGACAATCTCCAGCAGGCCAGAATCTGGCAATTGCAGAGCGACGAACGACGGCAAGCCAAGACGCTTCCAGAGGGGGATAGGCTCGATCCTGACAGCGCGGGACACGAACAGCGAGAGCACTGTCCCGTGGGTGACCACGGCCAGGTTGCCCTGGGGGTAACGCTCGATCACTGAGTCGATCGCCTGCGAGAACCTCTGGTGGGCCTGGTCACCTGTCTCGTCGCCAAAGACCGGTTGCCCTGGCTGCTCCAGCATGCGTACAACACTCGCCTGGAACTTTGCCTCGTCGGCGCAAAACGCGACCGAGCGTCTCTCATGCTCGTGGATGCCGGCGGCCGCCGCCTGGGGGAGCTCAAGCATGCTGGCCACTAGCTGTCCCGTTTCGAGCGCCTTAGACTCCAGGCTGGTCACGATCAAACAGGGCTTGTGGCCAGCCAGCTTCGCGGCCAGGATCTTGCATCGCCTGCGGCCTTCCCGCGAAAGGCGTCACAGATTGGCTGGAATCTCTGGAACGATATCGGGCAGCGAATGCCTGACCAGAATCAGCTTGCGCACTCGGGAATTTTCACAGCTCCTCGGCAATGGCCACCAATTGGTGGGGCTTGAGGAGGACAATCCGGCCCTTTGTGGTCTCGATCAAGCCCTGTTTCTGAAACTTGCTCAGGGTGCGGATCGCCGTTTCGAGAACGGTGCCGGCCATGTCGGCGACGTCCTGGCGACTGAGGGCGGCAGTGATCCGCACTGCGCCGCCTTCCAGGCGCTCGCCTGAGGCGGAGGCCATGCGTAATAGCACGCGGGCCACCCGCCGCTCAACCTTTTCCACGGCCAGGCTCCGAATCGTCTCGTGGGCGCGCTGCAGGCGGCGGCCCAATTCGGCGATCAGTGTCCATGCCAGATCCGGGTGCCTGCGAATCAAATCAATGTACTCTGTGCGGCGAAGGTTGAGGGTGATCGTTGGCTCCAGGGCCTGTGCCGTAGCTGGATAGGTGTCGCCTACAAGTACGCCTACTTCACCTACAATCTGGCCCGGACCAAAGGCAGCCAAGATGGTCTCTCGCCCGCTTTCAGAGTGCTTGATCATCTTGACCCGGCCCTCAATGACATAGACAAGCCACTCGGCAGGATCGCCTTCAAAAAAGAGGTACTTGTCTCTGTCATAGTTCCGTCGCACGAACTGCTTTTCCAGTTGACCGCGTTCCTCGTCGGTCAGTGGCGAAAACAGGGTGCTCGTAGCCAGCAGGTCAGAACCCTTCATGGTGCAGGGATTGTAACACGGTCTCAGGGGGGAGTCAAGCAGGTTCTTCTCGACCAAGTGCCAGATCCATGCAGTCAAGCCAGCAGGGATCAGGCAAACGAACAGGGCTCCCATCAATGGGAGCCCTGTTACAATTGCCAGAGCGGGTGATGGGACTCGAACCCACGACAGTCTGCTTGGGAAGCAGATACGCTACCACTGCGTCACACCCGCAAGGCTGTCAGGATTATAGCCCAAAAGGAGGTGCAAGTCAAATGGTACTTTACCCCTAGTTTTGGTGTCTGGCAGCGCCCTCGGCGAGGCAATCAGGTGAAACTGTTTCCCAGCATGGCCAACACACCCCTCAGATCGTGGATCACCGGACAGTCTTGGATCTCAGCGGAGCCATCTCTATCCAACAACACCACGTCCAGACCCGCGCGCCGGGCGCCGACAACGTCATGTTGGTAGCTATCGCCCACATACAGGGCACGTTCGAGGGGAATCTCCATCCGGGCTAGCGCCTGGTTAAAGATCCTGGGATGGGGCTTGTTGCAGCCGGCATAGGCTGAAGCCCAGACCAACTCAAAGAACCGATCGAGCCCTGCTTGGGTGACCCGGTCCCTGAGGTTCCAGCTCCAATTGGAGACGATGCCCAGCCGGTAGGCCTGCTCTTGTAGGGAGGTAAGGACCTCGACCACCTCGGGATAGGGACGGATAACACCGGGGCGGTCGAATCGTGATTCGATGGTATCAGCGTAGGCTTGCAGGGCATCCGCACCTCCCTCTACGCCGAGACTAGCCAGAAGGGCCCGTTCGAGGCTGGACTGAGTCCGGCGGTCATATTCCTCGCTGGCAGGGAAGGTAGCTGTTTCAGCGTCGCGGTAGTGGTCGCCCCAGACAACCTCAGCCGCGGCAACGATCTGTTCAACAGACCGTTCCACCCCAATAGCCTGAAGGGATTCTTGAACGATAGTTCCCTGAGGCGGCTCAAAGTAGATGAGCGTGTAGCCCAGGTCAAACAGCACGGCGTCGTAGCGCAAGTTTTTGGTTTGCATCCTGCTATACCCCTGTCGCTATTCTGCTGGCGGTGAAGGCCGGCCATTGCCACCACTGACAAGTCGCTGTTCCGCCTCACGTAGGGAAAAGACAGATGCCACGCCGGCCAATAGCACGACGATGCCGGTGAAGACGAAAACGCTCGTGGGACCAACCAGGTCACCCAGAATGCCTGCCATAATGAGGGCACCCATCGTACCAATGCCGATTACGGTGACCATCGCACCCTCGACTCGGCCGCGTTGCGAATCGGGTACTAGCGCCTGTGTCATGGCGGCCAGGGTGGTCCGGGCTGACACGACGCACAGCCCAACCACAAGCGCCCCGACGAGCACCAGCCAGTAAGCCGGCGCCACGGCAAATACCAGGATGCTACAGCCCAGGATGATCATGGCACCACTGACGATCTGTCGGGACCGAGCCCACGAAGCGTAGGCGCTGATCAGTATGGCGCCTAAGGCCATCCCGATTCCCTCCGTGGCCTGCAAGAGGCCAATGTACTCAGCCGATATACCCAGCAATTGCTTGAAATACGCGGCCGCAAGAAGAACAGTGGCACTGAGGCCCAGGGTGGCCACGGTCGTAATGGCCATGAGCTGTAGCAGGGGCTTGTTGCTGGCGATGTAGCGGACGCCGTCGGTAAAGCCCTCCCAGAACGTGCGGAATTCCCCACCCGGTCCAGCAGATGCCACGGAGGACCGGCCCTGCGGAATGTGCGCCGCCATGAGGAACACGGCCGAGAGGGCGAACGTGAACGAGTCCACTACAAAGGCCGTGTAGGTAGAGGTCAAGCTGATTACGAGGGTTGCCAGTGAGGCGCCGGCAATGAGCGATACCAGCTCCGTGGCCTGGATCAAGGCGTTGGCCGTCAGCAGATCCTCTTCGGGCACCATGTTGGGCAGGGACGCATTTCGTGCCGGGACATAGACTGCGCTCAAACCCATGACAAAGAAGGCAGCCAGGTAGAGAATGTACAGTTGGCCTGGTTCGCGTACCAGGAGGGCGAGGAGAATAACGACCGCCCGGAGCAGATCGCTGGCGATCATCACTGCCTTGCGACTGAACCGGTCCAAGAAGACGCCACTGGCCAATGCAAAGAGCTGGGGGATGGTCATTGCCGCAGCGATGACAACCACGGCCAATCCTGTCCTCTCGGCCAGTTCGTTGATGAGTACCAAGGCTGCGACGATGGCAAAGTTGTCGCCAATCTTGGAGATGAGCTGGCTCAGCCATAGAGCCAAAAAATCACGATCTTTCAAGACCGCGAAAATACCGGTCTTGTCGTTTTTCATACGCTTTCCTGGCTATTATGCTGGCGAGTGTTGCCCATTATAGCTACAAAGGGTAAGGTTGGCAAAAGGTTGGGTGTCCTGTGCATCCCAGATTGGCTCTGCCCGGGGGACGCATCAGCCCTGATCCGATGCCAAGTCCAGGTCTTTGGTCATGAGCAAGCCTCGGCGGGAGGGAGAAGTCGTCTTGGAAGCTCCAGGGCATGGAGCTTCTGCCGCCCAGGACTCGATGGAGCGCTTTGCCATGCGGAAGAGACAGGGCCTCAGACTCGTTGGAGCCGGCGCCCAGTGAGCGCCAGAATCGCGAGGCAGACAGCCCAAACGGGGAGACTCAGGATGGCTGGCAACGGCGACGAATGGTATCGAAGCTCAACCTTATGGGCGCCAGCCCTTATCGGAATTCCCTGCAACAAGGAATCCACCCTACGTATGGGCACGATTTCCCCGTCTACCCGGGCCTGCCAACCAGGGTAGAACGGCTGGCTCACAACCAATACACCCTCATCGCTTGAGGATACCTCCAGGCTGAGCCTGCCCGGCGCAGAGTGTACTACCTGCGCAGCAGGACCGGAACCACCTCCAGCAGGTAGCATCAACTGCTTGTCCTGGGGCTGCAGGACCGCAGTGGCCCTCGGATCGAAATCCTCCGAGTTGAGCAAATCGATGGCTTGATTGTCATCCCCCAGAGCCGTGTCGTACACCACCCAAGCTCGCGGCAGTGGATCTCCGATACGGTAGACTCTGACCCCGCCTTCGCCGTAGACGCGTTCCAACCCCGGCCCATCCAGTCCCTTTCGGGAGAGCACATAGTGTACGTTGAGCAGTTGCCAGCGACGCCAACTCTCGACCTTATCCTCAAACTGTTGAAAGGTCTCCAGGCGCAGTGGCGTATTGCCGGTGATGTCTTCAAGCTCGTAGACAATGCCCGCGCTGGACCCACCGGGAAGTAGCCCGGCGCTCGAAACTCGAAAGGTGCCTGGCTGCTCCCTGAGGTACGCGGTCACCCCTGTCTCAGGATAGGGGGTACTCGCTGCCGGATCGGCCAGATTGAATCGCCAGTTGATCGTGAATAGATTCAACCAGATTAACCCCAATGCCAGGAAGATCAGCCATCTGCGCCGGACGCGGCCCGTACGCCGCAGGACAAAGAGTAGGGCGGATCCACCCAGGATCAGAAGGAGTAGTATGTGATGACGAAGCAAGCCCTCGAAAAGGTTGATCTCAACGCCGTTCTGCAGACTCTGCAAGTAGCCGAAATAGAACAGAACCGTTAGTGCGAGAAAGGCAACAAAGAGCCAATTTAGACCCCGCGTGAACCGGCTGAATCCCTTACGAATTTGGCGGGGCAGGGGTTGCACCAGTGTCAGCGCCCCGTAGCCAGCGAGGATACTGACGGCAAACGCAAAGAGGAAAATGACCCTTTCCTGGTTGCGCACTGCGCCAAAGCCGGGTACCAGAAGGTAGGTTACACTGTACAAGAACGTATTGCCCCCAAATGCCAGAACTAGGGCTACTGTGGCAAGGACAAGCCAAAAGATCACCTCACGTCGTGCACGTACCACAAAGAGCGCCGCCACTGCCAGAATCATCGGCAGGATACCGATGTACTGGGGCGAACCGCCAAAGTACCCGGGATAGAGCATGTGTGTAATTTCGGCCAACGGAAAGCCCCAGGCCACAGCCTCATAATCCAGACCAGCCCGTGTGGAACGGGCGATGAAGCCCAATGTTGGCGCGAGCTGGACAGCCGCCAGGGCCAAGCCCAGGACCAGGGGTAGCGAGACAACGAGGATCCCCTGACCCACCGCAGTGCGCACCGTGCGCCCTGTCTTCGGTGTCCTGTGCTCCGCATGGCGTGCAGACCAGGTCAGAAACAGTCCGTAGGCCAGAACTACATAGATGATATACATCGCCGTTTGGGGGTGGCCGGCGAGCAGGGCACAGGCCAGGGCTAATCCGGCGCAGATGATCTGAGGAAGGCGCTTGACGTGATAGAAGGCTCGGTCGACGAAGAGCAACACCAGGGGCAGCCAGACCGCTGTTTCCAAGATGGTGAGCTGCTGGACGGGGAATGTAGTCAGGTAGCCTCCGTAGGTGAAGGTTAGCGCAGAGACCGCGCCGGCGAACCTGGCCGCCGGAATCCGCGCACCAGACCGCCGTGCCAGATGGCGTACAAAGAGATATATGAAGAGGCTCGCCAGCGAAAAATGGAGGATGACCTGTGCCGTAAGAAACCCAATGCTGAACTCCAGGCCCAGCAGAGCGAGGATCGTGTTTTGTACCAGGTTGAGCGGATAGTAGAATCCTGTCTGTATGTCGGCAATACCAGGTTGCCCGGCGTTGATGAATGGGTCCCAGGCGGGCAGACGGCCAGCAGCTAGCTCCCGGGCTGCAAATAGCTGGAGGGGATAATACTGGTCGGTGAAATCACCCGAGGGAATGACGGCCCGGTCAGCAGGATCGAGCGCCCACAGCCGCCACCAAAAGAGCAATGGCAGGAGGACCAGCGCGGCGATGATGATCGCTTCCGACAGCCAGGTACGTCGTGGGCGGTGGGTCACGAATACTCCAGAGTTCTGAGGATTAGCGAGTGCGACGGCCGCGCGCTGTTCCATGGCGTTTGTTGTCGCGCTCGGCCCAGCGCTGCAGGCTGCCCCGATAACTGGGCGCAATAATGCCAAAGACGGTGCAGCGCGCTACATCTAGCATGCGGGTACGGAGACGGGGATCCACAGCATCCACCGGTTGAGCCATAGTGATGATGGTGGGCAGACGGGCGTTGTAGCGGTGGTTGAAAAGCTGAAAAAGCTTCTCCTGGGCCCATGGGCTGGCACTCTCAGTTCCAAGATCGTCGAGTACCAGAAACGGAGAGGTGCGTACCTCGTCGAATCGCTTGTCAAAGCGTGCCTCGCTGCTGGGACTGAATGTAGCTCTCAGGTGATCCAAGAGGTCGGGAACCACGACAAAGAGGGCCGGCAGACCAGCCGCAGCGCGGATGTTGGCGATAGACGCGGCCAAATGGGTCTTGCCACATCCATACTCGCCCGTGAGAACCAGCCAGCCATCGGGCAGGTTGGCGAAACCCTGACATAACTCAAGAACGCGCTTGAGATTGGCCCGCTCATCGGGAGGCAGATCGTCCTCGCGAAGGTCAAATCTCTCGAAGGTCATGTCCTCCATCAACGATAGGCTGGAGAGATCTGATTGGTCTTGGGCCACGCCGCTCCGTCGAAAATCAGGAGCCAAGATCGTCACGATAGTGGCCAAACTCGGATCGACCAGACGAGATCGCAGGCGCAGGTCAATCTCCTCGGGACTGGAATTCGAGGTGACCACGGTGGGTAGGCGGGCGTTGTAGCGATGATTGAGCAACTGGAAGAGTTTTTCCTGAGCCCAGGCGGTGCTGCTCTGGGTACCGAGGTCATCGAGGATCAATAGCGGCGCATCCCGGACCTGGGTGAAACGTTCGTCAAAGCCGATGGGGCTCGCGGGTCCAAAGGTGGCCCGCAAGTGGTCCAGCAAGTCGGGGACGACGACAAACAGAACCGGCTGGCCGTGCTCGATGACGCGGTTGGCGATGGCTGCCGCCAGATGGGTCTTGCCACAGCCGTAGCCGCCAAAGAAGGTGAGCCAGCCTTCGGGATCGTTTGCGTATCGCCCAGCCTCGTCAAAGGCGTGACGCAGATTATCAGCCAGGTTAGGACCCAGACCGTAACCCTCGGGCCCAAAGGTATCAAAAGTCATGTGGGTCAAGTAGTGGAGGTTGCTCAGAGAGCGCAACTGCCGAAGACGCAGCCCCTCGATTTCAGCCAGCTTGCAGCGGCAGGGAAATAGCTTGCCAAAGTCGGGGTGGTCAACAGGTACCTCCTCGCGGACATACCCCAACCCGCCGCACAGCGGGCATTCGGCGCTGCCTAGCTCGCCGTCCTTCAGAACTGGATCTGGGCTAGTGCTCGATATAGTCGGCATATTCGCCTTCGATGAATCGGCGCCGGTCTCTTTTATCAGCTCGTCGAGATGTTTCATTGCCTTTTCCCTCAGCTGCCCAGGCCTTGAGGATGCTCTCCACATATCGCCACTTCCGCACGTTCGATTTCACGGCCTCACGAAAAGCATCCTCGATCCACTCTGCCGGGTAGGCCTTCTCAGCCTCCATCAGCTCTTCAGCCATGATAGGTGTGAGTGCCCCAATGTTCTGTTCATAGAGCACAAAAATGTTGGGGCGCTGAGCCCGCAGGTGCGCAGTCTGGGACGATTTGGCGGGAGTCCACTTGCCGGCAAGCAGTTCGTCCACGGATTGGCGGCCGCTTTCAGAGTTGATAAAATACCAATCCTGCCCGTCAGGTTCTTCACCGGTGGTTACGCGCAATAGTGTGCCGCGGGCAACAGCCCGCTCAAGTGCGTTGCGCAAGACCTCTTTGGCTGGTAGCATCGGTGAACCAAGACCGCCAAGCAGGCGCTGGTCGGCGGCCAACTCTCCTCCGCCAACACAGGACCGCTCTCCTTTCTTCTGGAGAACCAACCAAAAGACGTGCAACGTCACTTTCAGCTCTCCCAGATGGTCGATGTCGGGTAGTAGCTCGGCGAAAAAGAGATTGGGCAACGGCGTATAGGGTTGTTTTCCGGCCGGAAACCCGGCAAAGCCTTTCATTCTTCTCTCACACCACTGATGAGGGCCATACCCGGCAGCCCCTCTACCAGCCTCTGGATGTAACGCGGGTGAATGTCTTTGTCGCCGTACCAGGCATAGATTGGCCGCGCCCCCAGCCAGTGATCGATCCCACCAGGGGTCACCGTTTTGGTGTCGTACCAGCCTTTCTCCGCCCAAGCCACGTACAGGATTGCCTCCAGATCGTCATAGTACGAGTCCGACTCCACCAGGACAAACTCTGGTCCTGCCTCTTCAACAAACATCCAGGCCAGTTCATGATAGTAGAAGTTGCCACTCTGGTCTACCTCGGCCCAGTTCTGCCAGAGCGGGTACAGAGGCATGAGAAGCATGACAGCGGCCAAGGAGCCGATCAAGGGCCTGGTCAGCCACTGGGGCTGGTCCCGGAGCAGGCCTGCCAGCCATGTTCGTAGGGCGCTCAGGCCGCAACCTAGGAAAACGGCAAAGATCATGTACGATGGGACAAGATATAGATGTACAGTTCCTCCGCCATAGTTCATGGCAAAGCCATAGATACCCAACGCCACCAATGCCAGAAACACAAAGCTCCTCAGATCAGCCTTCAGCCGTTCCCAGGCACCAATCCAGCCCAGAATGAAGCCCCAGCGGTAGACCTGCTCCTCTAGGATCTCGAGATAGATGCGCATCCGGTCCACCTGGTCGCTCAGCGTGAAACCGAAAAACTGCCCCTGAAAGCGGTTGCGCGTCATCCAGTGGATCCATCCTCGCCACGAGAATGGACCCAATTCATTGAGCAGCGGCTGCTGCTGGGCTCGGAGAATAACATAAAGATACTGTGATGCACCG
>Ga0209013_10003405_pt1 | contig 14131 bp, 17 predicted proteins | sample Cruoilmetagenom2_FD_187291 | JGI IMG/M metagenome (GOLD analysis project Ga0209013, IMG submission 187291) | Oil polluted marine microbial communities from Coal Oil Point, Santa Barbara, California, USA - Sample 2 (SPAdes) (version 2) | ecosystem: Environmental > Aquatic > Marine > Oil seeps ... | reverse complement strand
ATGTTGGTTCTGGTTCTAAATGACTATCTGAGGCTAAAGTTAGAGTCCCGTGCTGACTATCCCTGCCTGCAATGTTGACATTATAAGGACATTTTATCACGATACAAAAGGAGAGTTAATTTTCTGGAACTTCTATTACTTCTTCCCTTCTTTCTTTTATAAAAGATGCCCATTCTTGAAATACACCCAAAATGCTCTTTAATGGTGCCTCAATCAAAAAATCTAGAGCGACAGTCAAAAAATTGATTTTGGAAAGCTGAGATGTCATCCAAACCCCGAGATTCAAGAGAGGAAGGCTTAGGTTAGTTAAAATATGAGAGAAAAACCCTTCCTTTTTTGTTGTAACTTTTAATTCTGATGCTGAAAATCTCACCCGAAAGCCAAACAAAAGAACAAGAGATAAAAACATGAAGAATATTAACCCGCTTACGATACTGAAAGTTGTCTTAAACAGGATAAATGAAATTACTCCAATAATAAGCAGAAAGAGAAAAGCATAGAATAACCAAAAAATCCTGTGCATACGTGTGTTTTGGTTCTTTAGTGCTATAGAAAAAGTGGTCTTTTCCACATTTTGTGTATTGTAAACAAAGTCGCTTATCCTTTCTATGATAACGCGAGTATTGTCACTGCCAGGCTTCTTTATCGACAGACCAACTACTAACATTAAAATAAGGGGGATAATTAAATTGATACCGATAGGAACAGGCTTTATCCCACCCAAAAAATAGTGTTCATATGGAATCTCAATAATCAATGCAAGCAAAATCTTCGTGGAAAATATATAGATAATACTTCTAACTATTCCTCTGTTTACTCTCCTACCTATCTCGTTATATTTATTTTCACAAATCCCAGAGGTTTCTGCTGCCAACTTTTCGGGATTGGATAATATATTGCGCGCCTCTTTAGGTTTTCGCTCAATAATTTCTGTAAGTATTTGAAATTGGACAATTTCTTTTTGAACAACACGATAAAGCTTTGGTTGATATGGTGAAGAAAGTTGATGTTCAATCTTTTGACTAATTCTGACAAGCTGTGAAGTCCTCTTTCCCACTTCATCCTCTAACACTCCTCCCCAACTGGGGTAGAAGTATTTTAAAAGGTGGTAACGAACTCGTACTTGGTCTGACTTGAATAGGCTTTTGTGAATGACAATATTTAGCTGAATATTTTTCTCTGCCTTATTTAGTTCAGAATTTTCCCATTCAAATTTTTTGTTAAACCAAGAGCTAATGACAGACACTAAAACACCAACTTTCAAAAGAGACGGATCTAATATCTCCTCTATTTCAGCTGAGATAACTCCTAAAAACCAATCGCTTAAAACGCGGGTTTGCTTTCGATCATTGTATTTATCAGATAATAAACCTAAAAGTTTTAAGTATTTGGTAATTACTTGTGCAACTTTTTTAGATCTACTTTTAGGTACTGAGTTATTTTTAAGATACCGAGCCCAAATAAGTTCTTTTATCAACAAATCCGCAAACTTTTGTGTATCTCTTGCTATTGCAGGGTTTTCCCAAAGCTGTCTTCGCAAAATTCTTTCAATCGCATTTCGTCGCAAGAGATGCTCTCCTTTATAATCCAATGCATTTCTAATACGCTCATAGGCGACTGCCAAAATGCCCAATGTTTCACCTACTCTTATTTTGGGCTCGCTTGATTTTATTCTCTTATCAGAGAGGGGTTGATAATAATCAAGAAGTATTTCCGTTTCTGGTGTAAGTAAGTTATTTGAATTATTTTTTTCAGAGCGTGGGGGAAAATCACTTAACAAAGAATTTTCATTTTCAACTTGTTTTACTTGAAAAATTGTTTTCATATATTCTTTCTGTGCTTATTCTATTCATAACGTAAAGCCTCAATTGGTGAAAGCTGAGAGGCTTTTCTTGCAGGTGCAATACCAAAAACTATTCCCACTGTTGCTGAAACAACAAATGCCAGAATAACAGACCATAAAGTTACTGTTGTTGGCATAAACATATTTAAAATCAAAGATCCGCCACTACCAAGAACTATTCCGATAATCCCTCCGCCAACTGACAAAAACACAGCTTCAATTAAAAACTGAGTCAAGATAACTTCAGGAGTTGCCCCCAAGGCCTTTCTTAAACCGATTTCGTGAGTTCTTTCAGTAACTGATACAAGCATTATATTCATAATACCGATACCACCAACTAAAAGTGAAATAGCAGCAATACCACCCAAGGCAACTGTTAAGGTGTCCAAAATACTTGAAACTGTAGACAAAATCTCTTTTTGATCTAATACTGTAAAATCCTCCTCTTTAAGCCGTCTTTTTAGTACTCCCTCGACTAAAGAAACTGTTGAAGAAACCTCATCGCTCGATTTTACTTGAGCAAAAATAATACTTATATTGTCTTGATTAAATTGCCGCTGAGCTGTCGTTATTGGCACAAAAACTTTATCATCAGGACTCATACTCCCTTGACCGCCTTTTTCTTCCATCACGCCCATAATTAAATAACGATACTCTCCCAGCTTCACTTTTTCACCAATAGAATCTTTCTCCCCAAATAAATCCTCTGCTACTTTGTGGCCCAACACTGCCACTTTTCTTCCTGAGTTAACTTCTGATTCAACAAAAAAACTTCCTTTTGCAAATTCTGGCTCCCTAATATTTATATAATTTTCTGTTGTGCCAATAATTTGTACCAGTACGGACTCACCTTCATATCTAGCCGGACTGGAGGCCATTACCATTGCTACGGCATCCTGAATTTGGAGTATTCCTTTCTCTATCTCATGCGCGTCACTAAGTTTTAATTTTGAAGTAGCCATTGAAGAAAAGGCGCTGCTCATCGCACTACCTCCCATACTAACATCATCCAAATCAATATCTCCTGGCATGACCATAATTAAGTTTGAACCCATGTCCTGCATTTGGTTAGTAATATAACCTTTAAGTCCTGAGCCAACAGAAATAAGAAGAATAACTGATGCAACACCAATAATTACACCCAATGCTGTTAATAGAGAACGGGATTTATTAGTTTGCAAAGCCTTAATCGAAATTTTAATAAGCTGTCTAATTGGCATATCAATTAACTATCCGCCCATCCCCTAATTTAATAGTTCTTTGTGCTTGAGAAGCGATCTTTGAATCATGAGTAACAACAACCACTGTTCGGCCTTGTTTGTGCAGTTGTTTTAACACTCCCATAATTTCAAGTCCCGATTTTGAGTCAAGATTTCCTGTTGGTTCATCAGCCAAAATAATCGCAGGGTCAGTAACTAAAGCTCTGGCAATGGCTACTCTTTGTTGCTGACCACCCGATAACTGATTGGGGTGGTGTTCCAACCTATCTCCCAAATCAACTGTTTCTAATGCCTTTTTTGCTTTTTCTCGAATATCTGAATCAGTAGTGCCATTGTAAAATAGAGGAAGGCTAACATTCTCTAAAGCAGAAGTTCTGGCTAAAAGATTAAATTGTTGAAATACAAAACCAATCTTTTTATTTCTAATTTTTGCAAGGCTGTTTTCAGACAGTCTACTTATTTCGTGATGTTCTAAGGTTACCTTTCCAGATGTCGGAATATCAAGACAGCCAATAATGTGCATTAGGGTTGATTTCCCGCTTCCTGAAGGACCAACTATAGATACAAATTCACCTTTTTTAACAGTTAGAGTAACACCATTAAGAGCTTTTACTGAAATACCATCCATTTTGTAGATTTTGAAAATATTCTCTAGACTAAGGATACCATTATTTTTCGTCATTGATTATTTATTATTAGGCAAAATCACTTCCTGACCTTGTACTAAACCTTCCACTATTTCTACTTCAGATAGTGTAGATAAACCTGTTATTACAACCCGTTCTTTTTGTCTACCGTTTTCCGAAACATAAACAACGCTGTTACCGTCTTTATTACTAACATACCTCTTTGGAACAACTAAAACATTCTCCTTTTTCTCAACAACAAACTCAACGTCACCACTTAACCCAACAACCATATTGCTACCATTTGAGTCAAATTGAATCTCAATCGGAATAGTTACTCCACCCCCAGCAGTCTTTACGCCAGCTTTACCAATATAGGAAACGGTCCCCTCAAATGTGTCATCAGAAAAAGCATCTAGGGAAATTTCCGCTTTCTGCCCAAGCACCATCTTTCCATAATCAACTTCGTCCACCTGGGCGACAAACTTGAATCGTGATATGTCGGCAATTATTATCGTATCAGTTAAGGCAATATTTGCTCCTGGTGTTACATTGTCAGAAATTGATACTATAACTCCGCTAAAGGGCGCTATTAAGGTTGAATTGGACAAAGCCTTCTGGGCACTAAGAACAGCATCATAAGCATTGTCCTTTGCAACTTCAGCGGCTGTTCTTATCTCTTTTTGAGTATATGACTCATCATCATCATGATCTTTTACGTCATCGTGAATTCTTTCTAAAGTTGCTTCTGCTGCTCGAAGGTTAGAGCGAGCAATCTGTAGGTTAGCATTAAGCTGAACCATGTCAAGCCCAGCTAGTGCTTGCCACTTTTTAACCTCTTCTCCTTTTGTAACACCGACCCATGACACCATCCCAAAAGTTTGAAAATGAAGTGTTGCTTGCTGTTCCCCTTCAATAATCCCTGATGCGGATATCGTGGATTTAAGATCTTTACGTACAATTTCCTGTGTTTCGATTCCATTACTATTTTTGCTAACTATATTTCTTCCAATTATTACTAGTAATAATATGGCGATAACAAGGGACAAAACGAGTTTTTTATTTTTCTTAATATTTTTAATATTGATATATTGAGTAATACTATTAAACATGAGGTTTTTGTTTTCTTAATTTAGAAAGGACATTAATTGATGTGATAAATCTTTCGAACTTGTATCTTTGGTTACCAAGGGACTGAGTACAAAACCTAAAATTGAAGAGGAAAAAACATGAGCAGACCTTCGCCCCTTTCTTCTAATAAAGTCCAAGCCCCCAATTAAATCGCGAATCAATTTAAGCAATTCAACTCGCAAATCAATAATAAATTGAACGACAGGTTCCCTGTCATCACTGGAAAGTGACAGGCTTGTAAGAAGACTAATCTCGGGGTGTATAATACGATAATCCAAAAGGGTTTTTACTATATTAAAGACAACATCAAATGGAGTAGTGCTTGATTTTACTGAGCGTTTTAACTTCAATCTAAGATTCTTACAGCTAGTTTCCATCAACTCCTTAAGCAATATTTCCTTGCTTTCAAAATGATAGTAAAGTGCCGATTTACCGACACCAACATCCTGGGCAATATCGCTCATAGAAACACCAAAATAACCCCTTTGACTGAAAAGGTCGCTAGCAACTTTTAATATCTCTTTTTTTGTGTTTATTTTTCTTTTTCTCATTTCAACAATAAACTGACCGATCGGTCAGTCTTTGGAGATTTTATAAAAACAGATACCCTTTTGTCAATATACAAAAATCTATATTACCGAGGATGGAAATTTAGAATTAATTATTCTCCCCTTTTTATCTCTCTTTAATATCTCTGGATAATACCTCGGTGAGGGCATTTTAATAGCAAACTGGAAAGGTATAACTTTATTTTCTAAAAATGTTGGTTCTAACTCTATCTGACTTCCCGAGGCTAAATTAGTAGTCTCGTGCCAACCATCCCACAACAAACACTCATATTATTGTTTAAAATTATTTCTTATCTCTTTATAATTCTTTTTAATTTCCATTCCATCTTCTGGTATAACATCTCTTAAACGGATTAACAATAAGGGTAGATCATACCGCATTGCTTCCATGGTAGATTTTTTAAATACTTCTCCCCCAACTCTCATAAGACCATGCTTCTGCCAGTGGACATTTTCCACCTTTTTTCTAACTTGACTATCTTCTGGTAACACTCCAGACATGGCCATGGTAACTTCTGGTATTACTACTGCAAAGCTATTCGCATCAAAATTATCAATTTTTCTTTTATCTATTGGGGCTACTGAGAAAAGAGCAGAAAAAAGAGGATAATTATCTTTCCCTTCAGATATACTGGTAAACTGATGAATAAGAGCTTTTGCAGCATTATCAATTGTCTTAACAACCTTCATTACCTCCTCAACCAACTCGTCTGTTTCTATCTCTACGTTAACTTCTGCCGATTTATTGGTTAATTCAACTAATTGCTCTTGATAAGACACCTTACGTTTTTTATCATCCTTCTTAATTTAGATCTTTTTTCGAATGGTTTATACTCCTAATCCTATATTATAGGTATATTGTGTGATACAATATCAAAATTAAACTTATATATGAGCAAAGAAAAACTAACACGTAGAGAATTCCTCAAATTCTCAACCGCATCGCTGGTTTCTACTGGTTTAAACATCCTCCCAATACGATCTTTAGTAGAACCTTTTTCCGCTAAGGAAAACCTAAATTATCCTGTTTCAGCTAAAAGCATTACTTATTGGCAGTACGATGGTGGACATAAGTATCAATCAGGTGAGACAACTATGACACCAGCGCTTTTTAAAGCCCAGATGGATTATTTGGGTCAACGAGGTTACCACACCGTAAGCGATAATCAGCTGGCTGAATTTATCGAAGGAGATATGAATTTGCCATATAATACAGTAGCTTTAGGAATCAAACTAAATCAAGGCAAGTCTTCATATGATAAGGAACAATTATTGGAAATGATGTCTTCGTTATCTGAAAATAAACTTCATGCTATTTTGTTTATCGACCCAGATCAAATAGGATCTACACCAGGAGTTGTAGGATGGGGTGATTTAGCTAAGTGGTACAACTCAGGTTTAATCTCATTGGGTGCATTTGGTTTTGATGAGAAAAATCTAAGTGATCTAGATTTTTCTCAAAGATATCAAGAAGTCAGAAGGCTGAAAAGAACAATAGAAGAGAGGATGGCGAATGCAAAGGTGGCCAATCTTAAAGTATTAGGTTTAGCTTCTTCGAAAGAATCTAATAGACACCTTGTCTTTGCTCGAAAAGCTGGCTATCGCTTTGCTCTTGGCGGGAACATAAAAGCAAAAGGGAATGAAGTAAGAGATAATCTAGTAATTTTTGATAGGTTTAATCTTCCTACCTTGGCTCCATATTCAACTAAAGCCACTTTAAGAAAGATGGGATATTCAAGTCAAAATAATCCAATGCTGACACCTCTTATAAGTGAAGTGGATGATAAAAGAACCTTTGGTGAAATTATTTCGCACTATCAAACTCCTGTATATTCACATCAGTTAAATCAAGCCCAAGAAGTTAAGATGGGCGATAAGATAGAAGAACCTAGAGAGGGATTGGGAAGAAAGCTATTCCAGGACGGTTTGGTAATAGTTCACACTACGGGGCGAAAAGATGATAATCCTTGGTCATGGATGTCAGAAACAGCTTATAAGAGCTTGGGTAGAAAGGCAGTCCATTTTACCGTTGGCCATGATGGTGTAGTTCAGCTTTCTCCTATATATAAAGATCGTTATGGAAAGGTATGGTTTCCTATGATTGAGCATGGCGGAGCCTGGGGTGTAAATGAGTGGGGCGTGTCAATTGAGCTGGCTGGATCAAATTACGATAAATACTTAAATAGAAAGAAAAGTGAACATTATGAGGTGATTAGAAGAATAACTGATAATGCAACCAATCTGATCGTTGACTTAATGAAACTAACCGGATGGGACATAGATCGAGTTGTTGGGCATCTTGAGGTTAGCTTCAGAGGCAAGTCTGATCCTGGAGTTAAGTATATAGATTATCTTCGATCAAAGTTAGTCCAGAATCTAACCGGTTGATATCGGGGAGTGCTTTTTGTAACTACAATGGCATCAGTGAATTTAAAGTCATTTTTTATATCAAAAGATGCTCTTCCGGTTTCATCAGTTGGATAACTTGAGTCATCACACCACATAGTGTCATCTTCAACATGATGGTAGACACTGAAGTGTGACTGTTCTGGTCTTTGGTTGGCCTCAAGATCATCTCCGTCTTCATCTTTTCTACCTTTACCCTTATTAATTTTTACTCTAGTTACAAAACCGACAATTATTTCAGTATCAGGTGTTTTAAAACTACCTAATTTATGATGACTGACACTTGGTTTATCCAACACTTCAAGTCCTAAATGCTCTAAAGCTGCGATTATGGTAGGGGAAGAGGTGCCTCCACAGGTTAGAAGAACTGATTTTTCATCCATGTTGGGATATACTGATTCAATAATAAAGTCAGGTTCAATTGTGGAAGATTCTCCGTTAGTAATTCTAATAATTTCGCTCTGACTCAAAAGTCTATTTGCCACCAAAGCAATGCTGGCTGCTGTACATCCAGCGCCACCCATATAATTTTGTCTTTCTTGATAACAACCTCCAGGAAGAGGTTTTTCGGCCCACTCTTCATCACAAACCAACTCACTTCCTTCTCGGGTGCATCTTTGACTGAATGCTTCGTTTTTATTAATCACAGGATCTAGTGGCAAGTCTACAGTGGCTATTACTTTATCTACAGGTGTAATAATAGTACCAATAACTGCAGCTGAGGTTATTTTAATAAAGTCTCTTCGACTAAGTGAACTTTTTCTCTCTGTCATTATATCTTATAGTATATCAGATTTTCTGATACAATCAAGGCTATTTGCTAATGCCGTATCTCTTTATAGTTCATTGGAAGAAACTTTGATGTAACTATTCTCCCCTTCTTGTCCCTCTCTAAAATCATAGGATAATATCTTGGAGGAGGCATTTTAATCGTAAATTGAAACGGAATTGTCTTATCTTCAATAAATGTTGGATCTGGTATTAACTGGTTGTCTGAGGCTAAAGCTGGAGTTCCGTGCTGACCATCCCGACACCTAATTTTGAACTTGGCATCTTGAATACATCCTTTTTTAGTATACCTCATCGTGCGCACTAATCTTTATACAAAGTATTGTATTGCCACTAATTGAAAAAACAACACGAATATCACTTGTCATCGAAACAGACCAGTTTTTCTGTCCCGAAAGTTTATATACCTTCAAAGACGGGCTGTTTGGATTTCTTGCTAACATCTTTATTTGTTGATTTATTTTCGACTTTAATTTGGGATTCTTCTTAATAATTTTCTTCAAACTTCGACGGAAGGGTGGGGAGAAATATACATCGTACATGCAAAACTTTAAAGGGAATTAAAATAATTATCAATATCCTTCTGGCTCTTTAGCAATACTCCCTTTCCTTTCTTCATATCTTCCTTTGCTTCCTCCGCCATCAAATCATACTTGCTCTTTGCAACTACCTGTCGCAAAGAATCACGCACGAGATCACTAAATGAGGCATAAAACCCCCTACTTACAAGCTCCTGTGCTTGCTTTCTCAGTTTTATTGGTAAAGAAATATTAACAGTACTCATACATTAATAATACAATATTCATACAATATATCAAATTACATTCTCACTTACAAACCACAGAGGGAATATTAGATGTAATAATCTTCTAAAATGTTAGTTCTATCTTGAAGGAAGTTTTTCAAACTCATCAATATAATTTTCTAATAAATTCATACCGTTCTGCCAAAAGTTTTCTTTAGTTATATCTTGATCAATTGCTTTTAAGATATCTTTTGGTGAGGCTGAACCACCCATTTTTAAAATATCAATATATTTTTTAACAAAATTCTTTTTTTCTCTCTTATATAAATCAAATAAAGACATAGCAAGAAGTTCTCCAAAGGCATAAGAAAAAACATAAAAATTGTAATGATAAAAATGCAAAATTGGCATCCAAAAGAATTTATGATCCTTGGTTAAATTCAAGCCTTTTCCAAAAGAATCTTGCAATCTTTTTTGATAGTATTTACCAAATTCTTCTGTCGAAAGTTCTCCATTAGTTCTTCTATGCTCGTGAATATCAGATTCAAAAAGATGAAACGCGGTTTGTCTAAATACTGTGGCAAAACTACTTTGGATTTTTTCTGCCAGGAGATTGATTTTGAAATCACTAGAATTACTATTTTTATATAGCTCATCAAACACAAGTGATTCAGCAAAGGTGCTTGCAATTTCAGCTGTTGCAGTTGATGGGAAAAAGTGCAACATACAATTTTCGCGTGATAAAAAAGCGTGTATTCCATGTCCTAATTCATGAGCCAATGTCATAATATCATCTAATCCTCCAGTAAAATTCATAAAAATATATGGGTGTTTTAATGGAGTTAAATAACTACAGTACGCCCCATCTCTTCTGTTTTTTGTAGTAATCGCATCAATCCAGCCGTTCTCAAAAAACTCCCTTGCTATCTTTCCAAACTGTTCATCAAAACCATAAAAAGAACTTAAAATAATCTCTTTTGCCTCGCTCCAACTATATTTTATTCCTGACTGCTTTATATATGAATACCTGTCCCACTCATGAAGTCTGGCTAAATTTAATATCTTGGCTTTCTTTCTATAATAACGTTCTACTAAAGGATAATTATTAACAACAGAGTCAGTCATTGTATCGACTGTCTTTTTATCAACATCGTAGTTTAGATAAGTAGCTTCTTGTGCAAATTTATGTTTCCTAAGATTATCAGTAATTTGTTTATCTAAAAGTAGCGTGTTTAGAACAAAAGTGTAAAAATGACTGTTATCTTTATACTTCTCGGCAGCAATTAATGTAGCCTTTTTACGCAACCTTCTTTCCGGATGTCTTTTAAGAATCGCATCCAACTCGGATGAATTAATAGTTTTTACTTTTTTATCAATCTCTATTTCAAAGGTTAACTGAGATTGTTTCTCATCAAAAAACCTGTTAAACGCATCGCTTGAAGTCTGAGTTTTTTTTGTAAGTATGAATTCTTCTTTTTCACTTAATAAATATGGCTTTTCTCTTCTGGTTTGTTCTAAAAAGTATGAATATTCTTCTATTGAAATCTTGCTTTTTGTAATTTCAAGCTTAAACCAAACCAAATCAGAAGCAATATTTGTATAAAACTCTTCAATATTTTGATAAAACTTCCCAATACTAGTAGATTTCGTGTCTTTTGAGTGCAAGAAGTTTGCGTAATAAACAAGCCAATATAACCTTTCTATAATTTGCTCATACTCGCAGAGTGCATTACGAACCAGTTTACCAGTGGATTTTTTAGAAGCAATTTTACCTTTATATTTTTTTGTAAAGGCTTTTGTTTGTCTAGTAACTAGATCTTTATCCTTTTTTATATTAGGATCATCAATCGATTCATATAGATTATTTAAGTCCCAGTTCATAGTAATCTCTAAACTCTGTTTGTAGTTTAACCCTAGTTTAGTTTTGTTTCAAAGGGTTAAATATAGAATCAAGTCAAAAGAGGTGTTTCTTGCTTACTCGAATTTCATTGCCCCAGAGTCAAATTCTAAATCAAAGTATAGATTCTCACCTTCCAAAAAGTATATTCTTGCTTGGGATAGATAAATCAAAAACTGATCACTTAAAGACCCGTGAGGACAAAATGCCAAAGTTTGAGCCATTAAACCAATACTTATATTTCCGTTGTCAAGCTCGTAGGTAGTGTTGGCCTGGTTGCAATCCGCTCTTATGTTCATTGTCCCATCAGAGTTTAGAAGAATTGTATAGTTTTCTGGATCTTCGACACCCACCTCTCCCTCTTTTGGATCGGAAAAACTAATCCAATTCCAGGTAGTATCTTTTATCTTTGAATCTATCTCATCAGAAGACATTGTAGTTTGAGAAGTATTATCAACACTCTCGCCAAAATCAATTAAAACCCATCCCCCTAAAAATAAAATTATCCCAATTACAATGATTAGTCCTTTGCTCATGCTGCCTATAATAATAACTTTTTTTGTATTATGCAAGTATTAAAACCTTATAGATTTGGGTTTGGTGCTTCTATAAGTTTCTCACCATCTACTACAAAGTATTTGCTTACTCCCACACTTGGGCTATCTGCTATTGAATCCCCTTCTTCCCTATCGGCATAGTTAACAATAATTTGCATATTTTCAATTACTACTGTTTGTATTGCTATCCGATCACCTAAAAAAACAGCGTTTGTCCCAAGATAACCATCTCCCTTATCTAAACTTGCGGCAATATAATAGAAAGTTCCGCTTCCGCCTGGGTCCTGAACCAACACAACAGCCGCATCGTCTCTACTCTCTTGTGTCAAACTACCCATTGTTACATCCCACACGCTCGTTACAATTTTAGTAGTTGATTGTGGTATTGACTCTTCATACTCACCATCAACCAAATCAACAATTGTCCCCTCAATTAAATAGCTTGTATTTAACGGATCATTTCCATATGTCCCCCTTGATATTGGAGTCGACGTTGCCTGGGGTGTTTGTGTTTCTTCTACGACTTTACTTTTCTCTCCATCACGCCCACTTAATGCAACCCCAACAGCAAGTGCTAAAACAACTACCAATAGTATAATTTTTATATTTAACGATTTTATCTTAAATCACCTCCTGTATATAAACTATCCAGTAATGTTCATTATAAAAAGAGTAAATTATTAGTCAAGAGAAAAATCAAGCATATTATTTTAGGTCTTGACAATTTTATAGGGTGCCATTATATTAGTGGCAGTTATATGGCAGAGGAAGTAAAAGAAGAGAAAAAACAAGAGGAAACAGCTCCAGAAGAGAGTGGCAAGAAAAACATTATTATATACGTTCTTATCGGAATTGTAATTCTTCTTATTGGCTTATATTTCTTTTCCCGCAATGGTCAAGATCCGATAACAGGCACAATTAATGTTATAACCAAAGATTCGTCAACGCAAACTCCGTCTCCAGAACCAGAAGCGAATGAAACTTTAGCTGGAATAATAACCGTTGAAGGCCAAACTCCAAAAGGGAGTTACTTAGCGGTAGCAATAAAAAGCAAAACCAACCCAACTTATCAACCGGCCGTTGAAGATCTTGAAGTTGATGAGGTTGTTGAGTGGTCATACAATAAAGCCGTTTCAGGTAATACCTATGACGTCCAAGCTTATCTTCTTAGCAGCAATGATGAGCTTATTTCACAATCACAAATTTCAACCGTCAAAGCACCAAATAGCAGTATAAAATTGGAGATCATTTACTCTTCTGATTTATCAAAACCGCCAGCAGACAGCTTAAAAGTCTACTGCGAGGAAAGAGATCCTAATACGGGTAAATGGCAGATAAGTCTTAGCTACAATAACAATAACCCCACCACAAAAGCTATCCAATACAGACTTGGAGTTGGTACTTCAAAAAGCGGGGATTTACTTTTGGATGTAATCACAACACCAAAAAGCCCGGATACAGCCCAGACTTACCTAACTGATTATATCGTAAACAACAATCAAACAACTTTTGCAGCATATGCCTATGCAGAATGTAGCGATTGTAATGAATTCTCACCCGCATCAGATTGGGAAGAGTTTATTTGCAAAGAAGATTCAGCTACTCCTACACCAACCCCTTAAAGATACTTACTTAGTCTTCCTCTTTCGGTCTTTTTTTAAGGCCCAAAAGTTCTTCAATTTTTTCAAGATAATATTCAGGGTCTGGAATATTGTATAAAGCCTCAACATGTTTGCCCCCAACCGATGCAAGACGATACTCAAAAGTAATTGTTCCGTATCCTAATAATTCTCCTAATTTACTTCCTCCCATATTCACCCCTAAAAAGTCACTCATACTAACAGCTCTAATCTCATCACCTTTCATTCCATGATGTTTAATAACCCTATCTGGAAACACTTCGTAATAACTCCCCCTCCACAAAAAATATACTAAGGCTGCTGCTATTACCCAAATAAAAAGTAGGGCTAAGGTTAAAACGTAGACAACTCCAATTGATGGCTCTAGTGTTAAATTAAAAGTCTTAACGAGAAACTCAAGAATATTATTTTTAAACCACATCAAAAGTATTATTATTGCTGTCCAAACAACAAGTCTGGCAATAACAGAATTTCTAGCTTGATATACTTTTATATAATCTTTAGTTACTTTTCCCTTGGGTTGTCTAAACATGGCTATTTTCCTTGTTATTCTTTTCCCTTACAATCATGCAGTTCGATACCAGTATAACAATATTTCTGATAAAGAGTATGTTTTTTACTTTTCATTATTATATTATGGGTGATTTTATCATCTAGACACATTTATATCTACTCTGTATAATTGCGTGAAAATACTTACTGCCCCAT
>Ga0209013_10003404_pt1 | contig 14138 bp, 13 predicted proteins | sample Cruoilmetagenom2_FD_187291 | JGI IMG/M metagenome (GOLD analysis project Ga0209013, IMG submission 187291) | Oil polluted marine microbial communities from Coal Oil Point, Santa Barbara, California, USA - Sample 2 (SPAdes) (version 2) | ecosystem: Environmental > Aquatic > Marine > Oil seeps ... | reverse complement strand
CCAGCAGGATCACATCCTCGGGGCCCGCCAGCGTCGAGAGTATCGCCAGATTCGCGATATAGCCCGTTGAAAAGACAATCGCAGCGGGGCAGTTGAAGAAGGCCGCCAGTTCATTTTCCAGCGCCACATGGGCGGCATAGCTGCCGTTCGCCATGCGTGAGCCGGTGGTGCCCGTCCCCTCTTCCCTGAGTGCCGTGCAAGCTGCCGCAACACATTCGGGATCGAAGGTGAGCCCCAGGTAGTTGTTGGTGCCGGCCATAATCACTTTGCGACCATTGATCACCGCTTCAGTGGCCGAAACTACCCGTTCTACCACGACATGAAAAGGATCCACTCCGCTGCCAGCAACCAGTTCGGCACGCGTTTCCTCCAGGGGCAGGAATTTATCGAAAAGGCTCACCATGAATCAGCTGTCTTTTAACAATTTCTGCACTTGTTCAGCAAACTCTCCAATGGTTTGCACGTCAGGAAGAATATTCAACGGTACCGAAATATCAAAATGATCCTCGACCTGCATCACCAGTTCCATAACTTTCATTGAATTCAAACCCACATCTTCAATGAGACGGGTCTGCTCCCGGAGCGTCATGGGGCTTTCGGAATAAGGGCGAACCAGCTTGAATAGCTGCTCAAGGACATCCTCTTTACTCTGCATCTCTGTTCACTCTCTTTCCCGTACCAATCTGGTTGACAGCCGGGCTCATGCTGCCGGCCCCGGTTCGCCCCAGCCCATTGTCCGCTGCAGCCCCTGTTCCAGTGGAAATCCGGGCTGCCAGCCAATCGCAGCTGTCAATGCCGTGTTATCTCCCACCCAGTCAGGATGCCATAGTTCACGAACCTTTCCCGGTGTCAGCATGGGAGCATACCCCATCAAGCGTGCACCGGTAAGATTCATGGCGGCAATCGATCGCAACAACGGTGCCGGCAGGGGCAGCCTGATGATGCGTCTGGCGCGCAGGGCCGAGACCTTCGCTATGATTTCATCCCAGCTATAGCCACCGGCCTGGGTATCACTTAGCTCGTATACACCGCTCCGGCAGCTGCCGGCGTGCAACCAGCTGAGCACCGCCGTACACAGGTCTTCAACATACAGTAATGACACACGGGCATGCGGCTCGCCCAGTACCGGGGCAATGCCACGCCCCATCCACTGAAATAACGGCAGCAGTTCCCTGTCACCCGGCCCGTAAACGGCGGGAGGGCGCAAGGCAACCCACTCCATATCTGCTGCCAGACTGGCCAGGACCTGTTCACCCTGGCGCTTGCTGGAGGCATAGTGGGAAAGCTGGGGGGCACGTGCAGCCAGCGACGAGAGTGACAGGAATCTGGGTCGGGGTGACCGGGAGCGCGCCGCCCGTATCAGCTGTCTCACACCCTCGACATTGACAGCGTTGAAGTCGGCAGCAGTGGCTCCACGCACAGCACCTGCACAGTGCACTACTGCATAGGTATCCTGCAGCAAATGCTGCAGAGAATCGCTATCCTGGAGAGAACCGACAATGGTTTCAAGCCCGGGTAATCCGGAAAGTTTATGGGCAGAACGGGGGCGAGCCAGGGCTTTCACACGCCACCCTGCAGCCACCAGATGATCTACCAGCATAGCGCCGATAAATCCCGTGGCACCCGTTACGGCAATGGTCCGGGACATAGAGAGCCAGTGGCGTCTGCGGGTCCGTTAGCCCGCCTGCTGCAACGGGACAGCCGCCGCTTCCCCCGCTTGCTGACCATCCACCTGCTCCAGGCGATGCGCATCGATGTAGTTCAGCCGCGCCATGGAACGGGACAGCTTACCTGACGAAGTTCGTGGCAAGGTGTGCAACGGCACCAGTTCAATGTGACAATCCACACCCACCTCGGTACGGATCAGTCCCTGCAGCCGTCTGATCAACTCCGCGCGCGTCTCAACGTCCTTCTCCCGGCACTGCACCACCATCACTACCGAGTCGGTGCCATCCATACCCGGTACCGCAAACGCCAGGGCATCTCCCGGACGCACCTCCGGCTGCAGTTCCGCCAGCTGTTCCAGATCCTGCGGCCAGATATTGCGTCCGTTGATGATAATCAAATCCTTCTTGCGCCCCGTGATCATGAGCCCTGCGGCCGTCTGGTAGCCGATATCGCCCGTGTCCAGCCAGCCATCCGGAGAGAGTGTCTCGGCCGTGATTTCCGGCTCATTGAAATAACTCGACATCACACTGGGTGCCCGTACGTGGATCACACCGACATGACGTTCCGGCACCACCTTGCCCGAGGCGTTCCGCACCTCCACTTCAAACGTCGACAACGGCACACCGCAGTTCACAAACTCGCTCACCCGTTCTATGGGCGAGCCCTGCTCCACCGGCCGCGCACGCGCATGCAGCTCCAGGTGATCCGCATCGACACGGTCAATCGACAGTTCCTCCTGCAACGGCGCAAAACTCACCGCCAGCGAACACTCAGCCATCCCGTAACTGGCCAGAAACGCCTTGCGGTCAAATCCGGCAGGACCCAGCGTCTCCGCAAAGTCATACAGAACCTGTGGCCGGATCGTCTCTGCACCCACACCGGCCACACGCCATGCACTCAGGTCAAACTTCTCTGCCTCACCTTCACGCAGTCGCCGGTTACACAGCTCATAACCAAAAGGCGGGCTAAACGAGATGGTCGCCTTATTGCGCGACATCAGCGTCAGCCACTGCTTGGGACGCATCGCAAATTCCCTTGTACCAAGGTAATCCACGGTCAATTGTGCAGCCAGTGGCGCCAGTATCAGGCCCACCAGACCCAGGTCATGATAAAAGGGCAGCCAGGAGACACAGCGGTCCGTCGCCCGCACATCCATGCCCTCGACAATAATCCCCGACAGATTACTCGACACCGCCCGCTGGGTGATCATCACGCCCCGCGGAAAGCGGGTGCTGCCCGAGGTGTACTGCAGATAGGCCAGTTCATCCCCCTGCATTGGCTGCAGCTTGCCTGCCTGCTGTGGCAGCGCATCATAGACTTGCGGCGCGCCGACAAACATCAACCCCAGCCCCTCGACCGCCTCGCCAAGCAGTCCTGAATAACCCGCCGGCGCCATCGCCAGGGAGGCCTGACAACTTTGCACCATGGCCCGGATCTGTTTCACATACGCCTTGTGCCCCCCCGGGTTAAGGGGAATCGGTAATGGCACCGGTACCAGCCCCGCATACTGACAGGCAAAGAAAAAACGCAGAAAATCGGGATGGGTGTCCGCAATAATGGCGAGTCGCGCGCCGCGCGCCGCATTCAGACCACGCAGTCGTCGCGCCAGTTGCCGCGCCTGATCCCTCAGCTCTGCATAGGTCAGCACCGCATAGAGCTCACCCCGGCTGTTATAGAAATTACTCCCGGTTTGCCCCAACGCCGCATAATCAAGGGCCGCTGCAAGATTCGGAAAATCTGCTGCCCTCAGCGGCTGGTTGTTTCCTGTTGGTGTTGCTTGCAACCCCAAGACGGGTCTCCTCATGAAATCAGGTAGATCTCTACAATAACCGGCACTCCTGAAGTCAGGGCGATCATTCCCCTGAACAGGTATCCCGGCAAAATCCCATACTAACCTTAAGACAGTCTTAAGATAGTGAGAAAATCCCCTGAATATTCCGACATTTGACAAATAACTGCAAGTTAAACTTCAAGTTACTAATGGAATTAGACACTCATTACTGAACGGGATCACCCGGCTGTCAGGAGATTCATCAGACCGCCATCCGTACGTGTGGAACCTGTCCTGATCCGGGCACCCGTCGTATCCGGGCACCGAGACCGACAAGCTTTTCCTCGATATTTTCGTATCCACGGTCGATGTGGTAAATCCGGTCCACCACGGTCTCTCCGTTGGCTGCCAGCGCGGCCAGCACCAGACTTGCAGAGGCCCGCAGATCGGTGGCCATTACCGGCGCACCGGTCAGGCGCTGCACACCTTCACAAATGGCCGTATTGCCTTCCAGCCTGATGTTCGCGCCCATCCGCTGCATCTCCTGGACGTGCATAAACCGGTTTTCGAACACCGTCTCGGTGATCGTCCCCATTCCTTCAGCAACTGCATTCAGGGCCGTAAACTGGGCCTGCATATCGGTCGGAAACGCCGGATACGGGGCAGTGTGTACGTCCACCGCCCGGGGTTGTTTGCCCTTCATGTCCAGTGAGATCCAGTCCTCCCCGGTCTCGATCCCGGCGCCGGAATCCCTGAGCTTTTGTAACACCGAATCGAGCAGATCCGGCCGTGTATCACGCACCAGGATGCTGCCACGGGTTATTGCGGCCGCCACGAGATAGGTGCCGGTCTCGATGCGATCGGGAAGCACCTGATAATGGGTGCCGGAGAGACGCTCGACCCCCTGGATGGTGATCGAATCCGTGCCTGCTCCGCTTATCCTGGCCCCCATCTGATTCAGGCAATTGGCAAGATCGACCACCTCGGGTTCCCGCGCCGCATTTTCGAGTAGCGTTTCACCATCGGCCAGGGCCGCTGCCATCATCAGATTTTCAGTACCCGTCACAGTGACCACATCCAACACCAGACGGGCGCCCTTGAGTCGCCTCGCGGTAGCCCGGATATAGCCGCCCTCCACCTCCACGTTCGCACCCATGGCACGCAGCCCTTCCAGGTGCAGGTTGACCGGCCTTGAACCGATGGCACATCCGCCCGGCAGAGAGACATTTGCCTGACCGAAACGCGCCAGCAGCGGCCCCAGCACCAGAATGGAGGCACGCATGGTCCGCACCAGTTCATAAGGCGCGCTGAAACTCTTAATGGTGTTGGTATCGACCCCGATACACATCCTCTCATCCACCGTGAGATGGACACCCATGCACCCGAGCAATTCCATCGTGGTGGTAATATCATGCAGATGGGGTACATTCCCAATCGTCATCGGTCCATCTGCCAACAGGGTAGCCGCCAGAATGGGTAAAGCCGCGTTTTTGGCACCGGCGATACGCACTTCACCTGCCAGGGGTGCGCCACCCTTAATGATCAGTTTATCCATGCGAACATAGTAGCTATGGGAATCTGCCCGGCTGCAGGAACAGGCCCGTGAAAAAGTGCCACGCATATTACCAAAAGGCCCGGGCAACAGAAATGTAAAACGTCAACGTCCCTGTGGCGCTGGCAGGACTCAGGATCTGTCAGCAGTCTGCTTCCCGCAGCGGGGGCATCAGGGCCAGTCCATCTTCAGTGCAGTAAGGACCTGATGGTTCCGCTCCGACCCGGTGCATTCCGTCAATCTTCGGCATCTGACCCTGTGTTTATTGCCGCCAGATTTTGTATCATGCGCACCTCACCAGGACCTCCCGCCAGGCAGACGGCGTAATGGCAGACCCGGAGCCTCACACAAATGACCTTCCCCGCAAAACATGACCATCCCGGTGAACTGTCTATTCACCCGGTCCGGAATCAGCAGGACCTGAAACGATTCATTCGAGTGCCATGGCCCATTTATGCCGGAGATCCCTGCTGGATTCCGCCTCTGTTATTTGAACGTAAAACGCACTTGTCCGGCAAAAACCCCTATTTTAAACATGCCAGATGGCAGGCCTGGGTGGCCTTTCGTAACGGCAAACCGGTCGGTCGAATCAGCGCCCAGATTGACCAGCTGCACCTGGAAAGATTCCGGGACGAGACCGGCTTCTTCGGGTTTCTTGAAGCAAGCAATGCTCCCGACACTTTCCGGCTACTGCTGGAGACAGCCTGCGACTGGCTCAGAGAGCGGGGAATGAAGCGCGTACAAGGTCCCTTCAATTTCTCGATCAACGATGAATGCGGCCTGCTGGTGGATGGGTTCGATACCCCCCCCTCTGTCATGATGGGACACGCCCGCCCCTATTATGCGGGCAGGCTGGAGGCGCTTGGATACAACAAGGCCAAGGATCTGCTGGCCTATCGCCTGGATACTGATTTCGTTGTTCCCAGGGCGATGAGCAGACTGACTGCAAAGAGTTCGAAACGGATAACCGTCTCACCCTTGCGGCGCACCCATGTAAAAGAGGATCTGGTCATATTGCGGGAGCTGTTCAATGATGCCTGGGCAAACAACTGGGGCTTCGTCCCCTTCACCCGGGAAGAGTTCGATGAACTGGGTCGTAACCTGATCCATCTGGTGGCCAGGGATTTCATCCAGATCGCTGCTGTCGACGGCAAACCCGCCGCCATGACCGTGGTCCTGCCCAACCTGAACGAGGCGGCCAGGGATCTCAACGGGCGGCTGTTGCCACTGGGATGGCTTAAACTGTTGTGGCGCCTGAAGATGCACAAGCTGCGCACCGCCCGCATCACACTGATGGGCGTGCGCCAGGAATACCAGAACAGCACACTGGGCATAGCGCTGGCCTACAGGGTGATGGACGCGGTTCGATCCCCGGCCGCAGCGCATGGCATCGAAGAGGTTGAGATGTCGTGGGTCCTGGAGGACAACAGCAGCATGCGGCATATTATAAAAACACTCGGCGGCGATCCCTACAAACGCTACCGGATCTATCAAAAGGATATCTGACTATCCACCATAACCAGCCTGAATCCTGAGTATGTGTAGCGCACTTACCCGCACGCCCTTCACCGCCATCATCATGGCGGCCGACCGGAATCCGGATGATCCTGTTGCCAGGGCCGCCGGCGTCTCATGCAAGGCACTGACTCCGGTTGGCGGCATTCCCATGGTGTTGCGGGTTCTGCATGCCCTGGAGGAAAGCCAGGCAGTCGGGCCGCGGCTGCTGTGCGGCCCGCCCAGGCCGCTGCTCGAACAGGATGCAGCGCTCAAGTCCGGAGTCGATGCCGGCGACTACGGCTGGACGGCCAGCAGGGAGAGCCCGAGTGCCAGCGCCGCCGCCGCAATGGAGCAGATTCCGGATTCACAACCGGTGTTACTGACCACCGCCGACCACGCCCTGTTGAGCAGTCAGATCATTGATTATTTTTGCGCACAGGCATGCGCCGCCGACGTGGACTTGATAATCGCACTGGCCCCTCATGAGCTGGTCGCAACGGCCTATTCCGACGTGCACAGAACCCGGCTGCAGTTTAGTGACCGGGACTATTGCAGTTGCAACCTGTTCGCATTCATGACGCCACGCGCACGCGCAATTACCGGTTTCTGGCGCAAGGTGGAGCGTCAGCGCAAACAACCCTGGCGGGTGATCGGCATCCTGGGGTGGTGGCCGGTATGCAAGTACCTGCTTGGACGCCTGCCCCTGCAAGAGGCACTCGCCCGCATATCGGGCAGACTCGAAATGAAGATTGGCGTTGTCATCCTGCCTTTTGCCGATGCTGCCGTGGATGTCGACACCGAGAACGACTGGCGGCTGGTCCAGCAGATACTGGCAGAAAGGGAATAACGGGCTTCATTTACACGAGCGACGCCATTGATTATCAACCGCTATCTGATCCGTGAAATTACCTTGCCGCTGGTTACTGTTACCGCGACACTGATTGTGATTTTCATGAGCTACAATGCGGCCCGCTACACAGCGGACGCAGCGGCCGGCCTGCTGCCGGCCAGCACGGTCGTCCACTTCACCCTGTTAAGATCCCTCATCGCCATAGAAGTACTGTTGCCCGCCGCCCTTTATCTTGCCGTCGTCATGAGTATGGCGCGACTGTACAGCGACAACGAAATGGTTGCACTGCACGCCTCCGGCTTCAGTGAACTGCGGGTTGTGCGCAGCGTACTGTGGCTCTCTCTGTCCGTGGCCATTATTGTCGCCAGTCTGTCGCTGGTAGTTCGCCCATGGGCCTACCAGGAAAGCTATCATCTGAAGGCAGAGGCGGAGGCGGAATTCAACCTGGACAAACTGGAAGCAGGTCAGTTTTACACCGCTGAAGAGTCGGGCACCGTAATCTTTGTAGAACGTATCAACCGCCAGCAGAAGCGGCTCGAACAGGTCTATTTTTACAGGCTTAATGATCAAGGGATACACGTCATCAGTGCTCAACAGGCCTGGCAACCGGTGACCGGCCCGTTTGCCCCCCCGGAGTTCAGGTTTCTTGATGGCACCGCATACCGGATCGATCTCACCGGCAAGCAGGACCTGACCGTGAAATTCAGGGAGTTGACAGTGCTCCTCAAGGGTGACGAGCAGAAGCTTGGCCGCTACCGGAGCAAGGCTGCCAGCACGCTGCAGCTTGCCAGGTCGAAGAAGCCCGGTGATCTGGCCGAGTTCCAGTGGCGACTGACCACCCCTGTTACCACCTTGCTGCTTGGCGTTCTGGGGGTGCCACTGAGTCGCACGCCCCCTCGCCGCGGACGGCATGCAAAGACCGCCGCCGCCGTACTGGTCTTCGCCTTGTTTTACAACTTCAGCGTCATGGCAAGGAACTGGGTTGAACAGGGTGTGGTAGGTGCCATTCCCGGTGTCTGGTGGCCGGACATACTACTTGGATTACTGATTATAGTCCTGCTGTTCCGGCCAGCAATGTGGTCAGGCACACGATGACGATTCTGGACCGCTATATCGGGCTGGCACTGGCACGTAGCGCTCTGCTGGTGATCCTCATACTGCTGCCACTGTTCATCCTGCTGGACCTGGTGCAGCAGCTGGATGATGTCGGGACCGGCAACTACGGACTGGTTGACGCCCTCATCTATGAGGTCTTCCTGATGCCGAACTACCTGCTGAGTCTCGTGCCCTTTACCGCACTGCTGGGGACCAGCATGGCACTGGGCGGGCTGGCACACACCAATGAACTGACTGCGATGCGGGCCTCCGGCATCTCAATCCAGCGCATCGGACTGGCAACACTCAAATCCGGGGCACTGTTTATACTTTTCGCTATCGTCATCATGGAGTGGATAGCTCCGCCACTGCATCAGCAGGCGGTAAAACGACAGTCGCTGGCACTGTCCGGGGGCAATATCCTGATCGAGAAACAGGGCTCATGGATCCACCAGGGCAAACGATTCACCTATATCCGCAACATTCACGAAGGGCATACGCTGGCAGACATCCACATCTTTGAGTTCGATCCCGAAAAGCAGCAACTCAACTTCTATTTGCATGCGGACCGGGCCGAAATGAAAGACCGGAAGCAGTGGCTGTACAAGGATCTGACACTGAAAAGCTACAAGGAGAAGGACGTCGTTACCCTGCATGAAGCAGAGCAGGTCCGGGAGTCCTATCTGACGGAAAGACAGTTGCGCGTCCTGCAATTGCCCATCGACAGCCTGCCACCAACAGGCCTGTATCAGTACCTCAAGTACCTGCGGAGCAGTGCGCAGGCAACCGAAAGATTCGAGATGGTATTCTGGCAGAAGGTCACTTTCCCGGTCACTGTTATCATCATGATGCTGTGCTCATTTCCCTTTGTATTCGGCTCCCTGCGCACCTCCAGTGCAGGCAAGCGGATTGTCCTGGCGACCATTACCGGGATCTCCTTTCAGCTGGCCAGCCAATTGCTGGTCAACCTGGGTCTCGTGCTGAACATAAGCCCCCTGCTCACGACCCTGCTACCGATCGTCACCATCCTGCTCCTGGGCGCCGTATTCATGCGACGTGCTTTATGAGCGACATGCACCCATTGGATCCGTTAACGGACCTGCTCGCAGAATGCACCCCCCGATGCTTCAGCAATGAACTGCTGGGACTGCGCGACGCACTTCTGCAGCAATATAACGGTGCAGTTGATGCCATGCTGTTCTATGGTTCCTGCCTGCGCAGTGGTGATGCACTGGACGGGCTCGTCGATCTCTACCTGGTGGTTGACGACTACCGAAACGCCTATCGCAAACCGTTTCCCGCCCTGTTCAACCGGCTGTTACCACCCAATGTCTATTACCTGGAAACCAGGGTGAATGGCAATCGGGTGCGTACCAAGTATGCCGTCATTTCCCTGCGGGACCTGGAGCACGGCACCTCCCCGAGATGGTTCCATTCCTACCTGTGGGGGCGCTTCTCTCAGCCCTATGGACTGTTGTACAGTCGCAACTGTGAGACCAGCCTGCGGGTCCAGAGGATACTTGCACAGGCGGTACTGACCTTCCTGACCCGGGTCCTGCCCGCCCTGCCCGAGCGACTGGATAGCGCTGCAATGTGGCAGCAGGGGCTGGCGCTCAGTTACCAGGCTGAATTGCGTGTAGAGAAGCCGGAGCGCGCCATTGAGCTCTACGAATCCTGGGAGGATCATTTCCGCGCAGTTACCTCCCTGGTCATGGATGATTTGCCCTTCAATGTAAAGCGGGGGCAGGATGCATCCCGGCCGCTCTACCATATCCGGATCCCGCGGCACACCCGGAGACTGAGCCGCCTGAGCTGGCTGTTACGACGGTTTCAGGGCAAGCTTCTATCACTCTTGAGACTGATAAAGGCAGCCTTCACCTTTCAGGGTGGCGCAGACTACATCATCTGGAAACTGGAGCGTCATACCGGCGTTCCCATCGAGGTGACCCCGGAAATGCGCCGTCATCCACTCATCTTCGGCTGGGGACTGATGTGGCGGCTGTATCGTCGCGGGGTATTCCGTTAGCTATGATACGATGCACGGATCTGCACCTGAATGTCAGGGCTGTCAGCCTCGTTTTCTACTGATCACACAGACATACGCATGGTAACCGCAACCGTTATAGAAAAACTGTGCCGTAGCCGTCTGAACAACAATTCGCCACTTACACAGGTATTTCGCTGATGAACGGGGCACCGCTCTGGCTGGTGACAGGTGACAAGCAGGGGGATAACGCACAACTCCTGGTCATTGCAGAGGCATTGGGGCTACCTTATGAAGTGCGTCGGATAATTCCTCGCAAGGAATATATTTACGGCAAGCCACCCTTTAAACCGTCGCTATACCACCTGGATATGGAAAAGTCAGACCCGCTGGTTCCGCCCTGGCCGGCCTTGATACTGACCATCGGCCGCCGACCCGCCATGGCAGCGCAGTGGATTCGAAAACAGTCCGCGGGTAAAACCAAAGTTGTTTTGCTGGGCAGGCCGAGAAAAATGCTGGCTGAATTTGCACTGGTAATTACCACCGGGCAATTTCTGATGCCGAAACGGGATAACATCCTGTCGCTGGATCTTCCACTAATGCGGGTTGATACTGCCAAAATTGATAAGGCAGTTGAAATCTGGCAACCCTTGTTTCAGTCCATGAAGCAACCTGTTACGGCATTGTTGGTTGGCGGGCCTACCCGGCCATTCTGTATGGACGAGGCTGTGATTGGCACGCTGCTACAACAGCTTGAGAAACAGGACACGGGTGGCAGCCTGTTTATCAGCACCAGTCGACGAACACCCGATGCTATCGTCGATTACCTGCAACAGCACAAGCCGCCAGATAGTACCCTGTATCGCTGGCAACCCGATGACAGCAATAATCCCTACCTTGCGCTGCTGGGGCTGGCTGATTACTTTGTTGTTACCGGTGACAGCTTGTCAATGATGGTGGAAATTGCCCGCCTGGGGAAACCGCTGGCGATTTATCCGCTGCCCGAGCAAGGCGGCCCTGTTGCACACGTGCTGCGGCAGGTCGTCATGGCGATCAGGTGTTTTCCAGGGCAATGGCCAGGCGCGCTCTTTGGTTATGCCCGGGACCTCGGCCGGACCCACCGCTACCTGCTGAAGAACGGCCGGGCCTCAACACTTGGTCAGCCATTTGTCACGCCCGGGGGACCGATGGAAGACCAGCTTTCGCAGGTTGTACAACGGATCAGGCAATTGATTGATACAGGAACTCACAAACAGCCATCATGCTAGCAAAACTCACACGAATAGTGGTGCTGGGTGCAGTTTTCTTCTTGCCCGAGCACAAAAAGATTGCCCTTGATCGTCGGCTACGGGGGCGTGAAGAGTTTCGTAAATTACAGCAAGCGGATTGCGTCATCATTTCTTATGGTAAAAGTGGCAGAACCTGGCTAAGAGTGATGTTGTCACGCTTTTATCAGTTGCAGCACGACTTGCCAGAGAATAGCCTGATTGGTTTTGATAACCTGCATGCAAGGAACCCGGATATTCCCCTGCTATTCTTTACTCATGATAACTACCTGAAGGATTTTACCGGTAATGCTGATTCCAAAAAAGATTACTACCAGAAGAAGATTGTATTACTGGTAAGAGACCCCAGGGATGTGGTTGTATCGCAATATTTTCAGTGGAAACACCGTATACGTCCCGGAAAGAAACGTCTGAACAAGTACCCCGCTCATGGTGCGGATATTAATGAGTATCAATTTGCGATGAATCAAAACGCCGGTTTGCCAAAAATTGTAGACTTTCTTAATTTGTGGGCCAGTGAGGCCGGGAAAATCGATCAGTTACTGGTAGTTCGTTACGAAGATATGCGCAGTGATACAGCCCGGGTACTGGGACAGATACTGGATTTCATCGGCACCCCGGCATCCCCGGAAGAGACGCAGGATATTGTGAACTTTTCATCCATGGAAAACATGAAAAAAATGGAACAAAAGCGCACTTTCTGGCTCAGTGGCAGCAGGATGGTGCCGGGGGATCGCAACAATCCTGATTCTTACAAGGTGCGGCGTGGCAAGGTTGGTGGTTTCACGGATTATTTTGATGAAGACCAGGTGAACAATATTGAACAACTACTGCAACAAACGCTGCAGCCTGTTTATGGTTATACCAGACAAGCGACTAACGGGGATTAAGCGGAGTACTTATGGAATACAGGGTTTTCATCCAGACGAATCATAAACAGTATATTGGTGCACTTGTTGCTGCTCGTGCACTGGCGCGTTACTCCGACCACGCAGACAAGTTCTCGATTGAAATTATCAACGTACAGGACTATTCATTTTTTGCAGAACGGGAAGGGCAAAATTACCTGCGCCATGGCGCCCACAGGCAGTGGCTGAATGATGATCTGCAATCGTTTACGCTGACGCGATTTATGCCGCCTGCCCTGATGAATTTTCAGGGCAGGGCCCTGGTCATTGATCCTGATGTATTTGCCGTCAGTGATGTATGGGATCTCCTGTCCCGGGATATGCAGGGCAAGGCGATCATGGTCAGACCCCGCTCCGGGCGGAAGAAGCGCATGGGTTGCATGGCGACCAGTGTGATGTTGCTGGACTGCCCGCAGTTGCGTCATTGGCGGGTAGCAGAGCAGTTCGCCTCCATGTTTACCGATGAACTGGACTATATGGACTGGATCTGCCTGAAAAATGAACCTGCCGACAGTATTGGCCTGTTTGAAAATGAGTGGAACGATTTTGACCACCTGACACCTGCAACACGCATGCTGCACACGACCAAACGCAAAACCCAGCCCTGGAAAACAGGCTTACCCGTGGATTTCAGACCACCGGAGAGGTTCCGCGTGTTCCCCCCTTCCGGCTGGCTGATGTACGCCCGCCGAAAGTTGTTTGGCGAATACGCATTTATGGGCAAGTATCGGCAGAATCCTGACATGGCCCAGCAAGAGTTGTTTTTCGGACTGGTCCAGGAATGCCTGGACAGTGGAAAGATTACCGTGGACATGCTGTCTGAGGCCATGCAGAACAACTATGTGCGTCACGATGCACTGGATGTGCTTAAACGCACCCCGCCCTTGTCCGAGCAAAACATCGGCCATAGATAACAGCACGGGTTATTGCAGCTATTGCTTGTGAACCTTGCTCCCTCCCGGTTGCGCCATAAAAAGTCTGGCCTGATTATTGTGATCAAGCCGGGTTTCGGCTTGTAATTGGCAAGTATTTGGGGAAGAGCAACCCCGCAATCCTGACAAGGCATGATTGAAAGCATGGTAGTGAACAGTTTGTCTGAGAATCAAAAACACAGTCAGCCGGATTGCATCGTTTTGGGTGTTAAGCCGGGGGTACCTCCAAGTCCAAAGCCGCCCGTGCGGATCTTCCTGGGAACGCAACCAGAGCAGTATCGCCCGGAGCGTGTGTTTTTTTGGTCGATCGAACAAGTGCGTGACCCGAGCCGGGTCTATGAGATCCACTTGATGAAGGGGATGTCTGGATATCGAAGGACCTGGCTCTGGAACACCGGGTTCACAAATTACCGCTTTGCAATACCTTATTACGCCGGTTATCAGGGACGCGCCATCTACAATGATGTTGATCAAACGTATCACGTTGATCCAGCCAAACTTTTTGATATGGACATGGGAGACCATGCTGTTCTCGCTGTGAGTCGGACTGATACGTCAGTTATGCTCATGGATTGTGAACGAATGAAGAAGTTCT
>Ga0209013_10003403_pt1 | contig 14139 bp, 8 predicted proteins | sample Cruoilmetagenom2_FD_187291 | JGI IMG/M metagenome (GOLD analysis project Ga0209013, IMG submission 187291) | Oil polluted marine microbial communities from Coal Oil Point, Santa Barbara, California, USA - Sample 2 (SPAdes) (version 2) | ecosystem: Environmental > Aquatic > Marine > Oil seeps ... | reverse complement strand
CTTTACCGGTCCATTCAAAGATCGAATCCACGGTATTTCCAGGATACGACTGGACGGTAAACACCTCATGGCTGAGGTCAGGTCCTGATCCCGGAGCGCTCTCAAGGAGCCGTCCATCACGGGCAATAACCCGGGAGTGACTACCGTGATGATGAAAAGGATGAAGATCCCGACCACCGCCGACAACTCTCATCAGCAGCTTCTCTCCGGGATGCATCCTTGGGACACAGTTGTAAGGCTGGTGTGGAAGCAACGGATGACCGGCCTCAGACATACTATCCGGAGCATTTCGTCCGTTAACGAACCAGAGCACCGGAAAATAATTTGAGAGGTAGTCGGTTGCCGCCACTGCTGCCGGTCCATTAAATTCAACCTCCTGATGGATCCTGGGATCCATTTCGCTTAGAAAAAACAAATTCTCACGGTCAAATTGGGTATCCGGATGATTGTAGGCGTGATCGGCACCGGCAGCAGGACGAACAATAATTACTCCGGTCAACCCCATCTCCACCTGGAGGGCGGAGTCTGTGCCGCTGTAATAGCTATAGGTGCCTGCATTGGTAGCAGTGAATGTGTAGGTCACCGTTGATCCCGGGACGGCTTCACTGGTTATAACACCAGCCACGCCGGGATCAGCCGGTACAATATCAACCTGTTGTCCCGGAAAAACTATGGACACATTGGGCGGCGGTCCTGCCCCGGCCACCGTCAAGTTATTGGTCAAGGTAACGGTTACCACGTCATCCTGGTTGACAATTAATGTTGGGCCGGGGTACTGGGGCAGGCCTGCCCCATCTGCATAGCCCCAGATTAAGACGCTGCCGCCGTCCGGTGTTGAAACACGGCCGGTCCCAACCCCCAGGTTAAATGTAGGTCCGGTGATGCCATCAATCGCGGCCCCTGCACTGACTGTAAACATGCTCAGGAACAGGGCAACGAAAGCAGCAATCGTTATTGCCGATCTGATAGATTTATTTTTCATGCCTGTCTCCCTCTTCAGTTAATCCTGATTTCAGTCATCATGCCGCCGAATGCTGCTTCTTCCGCATCATTACTCAAATAGTTCAGGTTTGTTGTATAGAGAAAATATTTCGTTCCCACCGCTGCTTCTGCAGGAATCTCCAAAATGGTGTCAACGGATTCACCGCCTCCAACTGTGACGGAATTTGTATCGTAGTACAAATTCTTGCCGGTCGGTCCGCGTAACAACTTCGCGTCTTTTCCAACCACCTGCATGGATATCCCCATGGATCCCAGAGTGTAAAAACGGGTGACATTGAGATTCGAGATACGCAGCAGTACCCTCTGCCCGGGTGCAGCTGTAATCAGGGAGCTCTCTTTTTGGGTAACCTTGCCACCGTTTTCATCAGGCTGCGCCGGAAGGTCACCGGGAATAACCGTATCCGGGTACCCCCTGCCGTTCAGCATGGGATAATTATCCTCCATCATGGCGAACGGAAGAGGCTGGACATCTATACTGGCATCGTGAAAGGCGGAATCAAACGAACCGATCTGAATAGGGTATTCCACATCATAATAGGTTGTTCCGTCTCCATCGTTGTAGGCGTACCTGTTGCCCGTTCCGGTGGCATTGTCCCATGGCGTGTGATTAAAGCCAGTTGGAAAGGTCGGGGTAGCTGGAAATGTCTGGGCAGGCAGTTTATTCTGTGACGGCCTGACATAAAGGTTGCCGAGCATGCCCATCTGCATATGCTCGGTGGCCTCTACATGACAATGATACATGAATGTCCCCGGATCATTTATCTTGTAATAATAGGTGATACTGGACCCCATATTGATTGAAACCGAGGCATCAGGCACACCATCAAAAATAGCGGCTGCCTGCGGAAAACCATGATAATGAACAGTGTGCGGATCAAAGAGATCCGGCCGCATTATCATGCCCACGTTTGTCAGGGTCAGGTAAAATTCATCACCTTCATCAAGGATAATGGGAGGAGCCGGAAACCTTGCCGCCAGCGTACCTATTTCCATGACGTTTACCGGCTCTGCCGGGGCTGCCGGCGCGGTCGCATGACCGGTCAGGTCTGAAAACCCGAACATATACTGACTCTTGCCGTCAGCCATCGTGACAAAGCCGTCTCCCGCTCCCAGGTGCATACACTTGGTATCAGGCGGCTGGACTTCACCACCCTCCCAACTGGCAGAACCGTCCGTGTCGCCCGGACATTGAACTAATATCCCGGCCTGGGCAGGAGTAGAACTTCCATGAAGAACCAGGCTACCCAGGAGCGCTGCAATAAATGAATATTTTTTTGTAACTCTCATATTCCCACCCCTTAAAGGTTTACATTGGCCAAGTTTTTTTCAGCTCTTGCCAGAATTCTTTGGGATTTTCTCAGCTCTCTGCGAGCACGTTTCAACTCTCTGGCACCACTTTTCAGCTCTTTCCTGTTACGCCCCGGAACTTCCAAAGATTGTTCCAGAGCTGTCGTAACAGTTGTCAGATCAGCCACTGCTTTTCCCATCTCTATTGTTACTCTTTCAAGATCTCCCACAGCTTGCTGCAGATCTTGTTGTACAGGTGCAGATTTTCTCTGAACTCTTGCCAGCTTTCTAATGGCTTTTATCAGGTCTTTCTTAGCCCGAACTAACTCTACCCGGGTTGTCTGCACAGTATCCTGGACTGCTGCCAGTTGCGCTACTGCCGCCAGCGGAGCGGGCCCCGGAACTGCCGGCTGCTGCACTTCATCGGCGCCAATATCAAAAGCGGCTTCAAATGGACGAGGTTGTTCGTCAAAGTCATCGGTTACACCAGCATCTGTTCCAGTATTAATTGCCGGCGAGCTGAGCTGAAGATGATAATCACCATACAGTTCACCGATACTGACTCCTGCCACCCTGATCCGGGTCAGAGGACCGTAACGCAGGCGGATAAAATTGCCGCCCTCGTCAAAGGCGGCATTGGGCTGAATCACGCCGGGAGCCTCTGGACTGGTAATAGAGGTGTCCCGGTTGCCATTGGCGTACTCAAAAAGAAATTGCGGATCAGGATTACCCGTCAGTATCGAACTGACCGGGCTCATTGCACCGCTGCCCAACGGCAGCACCGCGATATCATCGTAATCCGGCGCACTTGGGCAGCTCAAGCCGACCGAGGCACCTATGTCGGGACAGAGCCCGGTAAGAACATTATTCAAATCCGTATCGTCAACCAGGAAGGAGAACTTCCGGTTGTGCCAGATAATGTTATCCACCAGTACCGGATCGGAGAATACAGCTTCCCCTGCCGGCAAAACAGTCATCAACTCAGCACTGTTCTCTCGTGAAACAATACCCGCCCCGGCCTGGGCGGTAGATACATTCAGCACGCCTGGTGTGAACGCTTCGCTGGCAGTAGAGGTATTATCGTTATTGGTAACTGTGTTATGTAAAATACTTACCCTCAGGGCATCCTGGAGGGAGATTCCGCCACCGGCAAGACCGGCAACATTATTGAAAATCATATTATTGACAATATCCACCGTGTACCAGACTGCCGGATTTACCGGAGCGCCGGACACGTCCAGACCATTTATACGATTGAGACGGATACCACCTCCATCACCGGCCCCGGCCGAGTTCCCCTGGATCAGGTTACGAGCCACCCGTACCGAGCCTGAACCCGGCGTGACTGTCTGCTCCAAGGGGGCAAGCCCGCTGATGGACAATCCGCCTCCGTTGACAGTTACCATCTGGTTAAAATTCTCATTAAACAGGATGGTATTATCTTCGATAACGCCGTTATTACTCAGACCGAAATGAGCAATGCCTGCACCGTCCTCTAAGGTAAAGTTTCCACAGACAAAGTTGTTGCTCACTGCATAGTCGTCGGTTCCGTTGTACAGTGATAAACCCCCACCGGCCCCGCTCAGCCCGCCGTTCTGAGAGATAACGTTATGATGGATACGGATAAAGTCATTATTCGAATCAGTATAGGCATCTTCACCCCCCTGGTTAGAGATGAGGAAGGGATGACCAATACGAACACCGCCACCGAAAAAACCACTGTTACCGACAATACGGTTATTCGAAATATCCATGTAATCAACAAATCCATTGACCACTATTCCACCGCCTGTACTGGCGCTCATGACGGTAAAACCATCGATACGGGCGCCCTGGTTGTCCGGGGCGGCAAAGATATTAAGACCGGTGCCGGTTCCATTATTGGCCACTACCAGAATACCTGCTCCTTCCTCGGTATCAAAAGCACCGGCCTGGACACCGCCAAAACCGTCACCCTGGCCATCAACCGGGTCAAACGCATTAGCAGCGTCGAGAATCACCATCTTCTCACGCCAGGCAACCAGCTTTTCTGCAGGCACATTGGTGGCACTGATAATCGTGCCCTCTCCCCAGCCCTGAAGCTGGACAGGTTTATACATAATGACCATTTCACTATAAGTTCCGGGACCGACAAGAATAAGGTCATTAACCCCGGCATTGTCGATGGCGGCCTGAATCGATTGACCAGAGCTCACGGTTCGAACAACACTTCCCGGCCGCAGACCGATCTGGACCGTTACACCGGTGGTGGTTACTGCCCCGTTATCGCCACGGGTTACAACCAACTCTCCTGTAGCCATACCGGGAGCAACGGTTGCGGTAATGCTACCATCCGCCCAGGTCAGAAGATTCACAGGTACGCCCCCGATAGTCACCTGGCCGATAGTGCTGCCAAAACCATAGTCACGCGTGATTGTCTTTGGCTCCATGCCACCAACACCATCATAGGCCGGATTGGGCACATTAGTGGGGCCAACCGATGTAATCGTAAGCGTTCCACCGGCTGTCGGCAGGTAGGGTCCCTGATTCGAATCGCCGGTTACGGAAAAAATCCTGGGTGTTGCATCCGTGAATTCACAATCAACCGGACTATTCTCTCCGGCAAAAGCTGAAACTGGGACGACCGGAGTATCCAGATAGGTCGTAGTTCCGGGCATATATTGCAACGTATAGCAAAAAGTTGAATACTGAGTGTTATAAAAGCCGCCAATGGTATCTGCCTCCGGATCATTCATACACGCTGTAAGCATATTCGGAGACATACCGCTGGGCTGAGGCAAATTGGCAGTATAAGTAGAGGGAACCAGAACATTGTAAGCCCCGAATTCACCTGAATAGGTCGTGGTGATTATCCTGCCTGTCCAGTCACGAATAGAAATCGGCAGAAAAGGAGGAGCATATTTTTCGCCAATATTTGGAGAGTTGGGTACAAATTCGGTGGCAGTGTCATCAAGAATAATACCAATGATATGACCTGCAACGGGTACATGGGTAAAGAGACCAAAATCGGCAGCTGCGTTAGCGCCATCACTTAAGGCCACCAGTTTGCTCTCACAACCGTTGATTTCCTGGCCGGCAAGAGGAGCCGCAACACCTGGAAAAAGTGTGAGTTCCGGCGGCACCGTATAGGCGGCACCTACGCATTGCGGAGGCAGCAACTGCGGACTCGGGATGTACTTGTCCCCAAAATCCACGTTTCTATCCTGCGATTTGATGACTTCGTAACCGACAGGAGGAATTACTTCAACAATGTAACGGCCAGGATTTATGTAGCCAATGCTTGGATCAGCCGTGGATTGGTTGACCCAGGTCGGGCAGGCAAATCCACCAAGACCATCAGCTACGCAGTCGATCTCAGGGCCAAAGGCATATCCGCCGTCGAACACTCCGGGGCGAACCTGGTTCCAGTTGCGCATACCATCATAACAGTCTGCAGGTACGCCACGAAAGGTGTAAGGATCGTCTGTACCACTACCGGCATTGACGCCGTACTGGCAGTTTGCCGGCAGGCTGTCGTCCCAGCTGTCTGTAACGGTAGTATCGAGAAGGGCACCTTTGAGATCAGCCGCGCCAGCATCATGCGCGTAGAGATTAACTGTAACTCTGGGGATACCGGGTTCCCACGGCTCTACGGCTGCCTGTTCCGGGTTGTCCTCGGCACGGGTTACGGCATAAGAGACAACGCCGGAAATGCCGCCGTTTTCACCAGGAGCGTAGGCTGTCTTGCCCCACTCCATGACTGAGGTCTGGCCGAGAAATCCCTGGAACCCCTGGCTCAGTACAGGGCCGACCTCGGTGCGATAGGTAGTGGTCGTGTCCACACTGTCGGGATCAAACGGGTTCCCCTGGGCCTGAGGGTTCAACTGCCCCTCCCACGACCATGGGTCGGCAAATGGTATAGGTCCGCCGTCATCGACGGTGACTGTCAGGCCTGTTGCCTTAAAGCGTGCAAAATCAACTTCTGCAACCAGCCAGGCAAAAAATGGAAAAACCTGGTCAAACGGAACAAAGCCCTCTCCGTCGGTTGGAAACGACTGGTACATGGAACCGTCCCGCCAGCGAAGGTTGACTCCCTGCTCTGGAATGCCAACCTCACCGGTATCCCGAAATCCATTCTCATTCAGGTCACTGTATACCCAGTTTTCCAGTCGGGTAAACCACTGAAAGACCGGTACAGGCCCAAGGTTAAGGGGCCCTGCCCCTGTAACCGTTACACTTTGAAAGGCAAAGAGAAGATCAAGATTGTCATCCCATACGACCAACTGGTAATTTCCCGGCGGTACATCTGGGATGGAAAAGCTGCCGTCACCGTTTGCACGGGCGGCATAGATGCCCTTGCCTGAACCGGCGGCGCCCAGATTCAGGCCAACCCATGGGGTTGTATGCGGAAAAGGCGCTCCGCTGTAAAATACAGTATTCGGCGGACGGGAAAGATGCTGGTTAACAACCTGGCCGGAGATCGTTGCTCCACCTGTCAGAAAAGTGGAGTCAACATACGGGTTATTGACGCCGGCCGGAACAAAACCGATGGAAACATGGGGCGACGGCGGACCGAATTCAGAAAAGAAAGGCGGCTCATTTGATTTGACCCAGGCATCAATGACCCTGGTTCCCTCAATGGTCGTTGTCTGAATCCAGCTCTTGGCCTGTGCATCGGGCGGCACAGCAATAATACCGTACTTTCCAGGTGCCAGGTTTTTGATGGTCAGTTTGCCGTCAGGACCGGTAATCAACGGTTCAACAACCGGCGCTCCGGATCCATCCGTCACCATAATAGGAGCCCCATCGATATCCAGGCAGCCATAGGACCCGGTGCCGGGATTTGAGCCGCCCTGATCACAGGTCTGCAGGTAGACCGTACCAAGTACGTTGCCGAATGCATCTGCCATTTGGGCGCCTGCTGACATGCCATAGCGTCCGCCGGCATCTTCCAGAAGGATATTGAAGCCTGCCAGACCACGTTCTCCCTGGTCCCAGGCATTATTGATGGGATCAATGTCCTCATGAATGAAGATACTGATCTGTGCGGTAGGCAGTGGCAGCGCATTGACATAAACAACTGCACTACCATTACCAATAAGCGGAGCCCCGCCTATACTGTACGTCCCGGGTGCCTTTGGAAGCACTGACACAAAATAACGCTTATTTGGATCAAGAGTTGGATTTATGTCCCCCATCGGGAAATTTGTCTCGTCTCCCTGTGCCACCACCGGCATGTAACTTGAGTGAAAACGCAGGGCCAGCGGACTGGCCACAGGGGCACCGGGTACGACCTGATAGGTGGTATCCTCTTCGATCACCCATCGATATTCAGGCAAAGCGCTCAGGGATCCATCTTTAGCGACACTGAAAACCGTTAACCTGGCTCCCGTTGCATTTCCGGCTACAAGCATTACAGCAGTGGTGACAACAAACACGGCCACCATGGAAAAAAATTGAAGCCGAAAATTGTGTCTGAACCTACCAAGATCTGTTTTCAGTATTTCAGTCATCATCTTGCTCCATCGTGGTATTAATAGGTTACTGAACCTGTATTTTTTCTTTTTCTTCGCAGTTGTAACAACATTTCTCGGACAGTATTTTAATCTCCGGCCTGTCAACCAGAATAGTTTTTATTCCGAGCAATACAGCAAACAACTTAGAGTGCAGATACTCGTTCAGATCCTGCTCCGTCTGCCACTCCTCAACTACATAAAATATGTTCTCGTCATCAATATCCTGGTAACTGGAAACATCCAGGCACCCTTTCTTCAAACTCAGCTGATCTATGATTCCATTAATCGTTTGTAAAATTTCTTTGCGCTTTCCAGGCTGAGCCTTCATTCTTATCGAAGAAACAAACATCATGATTTCCTAGCTCCGTTCAAAGATTTTACTGATAACTCATAATTACACATACAAACAACGTGCCACAATGTGGCCGCAAACGGCAATTAACTTAACCTGCTGATCGATAGAGAAATATTGGGAAATTGGGAGAGAGACAGAGGAGGGGGGGGGAATAATATATATTATCAGTGGTCAAATATAACCAAACGGTGGCATTTGACCAAATTGATGCGGGCTATAAACTTAGCCCAAGTTGAACAAAAAAATTGTTTCCGGATCTATTACGGTTTGCAAATACCTAGCTTCTGCATCCTGGCCCGCAGGGTACTCCTGTCCAGTTTGAGGATTTCCGAGGCACTGTTTTTGCCGCTGACTTTCCAGTTTGTTTTCTCAAGCACACGGACAATGTACTCCCGTTCCACATCCTGCAGTGATTGCAGGACAGACTCTGTTTGCACCTGTGTACCCTTCAGTTCATCTGCCAGTTCAAGCATGGGCCCTGGTGAATTAATAACAGCCCGTTCAATCACATTTTCCAGTTCCCGGATGTTACCGGGCCAGGAATAGTGTTGCAGCTTTGTCATCACCCGAGTTGGAATGGTCGTAATCTCCTTGCCCTGTTTGCGGACAAGCTTACCTACAAAATGTTCAACCAGCTGTGGAATATCCTCAAGACGATCCCGCAACGGCGGTGAGGTTATGGGAAAAACATTTAAGCGATACCAGAGATCTTTGCGAAACACTTCATCGTGGACATCCTGTTCCAGGTTGCGATTGGTGGCGGCAATGATCCGAACATCGACCTTGACTGTCCGGGAGCTGCCGACCCGCTCAAACTCACCCTCCTGCAGGACCCGCAGAAGTTTCACCTGCAGCTCAGGTGGCAGTTCACCAATCTCGTCAAGAAAAAGGCTCGCCCCATCGGCGACCTCGAAGCGTCCTGCCTTCCGAGCATGGGCACCGGTAAAAGCACCCCTTTCGTGGCCAAACAGTTCACTTTCGATGAGGTCAGCGGGCAGGGCTGCACAGTTTATCTTTATCAGGGGCCGGTCTTTCCGTGGGCTGTTCTTGTGGATCGCCCTGGCAATCAACTCCTTGCCGGTGCCTGTTTCCCCAAGAATGAGGACAGAGGTATCGGTGGAGGAAATTTGTTCGATCTTGAATAAGACATACTGAAGAGCATTGCTGCTGCCGATGATATTATCATAATTGCATGCCAATTCGATCTCTTCACGAAGACAGGCCTGCTCTGCTTCAAGCTGCTGTTTGTACTTTCCAATCTCAACAAGTGCCGCCCGAAGATCCTCTTCGATTTTTTTCCGCGTGGTAATGTCCCGGTTACTGGACCGGAACCCCAACACCTCATTATTGTCGCCGATCACCGGTTGACAGGCATGTTCGATCCAGCGTATGTCGCCATTTCGCCTGAAAATGCGAAATGAAATCTCCCGCAGCTTGAACTCCACCATGGTATCATGATGATGTTTGTCCCATTCCTCCCTGTCTTCGGGAATGATGATGTCACGAAACAGTGAAGGTTTTTCAATAAACTCATCTGCTGTATAGCCGCTGATACGTTCACATGAGGGGGAAACATAGCGATACGTGCCGTCAAGTCGTGTCCAGGCTTCCCAGTCATAGGTAAAGTCCGCCACAGTACGGTACATATTCTCCAACTCGTGCAACCTGTCGTCTATCCGCTTCCGCTCTGTTATATCACGAATCAAGCCAAGAAAACCGATCATGTTTCCTTCCTGATCCCTGACCAGCGAGCCCACGGTTTCTGAAGGAAAAACCGTACCATCCTTCCGGCGGTATTCGACCTCATAGGGCTCCAATTTTTCATCGGCACAATGATTAAACCTGGAACGCCCCTGTTCCTGGAAATTCTCCCAATCTGCGTACAGTATTTCGGTTTTCAGACCAAGGAGTTCAACTTCATGATAGCCGAAGACCCTTTCCAGGGCAGGATTGATCATTACGATCCGTCGATCCTGGTCCGCAAACACGGCCGCATCCGGGATTGCCCTGAAAATACTCTGAAAACGGGCGGCAACATCCGAACACTCAGACACCTCCTGTAAAAATACTTCTACTTTTTCCTCGGTCTCTTTGCGGACTCCTCTCTCACTCATCTCAGTTGTCAGTCTCTATAATAATTCACTATCGATCATGCTCTTCTTGTCCGGATAAAAATATCCTATGAATTCCCATTGCCGGTGTCAAGTTTTCACGTTCAGTATGAAAAATAATCGAGATCGCTGAAGACAACCTGACTGGTGATTACGAGGAGAAAAAACAGGGTACAGCCCATGGACCACAGCACCCACCTTCGCTCTACCCGGACCAGGGTCTCCTGCAGGCTGGGAATCCTTTTCAGGGGTTGAAAAAATCCGGGCAACAGGCCGAAAAACACCCCGCCAAAGAGCCCCAGGTAGAGCGGATACCCTATGAGATTGTACTCCCGCTGCATCATATCAAAGGGACAGTGGTGCATGGGGAGTTCATAGATATAGATTGAACCGAAAGAAATAACGGCCATGACAGCTACGACAAAAAAAATAGCCGCTGCTGCGGTATGCAGATAGCGCAACAGCCTTTGTTGAGAGTTGAGGCAACACCACATAACGACTATAAACAACCCGGCCACGCTGTAAAAAACCAGCATGGCACTCCAAACCGGCAGCGTGGAAATACTGCTGGTCACAGTTGTTCCTCCCTCACCGAACAGGGAGCCGCAGCACGAGGTAATGATATCCGGATCCAGTCCAAAAAAGTAGGAAACCTGTAGAAAAAGATCCAGCCCGATAAAGGGAAGCAGGCCGATAAGCAGGAAATATTTCAGCCTGACCAGGGGATAATCCTCCACCTTCTGATCTACGAAATTGAGCACTATCCACAGCCCTGACAGGAAAAAAACCGTAATCTTCGACAACAGGACATACCAGCCCAGGGGGTTGGCGTTTAATGAACCAGTGGCACACATGGCGCCGACAAACAGGTTGTGTATATCCTCCACCGTGTAAATAAACAGAAAAAAGGACAGAATCTGAAAGGCCAGCGCATAGTTTACCAGGGTGGAGACCAGGTAGGTTTTACGTTCCAGGGCAAGCTGACAGGCGGAACTACTGCTGAAATCCCAGCGCCGCAGAATAACCATGCCGACGACTGCGGCATGGAGAACCATGGCAAGAGCAATGGCCGATCCGCTGATAAGGGCCAGGACTCCGGGATGCAGGATCACCTTTTATCCACCCTGTCGATTTGTCCGCCGCGCATTGCAATGGCCATACTGACTAGGGGATGCTCATAAACAAAGGGGTCGTGGGTTGCGATGATGATGGTTTTCCCTTCTCCATGCAGGTCGGCCAGAATAGTCATGAACTCCTGCGCAAGATCCATGTCCAGATGTGCGGTAGGCTCGTCGGCAATGATGACTGCCGGATCGTTGATCAGGGCTCTGGCAATGGCCACCCGCTGCTGCTCACCACCGGATAGGTTTTTTACCCTGATTCCCCTTTTATCCTCAATGCCCAGTTTATTCAGGATAGGCCGGGCCGTTTCTCTCATGTTTCGCCAGCCCATGGCAGACGGGTACAGGGGCAGGAGCACATTGTCAAGCACGGTCAAATCCCTGATCAGCTGAAACTGCTGAAAGATAAACCCGAATGTTTCACGGCGAATATTGGTCAGAAAACGTTCCGGAAGCTTGACAACATCCTTGCCTTCAACAAATATTTTTCCCGCAGTTGGCCGGGACATGCAGCCGATAAGGCTCAGGAGCGAGGTCTTGCCCGAACCACTCGGGCCTTTGAGCACGGCCACCTCCCCTCGGCCGAGAACAAGGGAAACGGTATGCAGAGCGGTCATCTCGTCCGGCAGGCCGAAATGATAGACCCTTGTTACTTCCTCAGCTCGAATCAGTTCCATCACCTCAACCCCGCATCGCTGTTTCCGGATCGGTAATTGCCGTTTTCCAGCTGGGAAAAACGGTACAGGCCACATATGGGACAATGGTGAGAAACCCCATGATAAAAAGATGGAACAGGTTGAGCTGCGGAGTGAGATCAAAATTCGGAAACAGGACGGACCAGCCCTTGATCACTGCAGCAAGAATAAAGGCGTCAAACAGGAAAACGTGGACAAAGCCGATTATGATACCGAGAAGAAATGCGGTCAGGGCAATGACCATTCCTTCCCAGAATTTTAAGACGAGTACATCGGAGGTATCCCAGCCGACTGCTTTAAGAACCCCAATTTCCTGCTTCTCTTCGGCACTGATGCCGGTTGCCTTGTCCCAGGCCATGATGCAGAAGGCGATGATAGCGGCACAAAACACTGTGAGCATCATACCGCTCCGCCAGTTGAAGGCCATATCATAGGTCCTGATAAGTTCTTGCCTGGTAATCGGCCTGGTCTCGGGGAATATTTTTTTTATTTTTGCCGCCACTGTCTGCACTTCGTTGCTGTTGCGCACTGTAAGCGCAATATCGGTGGCCAGTCCCGGCGGAAAGCCGAAAAAATCCTGTACGGCTGTATCGGTAAGCACAATGAGATCATTGGTGAGCAGGCTCGATTCAGCGGTAAATATACCGCTGACATCATAGAGGACCCCCATATTGCGACTGTTGACTAGAATGAGTTCCCCGGAATCAGCCGACCCCCTGAGATCGGCCACTCCGGCACCAACAGCGCACTCGGTATTATCTGCGGGCAGCCTGCCTTCAAGCAGGGCAAGAAGCCCTGCTTCTCCGCCTGTGCCCATGAGGGTATAGTTGGCCTCGGTGAGCGCGTCGTAGTAATATCCCCAGTAACGGGGGGTCGCCCCGCCAACACCCCGGATATCCCTGATCGTTTCTGCATAGGTAACCGGTATGAGTTCATGACGGCCGGCAAGGGTCCGCTGAACGATCAGATCGGGGGCCGCCTGCAGAACGGCCGCAGCCTCGATCCGCAATGCATTACTGAGCAGCAGTACCGAGGCAAGGGCCGCCACCGTCACGGCAAAGGCAACAACAATCGCCAGGCTTTTATACTTTCTTCTGAGCAGCGAGGATATGGCGTACTCAATTATTTTAAGATGATGAATCATGGACGCTTCCCAGCCAGGTCGAATGGGGGGGCAATAACGGAGCCGGCAGGAAAATGGTCAAGGGCTGCGGGATTATCCTGAAAGGGTGAAAAAAAATCAGCCTGCGACGGGTGCCTTGTATAGCGAGCCTCTGTCCAAATGGAAAAATCGGTCAGACCGAGACGGCCAACCAGTTCTCTCTTTTGCCGTACCTCATCCACACCTCTTGCAAAACGCACCGTTTGGCCGTAGACAACCATGGCCGAAAGGATCAAGACCTCAGCAAGGGTGAAGTATATGAAGATTCTGCTTTTTATCATGGTGTATCAGCTTCCCACGTAGACTGTCTCCGTCTCTTCCATCCTGTCACCATGTTCTCTTCATGGCCTGCCGAAGAAAAGAGTGAATCAGTATGTAACCCAATCATTCACCGGCACCAGTTCGGGGTCGGGTCCTGCTGTCAGCTTGACAATAAAACATCCTTTTGAGGCATAACGCTGTCCCGGGCCGAAGGTCAGACGCGGGTAGACGGCAATGGCATAATCCTGGTCCGTCATCATGTCAAACCCTTCAAGAAAATATTCCGTGAAAAACTCACTGCGCATGCTCTTTAAGGCTCCGGGGAGCATCCAACCAAGAAAATACATTTTGGCCTGAATGGTGAAATCGGTGAGTGGAATTTTTCTAGCCTGCAGCCATCGCTTTACCGCAGTGTGACGCATCTTGTTCTCATGGGGGAGACTGTAAGGATAGGTGACAAGCAGATTGTTTCGCAATGCATCTCCCATGAGAGAAAAGTCATTTTGCAAAAGAGTGGCGGAGGTGAAGATCATCTTCGGTCTGTTTGGTTGCAGTGCCGGATCCCCGAACAGGACAGCGTCCTCTCTGTCAAGCCAGAGAAGCAGCACTGCCGGATCGTCTGCAGCGACCTGTCCCTTTATAAGACCGAC
>Ga0209013_10003402_pt1 | contig 14140 bp, 17 predicted proteins | sample Cruoilmetagenom2_FD_187291 | JGI IMG/M metagenome (GOLD analysis project Ga0209013, IMG submission 187291) | Oil polluted marine microbial communities from Coal Oil Point, Santa Barbara, California, USA - Sample 2 (SPAdes) (version 2) | ecosystem: Environmental > Aquatic > Marine > Oil seeps ... | reverse complement strand
AATGTGAGTACCGATCTTGACAGCGTTTCCCTGATCGTTCCCTGCGGTATCTCGGATGTGCGTGTGACTTCAATGGAAAAAACTCTCGGCTCTGAGGTTTGTATGAATAACGTAGTCGAAAGTTTTATCAAGAATTTTAAGATAGTGTTTAATACTTGTGTAGATAAAGAAAACGGCCCTAGTTAGATAATAAGTGCCAATGAAGAACACCCTCTTGAATTACGTCCTAACTCGCCAAAGCCAAAAACCAGATCGACGACATTGTATGATTCATATGAAAGAGATGAAGGGGGTTGAAGGAGTATAAAAATAGATTGTATTAAGGAATATTAGTTAGAGTTTTTCTCTGCTATAAAGTTATAAATTTTCTCTGTCAATTTCCTTGTTGTTTTTGGCAACTTTTCAAAAGCATCCATTTCTTCTTCGATAATATTAATTAACTTTAAAGCTATATCCTTCTTGTCCCCAATACAGCCAATATCATCTCTATTAATTCTATGTTTTTTTGAGACTCTCTTATAAATATCTATGAAATATTTCTTTAAAACATTTCCAACCTTCGTACTTTGCATATCCTGAATAAATTGAGATTCATTTGCTTTTGAGTCGTTATATTTCCATTTTCTATTAGTTGATTCGGGAAGATTTTCGAAATACTTTTTATATATGCTAAATGGTATCAAGTTTTCAATTTCTATATGCTCCGCAAAAAAGTTTTTGCCTAAATTTTTGGTTAATATTTTTAACCTTCTTGTCTTTTCATCATCTTTATCATTGATTATACCTTTATATTTTTTTTCATCATTATCAGAAATTATAAAATTGTTTTAAGTAATACTTTGAACATATATAGCCAATTCCTGAGGATTTTGTTCATCAAAATTGAAATGAGTGATATTGCTCCCACCGTATTCAACTATAGAATAATGTTTATCTTCTTCAAATTCTTTTAATTTTGGATCATTTTGATAAAGCTCCAAAAATTTTCTTATATATAATCTGTCAGTTATTCCCTCAACCCAAATAACACAATTTGAAAGAAAGACAGATGAACTTCTTGCTCCTAGCAATTCAAGTACTTCTTTGTTGGGAGTAACGTTTTTAATAATAAATTCTTTGTCGGATTTTCTTTCAAATGAAAAGATAGAGCACAAGTTGTTAAAATCTAGTGTTAAATCTAATAGGTGATTTGAATGTGTTGTTACAAATACTTGCGTATTTTTAAATTCATCAGAATCACAATATGCATTTAATAATTTTCTTTGCATTCCAGGGTGTAAAGTCAATTCGGGCTCTTCAATAAATAATAGTAATAATTCATCGCGGTATTGAAATGCAGGGAAAGTAGCTATTATTATTGTTTGCATGCCATCACCTAAATTGTAGATCGGGTGTTCCTCTTCATCACCCCTTTTAAAGTATAAAACATCATCGCTAATTCTTGGTATCAGTGTTATCTTTTCGTCAAAGAATTTCTTGCTTAAAAAGTCCTCATATTTTCTTATGAATTCTCTCTCTTTATGAGTACCTAAAAGCATTCTTTTTATTTCATCATATAGGTCCAAACCAGTGAAAATACTAAATGTATAATCTTGGGCAAAATATTCTTTTGCAGTATTTGGTGTTATTTCTGCACGTATATTGATGGGCAATGATTCTTTTTCCTGAGGCGTTAAAAAATGGTCAAATATTACTCTTTCCTCAAAACAATTTGAGTCAGAATAAGGCGTGGCTCTACCCTCTAAATTTTGAGAATCTAATTTTAAAAGTGGTCTTAATCCTCTCATAATAGGGATATAGACTGCTTTGAAATCTTTAAAAATAATCGTAGCATAGGGAACTTCACCGAGTTTAGAAACTTCGTTTCTAAAAACATTATTCATTTCTTGTCTTATAGCATCATTTGAGTTGATATTGTCTATTTGTTTTTTAATAAAGCTAAATTATCAATATTTGCTTTATGTTCACCAGAAGTGCTGGCAGTGTTTAATTGACCTAATATATTAGTTATATCTGTTGTATTCGAAAGATCTGTTCCCTTTTCTTTATATCCATTAATAATTATAGTAAGTTTTAGACGAACACTTGTGATAATTTGATTACAATCTTGCATATTTCCCAAATTTTGCTGACTTTGTACTTGTTTGTGATAATTTTCCTTTAGTACGCTTCTAATAAACCTACTTTTCCCAGAATTATTTGCACCAACAAAAATATTTACCTTGTTGAGTCCAATAATTTGATTTATGGTCTCATCAGAATCGTTAATAAATTTATAAACGCCTGCTTTGAAGTATATATCTCTAATCATAGTTAATTATTGTAATGTAATTATTGTAGAATACGCAAGGGGTTAAAATTTAAGGATGATTTGAGAATAGAGTGTATTTACCGCCATCCACCACACATATGCCCCTGGCGGGACTGTCGGTTTGTCGGGAAAAGATTAGATATCTCGCTGCGCTCGAAATGACGGGTTTTATTATTGTGATTGAGCATTCCTATAATCACCGTCATCTCGAATTTAGGTGAGAGATCTTTCTTTTGTTTTCCTATATTGAGTTAATTATCGACTAGCCTGTAATCTCAAGCGCGTTAAAGAAGTAATTTGTCTCAGTGTCGGCAGATTCAGGGGAATCGGAGCCGTGCACGGTGTTTTCTTCTATGTTTGTAGCAAAGTCTTTTCTGATAGTCCCTTCTGCTGCTTCCTCAGGGTTTGTCGCTCCCATAATCTCTCTATTTTTTGCGATCGCGTTCTCGCCTTCAAGCACCAATACAACCACAGGTCCTCTGGACATAAAATCAGTAAGAGACCCGAAAAACGGTCTTTCTTTGTGTACCGCGTAAAATCCCTCGGCATCCGATTTCGTAAGCTTTACTCTTTTAAGCGCGACAACTTTCAGTCCGTTCTTCTCAAATCGTGAAATAACTTCTCCTATAACGTTCTTTTCAACTCCGTCAGGCTTGATAATAGATAGTGTTCGTTCCAATTTAAATCCTCCAAGATTATTTTTCTCTTAATTTTTTCCGTCTTTTGGGTTTTGTCAAATCCTGTTCTAATAACAAATCAGATGTCTCCCCACGTTTATTAATTTTATTTTCATCTGCCCTGCCTATTGCTGCGAGAATGCCAAGCAAAATAGCAAAATACGTGGCGTTTGAAGGTATGTGCAGATTAAAATCAGTTAGGCTGTGAATGAGTATGGCCACGATGCCGGTCATAGCTCCTAGCCCTAAATAAAATTTGAAGTTTTCTCCTGACCAATAGAGTTCCTTAATCGTCCGGTATGAAGACCTCAAGAAAAGAACCAGCGCGCTCAAGAGCGCCAGAGTGGTGGGAATCCCCGTTTCAATAAGAAGCTGAAGATAGTCGTTGTGAGCGTATACAAATTCTACCGGGTTTTGTATGGTCTTATTGTAGAGCATGTATATATAGCTAAATGTTCCTAGTCCGGTTCCGAAAACTGGAAAATCACGCACAGCACTCATCATGTCACCCCATACCACTACCCTGTCCGGTGTAGTTTCTTTAAGGGCGATAAACCTTTCAAATGCTAGGTATATCCCGATTGCAAGACCGTACAATGCTACAATTCCTATAATAAGCAGCATTATCCAGGCATTTGTCTTTGTTTGTTTAGTAATACTGGAATGTGTTATCCAAAAGAATATTAAAGATAGAAGAGCTACTATTATCCCCATTCTGGACAAGGAAAAAACAAGGGCTAAGAACACAAGACTAAGTATGAATAAAAATAGGAACTGCTTAGAAAAATTATCTGATGAGACAATATTTTTAATAAAGGACTTCTTCTTCCACGTGAAAAGAGAAAGTGTATAAGTTAGAATTAGAGGTATTGTCATTTCCAAAAGCCCTGCATAGCTGTTCCTGTTTATAAATGTTCCTGTTGCAGTGTTTTTGTAGAAGAGATCGGTTACTTCTACGTCACTTAGGTACTGGTAAAGTCCGTAAGAAGCCTCAAAAAGGGATAAAATAAATATCGGTATCAGCACTAAGCGCAGTCTGGTATCAGTTTATAAAAACAGAGACTTGCAGACTATTAGATCCCTATTTGCTCCAAATGCCAGGGAGAATGGAGTGAGTATTTATAATGCCCTTGATATTTACAAGAGCAACTTCTCAAAACTGGAGATAATAAGATACGATATCAAAGTAAAGAGAACTAAAGTAGATAAATCTGCCGGTGTAATTATTGGCGACTTTATCCTAACCTTTAGAAGCGAGGCGGATAGATCAATAAAAAGCTCCCGCGGTAATATTACCTGGCTCCTCAGATGGAGAGGGCACAAGTGGGAAATAGAAGAAATAAACTACAAAATTCATGATATTAATGTGATTGATGAATGATAGAGAATGCGATCGCCCATAGGGATTTAGATGTCGCTGAGGCATCCTGGTATGCTATCTAGACTGTAGTAAGACATGAGGAATCGGTAAATGCTGCTCTTGCTGACAAAGAAATCGATACCTTCCTACCTATCAAGAAAGTGCTTAGCCGATGGAAAGACAGAAAGAAAGAGATTGATATACCTCTATTCCCAGGTTATGTATTCGTGAATTCATCACTGGAAAATAGATTGAAAATTTTAAATACCCGAGGTGTTATACGAATACTTGGCGTTAACGGGTATCCAACTCCTGTACCAAATGAGCAAATTGAGTCGATTAAAAGACTCCTTGAAGCCGATTTAAACTTTGATCCCTATCCATATTTTAAGGAAGGCAAAGAAGTTGTAGTTGTTAAAGGTCCTTTGGAGGGGATGAGCGGGAAAATTGTAGAACGTAGAGGGGAATTTAGATTAATTTTATCCGTTGATCTCATAAATTGTTCTATAGCTTTAGAAGTTGATATATCTGATGTAGAGCTCAATCAGTAAATTGTAATATTTCTAAATTAAATGTTTGCTGTTTGAGTTTATGATCGCTTATTGTAAGTAAGGTAGCGAAGCTTCAAGTAATTTAAATTAACTTAATTTGAGTTTTATCCTATTAAACAAACTAAATTGCTGGTAGATTGTACCTTTGATAAATAAAAGATAAATAGAGAATATATAAGGATATATATCAATGAGTAAACCTGAAAAGAATAAAAACGAAGATAACACGACTCAAAAACTTGGTTTCTTCAAAAGGCTTTGGGAAGGATGGAAAAAAATTGCCAGGAAGATTGGTGATTTCAACGCTAGAGTAATACTTACAGTGTTTTATATTATACTTCTTTGTCCTTTTGCGTTAATGTTGAAATTGTTTACTGATCCGCTTGAAATCAAGAAGAAAGAACATGTTGGATGGCATAACAAGGAAGAAGATGGAGAAATTACGCCGCTTGAGAAAGCTACAAGGCAATCTTAGTTATAAGTAGAGATTATATCTTAATAATTCGAAGTTTGTAGAGATTCAAATCAAATCAGCATCTAATTAGGAGCAGTAACAATATGTATATACTAGGAATATCCTGTTATTTTCATGATGCCGCTGCAACACTTATTAAGGATGGAGTTGTTATAGCCGCTGCTGAAGAAGAGAGATTTAGCCGTATTAAACACGACTTTGAATTCCCTGAAAATGCTATCAACTTTTGCCTAAACCTAGAAGGGATTGAGGCTAAGGATCTTGAATATATAGTGTTTTTCGAAAAACCCTTTGTAAAATTCGAAAGACTATTGCTCTGTACTATGCAGACATTTCCAAGATCAATGAAGCTCTTTAGAGAAGCTATGATAACCTGGCTGGGCGATAAATTATGGATAAAGCACCTTCTTCAGAGCAAACTTGACGTTGACCCGTCTAAAATACTATTCAGCGAACACCATTTATCTCACGCGGCAAGCAGTTTTTATTGTTCTCCATTTGATGAAGCCGCAATTCTTACCGTTGACGGAGTGGGTGAGTGGACAACTGCAACCCTGGGTATAGGACGGGGTACCGATATAAAACTTTTAAAAGAAATTAAGTTTCCGCATTCACTAGGACTTCTCTACAGTGCGTTTACCGCATTTTTAGGATTTGAAGTAAATGAGGGAGAATACAAGGTAATGGGAATGGCTCCCTTTGGCGATCCCAAATATGTAGATCAAGTTTATGAAGTAGTTAATGTGGATGATGAGGGTGGTTTTGAATTAGATATGGATTACTTCTCCTTCCATTATTCTTCCGAGAAAACTTTTACTAAGAAATTTGAAAAGCTCTTTGGTAAGCCCAGAGATCCGAAAGCTGAATTTTTCACAGACGCTAGCGGTTATCCATCATATTTTGGCGATAAACCCTCCAATTATGATGAGATTGTAAAACAGAACCAGTATTATGCGGACATAGCTGCCAGCATTCAGGTAGTAACAGAGCAGATAATGGTCAAGATGGCCAATTATGCATATAAAGAAACCGGCCTAAAATATTTATGCATGGCAGGAGGAGTTGCGCTTAACAGTGTGGCCAACAGAAAAATACTGTCCCAAACACCTTTTGAAGAGATATATATACAGCCCGCGGCGGGCGACGGCGGGGCATCAACAGGAGCTGCGCTCTACGGCTATCACGGGATACTGGGGAAACCTAGAAACTTTGTAATGGAACATGCCTACTGGGGCCAAGAGCACAGTCCAGCTGATACGCAAGAGTTCTTAAAAGAGAAGAATATTCCCTACGAACTAATTGAGGATGATCAGAAATTAATCGAGCGTGTAGTGGACAGCATTCAAAACGGCAAGGTAATAGGCTGGCATCAGGGCCGATTTGAATGGGGACCCCGAGCCTTGGGTAATAGAAGCATTCTTGCTGATCCCAGAAGTACCGAGATGAAAGATATCGTAAATGTGAAAATCAAATTCAGAGAACCTTTCAGACCTTTTGCGCCTTCAATTCTTATAGATAGGGCAGGGGAGTATTTTGATATTGATGAACCTGAAAAGCATTATCCGGCCCGCTTTATGTTGTACGTAACGGACGTACGTGAAGAGAAAAGAGATATATTGCCGGCTATTACTCACGTCGACGGCACAGGAAGGCTCCAGACGGTTAGAAAAGATACAAATCCTAAATACTACAAATTGATTGAAACATTTGGGGATGCGACAGGGGTTCCGGTGTTATTAAACACCTCCTTTAATCTTAAAGGAGAGCCGGTAGTTAATACTCCTGCGGAGGCGTTTAGTTCTTTTAGTGCAAGCGGCATGGATTTGCTTGTATTGGGCAATTATCTAGTAACTAAGAATGGGGAATAGTTTTAGAGAATCATAGATTAGAGCATTTTAAAAATTAGAAATATGATCCAATAAACAAAGTTGAATAAGAAGATCTAATTGGTTTATATATAGACTCAGTGTTTAAATAGTTTTTCTTTGAGCTGGAGGAGAGTTATTAATGGCTTTTTTTAAAAACTTAACAAACAGAATGGGCATTTTAGGTGAGCTGCTACAGTTTTTTCTTCAAAACAAGTGGTGGTGGATTACACCTATGCTTCTCATTTTATTGTTGTTCGGACTGCTTATCGTATTTGCGCAAAGTTCAGCTGTAGCTCCTTTTATATATACGTTATTTTAATATAAAGGGCTATAACTTATACTTAAATTTATACTTTTTACTGTATTCCAGAGTAAAAGTGTAATAAAAATACGGGTTGTACTTTGCAAGTGCCGCAATAAATCCAGATAAAGCAAACAAAATAATTATGCACTATATAATAATACAGATATGATATAGACTGTGTATTATACGTTCATGAAACTTTTTAAGAAGATTATAAATGAGAGTATTCTTTATTTATTCTGACGCCTTTTCTGATATCGGAGGTATTGAAATTTTAACCGCGCGTTTCTAAAGGCTGCGGATGAACTCGAGGGAAAAAATATCTTTGAGTTTAAATCCTTATCTCTTTATGATGCCGAATCTGATGAAAGATACATTAGGGAATCATTATTTAAAGGCTTCGGCGGAAATAAAATTCAATTCTCATTACGTTGTGTTTATGAAGCTTTGTCTTCAGATTTAGTAATCTTAGGTCATGTGAACTTGTCTCCTATAGGATATGTAATAAAAAAACTTTTGGGAAAGAAATTTTGACCTTTCCATAATTTCACATAAAATCAACACCCAAAATATTCAAATACTAACAATTTATAATCTATGGATTATACAGGAGGAGTTTAATGGAAAGATTTGTAATTCCACACGAGCATGAGATCACAAAGGAAGACAGGCGCAGTCTAAACAAACACGGATCTCTTGTCTTATGGTTCACAGGGCTTCCAAGTTCAGGGAAATCCACCATAGCAAATGAACTTGAGAAAAAGCTTATTGCTATGGGAATTAGGACATATATCCTTGACGGCGATAATGTAAGGATGGGACTCTGCAAAGACCTTGGTTTCTCAGAGGCGGATAGAGGCGAGAATATAAGACGAATTGGAGAGGTTTCAAAACTCTTTGTTGATTCGGGAGCTATTGTTCTTTCCGCATTCGTATCACCTTATATTGTAGACCGTGACGCGGTTAGAGGGCTTGTAGAAGACGGTGAATTTGTTGAAGTGTTTGTAGACGCCCCGCTCGCTGTATGTGAGGAAAGAGATGTTAAAGGGCTGTACAAAAAGGCGAGAGAAGGAATAATCAAAGGTTTTACAGGGATCGATGACCCTTATGAAGCACCTCTTAATCCTGAGATAACCATTGATACAAGTAAGCTTAGCTTGGAAGAGGGTGTTGATTTTATTCTTGATTATCTTGAGAAAAAAGGTGTTCATCCTAAGAACTGATCCTATTTTATTAGAAAGAGTATTCAGGAATTTCAAATGCAAAAACGGATACTGGTAACAGGCGGGGCGGGCTTTATAGGCTCTCATCTATGTGAGAGATTGCTAAAGTCAGGCAACGAAGTTGTATGCGTAGATAATTCTTTTGCCGGCACAAAAGATAATATAAAGCATATCACTTCAAATCCTTATTTTGAAGTGATATGACACGACATATGTCAGCCGCTTTATATTGAAGTGGACGAAATATATAATCTCGCATGTCCCGCCTCTCCAATACATTATCAATTTGATCCCGTTCAAACGACTAAAGTTAATGTTTCGGGTTCAATAAATATGCTGGGTCTGGCAAAGAGACTTAAGGTCAAGATTTTCCAGGCCTCTACCAGTGAAGTATACGGCGATCCTGCAGTCCATCCTCAGTATTGGGGGAATGTAAATCCTATTGGTCCTAGGGTATGTTATGATGAGGGTAAAAGGTGTGCGGAGACGCTCTTTTTTGATTATTACAGACAGCACAATATTGACATAAAAGTACTGAGAATATTTAATACCTAATGGCTCCAGAATGCACCCCAATGACGGCCATGTAGTCAGTAACTTCATTATTCAGACGCTTAAGGGAGAGGACATAACGATATATGGAGACGGCTCACAAACCCGCTCTTTTTGCTATGTTGACGATATGGTAGACGCGTTTGTCCTCATGATGAGTACTCCCAAGGGCTTTTCATACCCATTAAACGCGGGGAATCCAAATGAAGTGACAATTTCTGATTTGGCAAATCTTATTATTAATTTGACTTATTATGGGATAATTTTAAAAAGAATATCTTGACTTTATGCTTAGAGATGTATTATCATTCTTAATGGAATGGTCAATTGAAGTTGGTCTAAATGTCTGCAATCAAAGCAAAAATAAATCAAATGAATGCTGATTTTTCTAATCTCCTGAAAGATATCGGTAGAAAGGCAAGAAGTGCGTCTTTGGAGCTTTCAAGGGTAATATCTAGCTCGAAAGATGAAGCACTTTATAAAATGGCTCAAGGGCTTATAGAAAGGGCTGATTTTATAATCGCTGAGAATCAGAAGGATGTAGAAGAAGCTACCTCAAAAGGTCTCTCAGGTGCCATGATAGATAGGCTTACCCTTACGCATGCCCGTCTGGAAAAAGTAGCGGATGGATTACGAGAAGTTGCATCTTTAACAGATCCCGTGGGTGAAATTGTCCACATGTGGACGCGTCCTAACGGCCTTAAAGTAGGCAGGATGAGAATTCCCCTTGGCGTAATTGGAATTATATACGAGTCAAGACCCAATGTTACGGCAGATGCTGCCGGACTTTGTATAAAATCAGGCAATGCTGTGGTCTTAAGGGGTGGATCTGAGACTATTAGGTCTAACATGGCGATCGGAGAAGTTTTAAGGGGCGCTCTTGCTCAAAGCGGGCTTCCTCAGGACGCAGTACAAATAATTCCAGTGACAGACAGAAACGCAGTGCTAGAGATGCTCAAATTAGAGGAGCTTATAGATCTTATAATACCAAGAGGTGGGGAAGGTCTCATACGCTTTGTCTCTGAGAATTCAAGAATTCCCGTTCTTAAACACTATAAGGGGGTTTGTCATATCTTTGTAGATGAAAGCGCTGATCAGAACATGGCAGAAAGCATTTGTATAAACGCAAAGGTACAGCGCCCCGGTGTATGTAACTCTATGGAAACGATGCTTGTTCATGAGAAAATAGCAGAGGATTTTTTGCCTCGCATAACTAAGGCGTTTTTTGAAAAGGGTGTTGAGTTAAGAGGTTGTGAGCAAACCAGAGAAATTGTTCCAGAAGTAAGTGAGGCTACTGAAAATGACTGGTTTGAGGAGTATTTAGATCTCATTTTGAGCGTAAAAGTAGTAAAAGATATGAAGGATGCGATAAAGCATATCGAGAAATATGGGTCCATGCATACCGAGTCCATTATTACTCAGGACTACTCTAATTCACAAGCTTTTATTAATGGTGTTAATTCTTCCACTGTTATGGTCAATGCTTCGACTAGGTTCAGTGATGGTTATGAATTGGGCCTTGGAGCTGAAATTGGGATAAGTACATCCAAACTCCATGCTTTCGGACCTATGGGACTTGAATCATTAACAACGACTAAGTTTATTGTTCTAGGAGAGGGCCAGATAAGAGAGTAAGTCCATCTATAAAGGAGGATGGTTTGAGACAGGCAAGATTAAAATCGAAGAAACGCACTCAGTCACAGAGAGTTGAACAACGATCAAAGAAGATCGATGATTCTGCAAATAGCCTAATAAAGAAGTCCTTTGAGGATTATTCAAAAGAAGCTCAAACCTTAGATCAGAACATTGTTTTCCAGGATGAGATCGATGAGAAGGTAATAAATGAGCTTTCAGAGAAGGAAGTTAATCTAAAAGAAAATATTTCGAAAGAAGATAACTCTGACAAAGATAAACCCAAATTTACACCAGATGAAGAGTTCAGACTGCTTCAAGCTTATTTTAAAGAGATGGGCACCGAACCTCTTCTTACTCCCAAGGAAGAAATAGAGGTATCAGCTAAAATAAAAAGATGTGAAATTAAAGCCGCACAGGCTAAAATATTTATTGAATCTATTTTTAAAAACAGCTTAAGCAAATCCCTTCAAAGCACTATTACAAACGTAGAAAAAAGTACAAACAGTAGCAGAGTCAAAAATTCTTCTAGAAATAAAAAAAGACTTTCAGCTAATTTAAAACTTGATAAAGAAATTGCTAAAAAGAGTATAAGACGCTCAAGTCTCCTTTCTAAAGTATATCTTTTAAGGGCTAGGCGTTTTAAAGAAAGGTTTATTAAAGCCAATTTGAGATTGGTTGTAAGTATAGCCAAAAGGTATATGAGCCGTGGGCTCCCCCTTCCGGATCTTATTCAGGAGGGCAATGTGGGTCTTATGAGGGCCGTTGAGAGATATGATCATACTAAAGGGTACAAGTTTTCAACCTACGCCTCCTGGTGGATTCATCAGGCAATCTCAAGATCTCTATTGGATCAGACAAGAACTATACGTGTTCCGGTTTATATCTTAGAGCAAGCTTCTAAAGTTCATAGAATTAGCTCCATCATGAATAAAGAGATAGGGAGAAAACCGCTTCCTGAGGAAATCTCCCAAGAGACGGGTATCTCGGTAGAGGGTGTGAAAAGGGTCTTTGAAGCTACAAAAGAAGTAGTTCAACTGGACTCCCCGGTATTGGATGGAGAAAAAACTACTTTACTGGATTTTATACCCGATGATATTTCAACAATACCTGACTATGCCGTAGCAAAAGCAACTTTAGCATTAAAGATTAAAGATGCTCTCTCCACTCTGACCCCAAGAGAAGAGCAGATTCTTAAGATGAGGTTTGGAATAGACAATAAAACCACTTTCACATTGGACGAAATAGGCAAATACTTTGAGCTTACAAGAGAGCGTATTAGACAAATTGAAAAGAGATCACTTGAGAAACTTGAAGATTCCGATGTAGGTGTCATATTGAAAAGTTTTCTTGAGTAGAGTTGATGCTTCTAGGACTCACACTTAAAAATTTCACCATAATTGAAGACCTTTCTGTAGGCTTTAGCTCAGGGTTGAATATCATAACGGGTGAAACAGGCGCGGGTAAGTCTGTAATTGTAGACGCAATCAACATCATACTTGGCGACAAAACCTCCCCAGACAATATTAAATCAGGCAGGGAAGAAGCTCATATAGAGGCTCTCTTTGATATATCCGGGGATGAAGTGATTAAAGAAAGGCTGGAATCCTCAGGCTTTGATACTTCTACCGGGGAGCTCCTGATAAAACGAGTAATTTTCCGTAATGGAAGAAGCCGTGTATTTATTAACGGAAGCCTCTCAACCTTAACCCTCTTATCAAAAATCACCCGCGGTCTTGTAGATATATTCAGCCAGCATGAACACCAAAGTCTCCTGAGGGAAGAAAACCACATAAGAATATTAGATAATTTTGGAGAGATGAATAATGAAGTTTTCAATTTAAGGGAATTATATCAAAACTATGTGGGAGTTAAAAAAGAGCTGGATGATCTTGTGCAATCACAGAAAGATAAATTTGAGAAACAGGATTATCTTAAATACCGGCTAAGTGAAATTGATGAGGCAGAGCTCCAAGTAGGAGAAGAGGAAAACCTTGAAGAAGAAAAGTTGAAATTGAATAACGCTGAAAAACTCCAGTCATCGGCTGAGGGCGCTTATGGGACTCTTTATGAGAATGAACGCTCTATTTTGGGTTCACTGCAAAATCTAACAGATGATCTCCTAAACTCAGGAAAGGTAGACCCCGCACTCGCTGATATAGGGAAGTCAATTGAAAAGGGTATGCTTCAAATACAGGACGCTGCTTTTTCCTTAAGGGATTATAATTCTGAGCTTGTTCATGATCCTGGCAGACTTGAGATTGTTGAAGATAGAATTCATCTCATAGAAGATCTAAAGAGAAAATATGGAGAGAGTATCCCTCAGATACTTCTAAGGCGTGATGAAATACAAAAAGAACTAAATAATATAGAGCATTTCGACGAACGTGTTAATTTACTCACAATCGAGTCTCAAAAGATAATGGGCGAGTTGTTGGTTCTGGCAGAAAAAATATCCAAGAGTAGAAAGCAAGTGTCAAAGAAATTAACGGCTGTTTTAGAGAAAGAGTTAAAAGAAGTAGGGATTAAGAGCGGTCAGTTTCATATAGAGTTTGCTGACAAGGAGATATCCTCAAACGGGATTGACGATATATCTTTTCTTTTCTCAGCTAACCCGGATGAGAAACCGAAACCTCTTGCCAAAGTAGCCTCAGGCGGTGAGTTATCCCGTATCATGCTGGTGCTTAAGGAAGTAATCGCACGGGTAGAAGGGGGCTCTGTGATAATATTCGATGAAGCTGACTCCGGAGTGGGAGGGGCCGTTGCAGAAGCGGTTGGACAAAAAATCAAGAAACTATCTCAGTCCTACCAGGTGATATGTATCACGCACCTTCCTCAGGTAGCCAAATTTGCCGACTCCCACCTTAGCGTGTCAAAAACTCACGATGATAACAAAACACAAGTTGCTATTAAAAGCCTGGAAGGGGATGAAAGAGTTATAGAGATTGCGAGAATGATAGGCGGTTTTAATATTACTCAAAAGACTATAGATGCCGCACACGAAATGCTAAAACACTAATAACCATTTAACTTATATTTAATAACCCGTTAAAATTGTCCAAACACACACATTGATAGTATCGGATAAAGACTCTGAGTCCCCGGCACTTGATCAAATACCAGTGGAGTTATTACCGGTTTATAAGACATGAAAAATCTACTAGTTACAGGCGGGGCAGGTTTTATA